>Ga0325401_1002371_pt1 | contig 16719 bp, 12 predicted proteins | sample PopdelMetagenome_FD_205666 | JGI IMG/M metagenome (GOLD analysis project Ga0325401, IMG submission 205666) | Populus deltoides microbial communities from Bellville, Georgia, United States - Xylem-PdKOR-R2 | ecosystem: Host-associated > Plants > Phyllosphere > Stem > Wood/Secondary xylem | place...
TCGACCAGGGTAAAAAATGAGTTTCAGGCCGTTTTCGGGTCAAAACCGTCATTTCTGGTCAAAACCGAGTTCACCAGGTCAATACGGGTCAAACCATGTCGACCAGGGTAAAAAATGAGTTTCAGGTCATTTTGGGTCAAAACTGTTATTTTCGGTCATTAAAATTGATTTTTAGCAGTTGAGAGGGGCCTTTTCTAATACTGAATTGAGTTTTTAATTTTACCTATATAAATATATATTATTATACATAATAAAAAATAAAAATAAAATAAAATAAAAAATTTTATCAAAAGAGCAGGTGCACCGAAATTAGGTGATCCATTTTTTCTTCAAAGCAAATCGGTGGTGATTTGGACTTACCTGTCATTGGCTATAAATAGCCAGTGTGCAAGTAAGGGGAAAGGAAAAAAAAAAAAAAAGAAGAAAGAAAAGAAAAGAGAGGATATCCTAAACAGTATACGTTTTTTTACTATTTCTTCATGCAAGTAAGATATTGATTTTTATTAAAAACAATATGGAAAATACCAAATATATCCCGACACATCTCAGCCCTTGAAATATTCCAAGATTTGATCCCGTTGCGCCACGTCATCCGGTGTACCGAGCTTTCGGTGCACCGCGCCACACCAGATCAAAGCTCCGCTCATCCAGACCGTCCGATCAACCTGCAGATCTAGCCAATCACAGCCGCACGATCTTTCCATCAGAGATCCAACGGATCGCAGGCCTCAGCTGCATCGGTGTACCGTTCTAGCGTTCTCACCGTAGCGTAACCCAGAGCATCTCTCTCCTCTCGCCGGCAACTCCCTCTCTCTCCTCCGATCCCCCATCTCCGGCTATATCAAGCTTCCAAACCACCACAGAAAGGTCGCTATCCTCATATAAAGCGAAACCCCGGCTGGTTTCAGCGTTTTCTCAGCCCCATTTGGCCAGAAAAGGGCCGCGATCGTCGGCTGCCACCGAAGCTTCAAGTCGTCGATTCTCGCTCATCAGCCATCAACGACCGTCAAGACCACCACCATAAGAATCCTCGACATCAGATCTACCAGGATCGACCATCGGTTGGCCAGAAATCTCGCCGGAAAATCTCCCCGCCGCCAACAGTAGCCGCGCGTGTGCCACACGCGCCGCCAGTGGCATTTTCGCAATTTTCAGAGAAATTCGAGGGTATTTCAGTATTTTACCTATACAGTGACACTCAGGTAATTTTTCGGGGTTTCTACTGGTATTTTTGATTTTTTTTTATATATAAATGCTTGTAAATTTTCTTGCATATTGTAAAAAATACAAAAACCAAAATCGACACGTCTCTTTTTTTTAAAAGGACCGATGTCAAAAATGTAAATACCAAATATGGATTATGTCCATTATTTCTTTTGGTAACCCAGACGTAATTCTCCTTTTAGGGTTAAAACGTCATATTTTAGACGAGTCTCCTAATTTTTAGGGACTGATGTCATTTTTAACGCGTCTCCTATTTTTAGGGACCGACGTTAACCATTTGAAAAAAAACAAGTTACCAATAAACCCAAAATATAATGGATTATATCCATTATTTCTTTTGGTAACCCAGACGTAACTCTCCTTTTTAGGGATAAACGTTAATATTTTAGACGAGTCTCCTAAATTTTAGGGACTGATGTCATTTTTAACGTGTCTCCTATTTTTAGGGACCGACGTTAATCATTAAAAAATTTTTTACAAATAAGCCCAAAATATAATCGCATTTGAATCAAATAAAAAACACACAAGTAAGGGTAACCTTTCTTTTGAAAGGATGTTTTAAGGGTGGTGTCTACCTTCCCTTAATCATAACTAACCCCGTACCCGAATCTCTGGGACCAGTGTCTAATTTGGGATTTCTAGTTCCCTCAAATTACTAGATGGCGACTCCAATAAAATCTTTGTTTCCCCCAATTGAGAAGAAACTCTTTTTGTTAAATAAACAAAAAAAACGGGAGCCGTCGCCCGACGTCGTATATCGACAAACGTAAAGACCAAGAAGAGAAGACGAGGAGCAGAGAGGGAGTCCGAGGAGTGCTTCATCCAGCACCTGCATTTTGCCGCTCCCTGCATTCTAATTACTCCCCTTCTAGATGATGAGTACGTAAAGACCAAGAAGAGAAGACGAGGAGCAGAGAGGGAGTCCGAGGAGTGCTTCATCCAGCACCTGCATTTTGCCGCTCCCTGCATTTTAATTACTCCCCTTCTAGATGATGACGAGTACTTTTACGAGTTAATATGGGTAAAATTAGATTATTTTATTGTTTTTGTTTTTAAATGATTTTTTTAAAAATTTCATGATTGAATAATAAATTTATTAAAATAAAATTTATTTATTTAGAATTATTATGGTCGAATTACAATCAAGTAAAACTAACTATAAATTATAATTAACCCCAAGTATTATGGGCTCAATTACAAGTAACACTAGGATTACTAAATTTTTTACGCCTAATATAAGAAGAGAACTGAGTTAAGACATTAAACTTGGCTATGTTATGTTACCATTTTAACACAAAAAAACTAACTAAAAATTATATTTATGAAAAAAAACTATGTCAAATTTCCAATAAACATAATAAAAGAAAACATCAATTTAATCGTACATCCATTTACTTGTTCTCAATTACATTTGCAATCTATACATTTTTTCAAATTAATTAATCTAAAATATTTCTTGCATTTCTCAATTGTATCGTTTAATCAATTTCTTTTAATAGTTTAAATCTTATACGCATAATTTATACAATTAAAACTACATGGATTAAAGAAAATTTGAAAAAAATATTGATGAACATTAATAGAAAGACCTGATTGAGAATTGTTTTAGACATTTGGGATCAAATTGATTAATTTATGGATTTGGGACTCAATTGAGAGTGAGTATATAAGTTTAGTCCTAAACTGCGTTTTTTTTAATTATTATTAGTGGGGTAAGAACTCAAAAGCAAAAAAGCAAACAACTTATAGTAGAAGTAGACTCATGAAGACTTACTTTAATAGGATTGTCCTTGCCACTTTACTTCTGCTTTAAGATTCCTCGGCAACCCAGAAACACAAACACAGGAGGGAAGACACTTCAAGAGTTGTCGTTATTGTGGTTGGGTTAGATCGTTAATAAAAATGGAGCAAGGCATGCAGCTGATTGATGGAAATGGCAAGTTCAACGTGGATGGACTCAAAGACTTCATGATAGCCACCGAGTTCGCGCAGTCCGGTCTCTCCTATGCTATTGTTGCCATCATTGGCTCACAAAGTAGCGGTAAGCAAGTGTCCAACTTCTTGACTTCGTGTTGATTTATTAATCATTTCTTAATATATAGTCATTGATTTTAATGAAGTTGGTAGTGATAGCTTTTTACTTAATTAATCTTGAGCAGGGAAAAGCACCCTAATGAATCAGACCTTCCATACCAATTTCGAGGAGATGGATGCATACAAAGGAAGGTTTGATTTTATTTGATTTTTAGTTGAGAATTTGTATATTTTACTGTTCTTGTTGCTTTGTATACATGAAAGAGGAAGATAATGTAGTTATATACGTTTCAGAGGTCAAACAACCAAGGGCATTTGGATTGCAAAGTGTAGTGATATTGACCCTTTTACGATTGCCATGGATTTCGAGGGAACCGACAGCAATCAAAGAGGCGAGGTAACTCTTAGAGCTTTTAATTACTTTAACTTTCCTTTGTTAATTGAGAGGGTTTTATGGCTACTTTGTATTCTTTTCAACTTCTGTGACATACAAATCGTTGATTACTGAATGGTTTCAATATTTTGTGGTTGCATTACTTTATGGCTTCAATCTGCGAATGTGATGCTTATACAAGTTTGGCACTGCGAATGTGTACTTTTTCAGGATGACACAGTGTTTGAGAAACAAAGCACCCTATTCGCCTTGGCAATCGCTGACGTTGTATTGATAAACATGTGAGTTTTGTATGTTCATCATTATAATATTCGAATGCCTTTTCTGCCTGGGAAGTTTGATAAATGTCCACAACTGGGTATGACTCTGCCTAGCCAAAAAAAAAAAAAACTCATGATGTAGCCTTCCATAGTCGGTAAGGCAGTCCAGTACTTTTTTCTGTCAAATGATTTTGTGTTGAGTATCATATGCAGGTGGTACAAAGACATTGGTCTGGAACATGCAGCCAGCAGACCCCTTTTAAAAACAGTTTTCCAGGTACTTGGCATTTGAAAGCAATTTGCATTAACTTAAGTGTGTAATAGGTTTCTCATCATGAATAGAATATAGATAAGGAGCCTCCGATTCCATATACACAGCAAACTTACTCCTTTTTATCAAAACTGTTTAGCTGCATTCATTTAGCCCAGTGTGTAACACTGAGTATTGCACCCAACATAATTTGATGCTGATATGTGATAATCTATTATTTCTTGTATTCAGGTCTTGAAGCGTTTATTCAAGCCCCGCAAAAAAACACTACTGTTCGTTCTACGTGATCACTCAAAGGTATGGACTTGTGCCCATAAGTTTCGTGAGACAAGATTCCATGCACCTTGCGCTCCATTCTTTGAATGCATCTTCAACGCTGAATCTCTGTCCCTTTTCTGATTGTCTATGTAGACTCCACTTGAATATTTAAAGACTGCTCTCTTAGAAGATATTGAGAAGGTACTTTTGTTTATACTTCTTATTCTCTGTTTATGCATTTCTCTTTCTGGATCAATTATTTCTCTTCTTATTCTCCAGCATTTTCTGAGGTCATAATTTCTGCAGATTTGGGCTGCAGTTGCTGAGCCTGAGACTCTCAGTAGTGCTCCTCTCAGAGAGTTTTTTAATGTATGAAAAATCACCTCCATCTCCTTCCTGATTCCATTGGCATATATGCTTCATATGTTGCCTTTTTGTTCAAGTTTCATGAACTTAATATGCTTCTAATTATTGATATGAAGGTGGAGATCACTGCTTTGCCTTACTATGAATTCCAAAAGGAGAAATTTAAAGAGCAGGTAGCTTTTCCACTAAGAAAGCAGTTTGTCAATCCTCAAAACTTTTGTCCTGAGTTCTTCTAGATTGTGCTGCTGCGTGTTTTCTAGAATTGATGTCTGGAATGATTTGTAGCTTTGCATATGCTTACCAAATAATTGGAATTCACAATCATTGGCGTTTGTACGAAGGGACAGAACAGCAGCATATTCCTGTATTAGAGTTGAATTACAAAATAAAATTGAGAGTTATGTTACTTTGAAAGCCTGGTGCATATGGTTTCTCTTTCTCTTACTCTCTATTCCTTCTTCTCGCCAGGCACTAGTCTCAGCTTTGATTTTACCTCCAAATTCTTCTAGACACACTGGTAACAAATTAATTCCAAGTCTGCATAAATGCCAAACCCTGAACCTAATTCTCCAACCCAAGCTTACCAAAAACCCTTTATGGGGCAAATATTCTTAAATACCCTACATCAGTCTCTTAGGAAATGTTTGGTGGGGGTGACAGTCTGTGTTTCGTTTCAGAGAATACGTCTTCAATTCATGTGGTTAATGTAGAAGCTAACTCTGGAGTCCATAATTAACCAATAATTATTTTTTATGCACGTTAAACTTGATAATCATGCATCACACATTGGTGCTTAGCTTTGACTGGAGAGTGTTTAATAGTCATTAGGAGTGTATCATGTAAGAATGAAAAAATGAGCATTACGTCCTGTGATAAGATAATTTTATGGATCTGTGCATGTGAGAGCAACTAGGACAGCAAGTATCAAGTGAGAAATCCAGTATCTGTAATTCGTAACTCCATTTTTCTGATAGCATTGACATTTACAGGTTGCTCAACTGAGGCAGCGGTTTGTCCATTCCATTTATCCAGGACGTCTTGTTGGTGACAGGCAGGAAGTTGAACCTGCCTCAGTGTTTCCTCTTCGTGCAGAAGAGATTTGGAAAATAATAAAAGAAAACAAGGATTTAGATCTTCCTGCTGTCAAGGTTTATTAAAAGCCATTTTCCTGTGTAAATATAAACCATCAGGTTTCATATGTAAATATACTTCTCATCTTGTTTATCAGGTCATGGTTGCCACTGTTCGATGTGAAGAGATTGCTGATGAGAAGATCAAATGCTTTACATTCGATGAGGTACTTCATTGAATCTATTTTCTAATTTCTTTCTTTTAAAGTTCACCGACTTGATTTAATATCAGTTAGTACTAAATTTATTTCTTACAGGATTGGTTGCAAATGAAGGAAGCTGTTCAAGCTGGTCCAGTATCAGGGTTTGGAGGAGCTGTCAGTTCTATTTTGGAAACCTATCTTTCAGAGTAAGTATACATCATGGTGTCAATTCTATATGATGATGTGTTCACATTGTAAGATCTGTGTGATATTTAATGTTAACTTACGCTGTGTTTTTTATGATGCCATTATCCCATGTACATTGGTTAGGAGACGAGGGTTTTGGTTGCTTATATGGCACCAAGGACACCTCTCTCATTACGATGTGTCTTTTAAGGGACAAAACCTACGAAGAGCCATGGGAGACAATACCTTGTAGTGGGCTTACCATGCTGCGGATATATATGGACACACATCATCAGTTTTGTTCCAAGATTCTTCAATTTTAATACTTCTTCTGTCAGTTGATCCGTTAACTACATGCTTGTCTGTCTCAAAACAAAGATTGGAAACTTTTAATTATGATCAATTAATAGTTATACTTTGTTTCGCGAAGTAATTGATTCCTACTAATTAAATTATCCATTACTTCTTGTTCAACTTGATTTGGAATGTCTTATTTTGCATTTTTTTTCCCAATAGATATGACAGGGAGGTAGTCTATTTTGATCAAGAAGTACGAAATGAAAAACGGCGACAGTTATTGTCAAATGCGTTGATGGTAAGGCCTTAGCATGTATATTTCCTCTTTTTAAGTTCTTAAGCTCCCTGGTTGTGTCAAATGTGTTGATATTTGATCTTTTCTTTTCTTTTTTTGCTTCTACATTTAAATTTGTGTCAAATGTGTTTTTGTATTTATATGTTTCTTATACTGATCAACTCAAATGTGCCAAAATATTATGCAGTTGGTACGCGATGCCTATGATACCATGTTGATGCATTTGTATTCGAACACAGTTAAAAATTTTAAAACTAGGCTGGAACAGTCACAGAATGAAGGACAAGAGTTTATTGGTGATATTCATCTCTATTCCCAATCTTGCATGGTCGAGTTTGATCAAGGATGTGAAGGTATTTAGACTCCAAACACTGAACATATTATTTTTTATTTGCTTTTTTAAAAATCCAATACAGTTATCTTATATGCATAAAACTCAAGGATTCTTTTCGGGCTTCATAATATTCTAAAGCAACTCCTCTTTCAATTGTTTTATCATTATATTCTTTTCTTATTTATATTGTTGAGGTACTCTCTGGATGCTATTGTTATCATGTATTTTTACCATCAACACATTTGACTCTGTGTTAAACGGTCAATCTTTCATTTGTCTCGAGGGTCTGATTAAATTTCTTAGATAATGCTATTTAGCCTTCTGTTTGATGAATTGTGAACTTTCATATTTCTCCTCGGCATGCTCCTGTAATGGAAACTAGCGGCACTCAATGGGCCAGTACTATGACTGCAGAGATAATTTAAACCTGAAGAAAAAACTTTATATCTAACTGATATGCATGAGTTATCAAACTCCCAAAAGAGCCCTGAATTAGTTTTATTCTCTCATGGACGAAGCAAAATCTTGTCTCCCCTCTATCACTAGAATCAATTAACGTATTGTTGGCATGAACTGTCATTGAGATTAATTGCTGAAATTACGAGGATAGAATCCATTAGCTCCACAAAATATATATCACCATGATCCTAGCCAAACTCTATGTAAATAGTTATTACTTTCCATACTTAGCAGCCTTGTATATGCTACAAGAACATGCTCATATTCAGAACAGCAATAAGAAGAATACATCATTGTAAATGGTACCAGAGCGTCAACTTTAGGATCTGTCTGATTCTTTATGTGAGCCAACAAAAAGAAAGGGAAAGAAGACAGAATTCTGAAAGATTGAGAAAATGAGAGATCCTACGTCCTCAACAGAAAAATCCCAAGTAGATCCTTCAACCCATGCTGACTTAACATCCAGAATATCATAGATGTTGAGTCGGACAACTGTAGCAACTCATGAATCTGTTGCTGCACCAATCAGTATCAAGTTTAATGATATGAACTATGGACTCTGGTCCTAAGTTGTTGAGATGTATATCTCTGGTAAAGACAAGTTGGGATACATAAATGGAGATCTTTCACAACCTACAGAGACAGATCCTGATTTCAGAAAGTGGAGAACTGAAAATGCAGTGGTAAAAGGATGGCTAATCAACGGCTAAGGTAGTATGGGATACTATTGCCACAACGTATTTTGATGGCTCCAACACCTCACAAGTCTATGATCTCAAGAGAATGGTGACAAGACTCGAACAGGGGGAAGGATCAATCGAGACATATTACAACACTCTTCAAAGTCTTTGGAGCGATTGATTTTCGGCATCCAAATCCTATGAAGTGTGAAGTTGATATACAAAAATATAACTTTATTATACAAGAAGATAGAGTTTATACTTTCTTGGACGGACTTGATGATTACTTGGACAAGATTTGAGCCGATGTGCTTCAACTTCACCCTTTTCCAACAATTGAATAGGCATATGCCCATGTCCGACGAGAAGATCTGAGACAAATGGTGATGTTATCAAAAGCAGATTCCAGTTCCAGTATGGCCATGATATCAAAAGGAGGACAAAAATTGCAACAACAACCTTCTCTTCAGATGGTAATAGATGGGAAACCAGGCATGAAATCAAAAACACAAGTTGAGGGAGGCAGTTGTACACACTGTGGGAATATGAAACACACTAAGGAAACCTGTTTCAAGCTCCATGGATATCCGGACTGGTGGCATGAACTCAAGACAAAGAAAACGCGTGAAAGTGGTCGCGCTGCACTTGTCAGCGCTGAGAGCACTTCTTCTTCATCAATCAAACCTCACCTTTCTCATATATCTCAAGAGGATTTTTCACCAGCAGCAGCAAATTGTTCCCTAGCCCAGAATGAATCAGGTAACCATGATTAGATTATAGATTCTGGGGCAACCAATCACATGACATTCGATTCACAAGTCTTTATTGAAACGAATCAACCAAAACAGACATGCATAACCAATGAAAACAGTGAAAAATATCCAGTTACAGGGGTCGGAGAAGTAGCACTGTCATCCTCTTTCTCTTTATCAAACACTTTACTTTTTCCAACTCTTTCCAATAAAATTATTGTCGGTGGGACAAGTTACTGAGGATTTGAACTGCTGTGCACCAATCTATCCAAAAATTTGCTTGTTTCAGGATATTCTAACCAAGGAGATTATTGGGCGTGGTACTAAATGAGGGGGACTGTACTACATTGATGACTTTAGAGTTGGTCAGGCGAACAATGCTTGTCATCTTGGTAACAAAGAACGTGATATCTGGTTGTGGCATCACCGCTTGGGACACCCGTCATTCTCTTACTTAAGACATTTATTTCCTAGTTTGTTTTCCAACTCATACAATATAATATTAAAATGTAAAACCTGCATTTTAGCTAAAAGTCATTGAGTTTCCTATCCAATAAATTCAAAAAGGTGTGAGACACCATTTATGTTAATTCACTCGGACGCATGGGGACCAGCTCCCGTTTCAGTTTCTTTAGGCATCAGATGGTTTGTGATTTTTATGGATGACTGCACACGCATGACATGGCTATATTTGATGAAAAGTAAGAATGAGGTAGCAAGGATTTTTTGCTCTTTCCATACTATGATCAAGACCTAATTCTTTGCCAAACTTTAGATCCTCCATTCTGACAATGGTGGGGAGTATGACAATAAAGAGTTGCAGGAGTACTTCCAAGCATGTGGGCTATACCATGAGACAACATGCTCCCAAACACAACAAAATGGTGTTGCAGAGAGGAAGAACAAACATATTTTGGAAACAACTCGAGCCCTCTTAACAGCAACAAATGCACCTCCGCGGTATTGGACAGATACAGTCACAGCTGCTGTCTATTTGTTGAACCGAATGTCATCTAGGGTGATAAACTTTAACACTCAATTACAAGCTCTCGCCCATCATGTTTCTCCCCCGTCTATCCTTATGCTTCCACCAAAAATATTTGGATGTGTAGCTTATGTCCATCTTCACAAAAATCAAAGAACCAAACTTGAACCATGTGTAGTCCGCTGCATATTCCTGGGCTATGCACAACATAAGAAGGGCTATCGATGCTATGATCCTGCAACAAGACATCTTTACATCACAATGGATGTTACATTTCTAGAAACTGAATACTTCTTTCAAGAGCCAGGTTCCCATTCTTCTCTTTAGGGGGAGATGATTAGTGAAGAGCAGAATATAAACCATGGTTATAATTGGGAGAACTGGCCATGGTTTAGAGACACAAATACAAGAGTTGGGCAGAATAACGAGACAGAGAATGAACAAGAACAAGAACAACCCACTGACACAGAAGATGGCAGAATTGGACAGAACAACGATACAGAGAATGAACAAAAACAAGAACAGCCCCCTCTTGGTTCAGTATCAACCAATCATTCTCCTAAGAATAATCCTGAGGTACAATTCCCAAATCTCTCTCTTAATAATATTGAAGATAGTTTTGTTGGCTACAAATTACCCCCCAGGTACAACCGCGGCAAGCCACCAAGTCGATACTCACCAGACCATAGAGAGGAGAAAACTATATCCAATTGCTAATCATGTTAGTACCTAAAGACTATCACAACCACTCAAGACCTTTGTACACAAACTGTCTTCTGAACACATTCCAAACACAGTGCAAGAAGCCTTGGGAAATCCAAAATGGAATCAAGCAATAATCGAAGAGATGGCAGCTTTACAAAAGAATGAAACATGGGAGCTCATGCCACACCAGAAAGGAAGAAAGCAGTAGGATGTAAATGGATATTCTCTATTAAATACAAGGTAGATGGAACAATAGATCGATACAAGGCAAGGCTTGTCGCGAAAGGATATACACAATCATATGGCATCAACTATCAAGAGATGTTTTCACTAGTGGAAAAATTAAATATGGTCAGGGTATTGCTGTCAATCTCTGCAAATTTAGATTGGCCACTCCACCAATTCGACATAAAAAATGCGTTCCTTCATGGGAACCTTAAAGAAGAAATGTATATGGATGTCCCACCAGGCTTTGCTACCTCACGTGCTGGAGTAGTGTGCAAGCTGCAGAAGGCACTATATGGTTTGAAACAATCACCAAGGGCATGGTTTGGATGGTTTAGTTTGGCCATGAAGAAGTATGGCTTCAAACAAAGCAATTCAGATCACACTTTATTCCTAAAACATCAAGGGAAAATGTTAATTGCCCTTTTAATTTATGTTGATGATATGATAATTACAGGAAATGATGATGAGATCTCAAGCTTGCAAGAACATTTGGTGACTGAGTTCGAAATGAAAAACCTTGGAGGACTAAAATATTTTTTAGGGATTGAAGTGGCTCGATCAAGTAAAGGGATATTTCTCTCACAAGAAAGTATGTACTTGACCTAATAGCTGAGACAGGTATGCTCGATTGTAAACCAGCAGACACACCAACAGTCCAAAACCACAAACTAGGTTAGCATCCAAATCAAATACCTACTAACAGAGAAAGGTATCAGCGTCTAGTTGGAAAGTTGATTTATTTATCTCATACTCGACCAGACATTGCTTATGCTGTGAGCTTGGTGAGTCAGTTTATGCATAGCCCAAGTGAAGAGGACATAGAAGCTGTATTCCGGATCTTACGATATTTGAAGGCATCTCTAGGAAAAGGGTTTATGTTCAGGAAGTATAACCACCTAAACATTGATGGGTATACAAATGCAGATTGGGCTGGAAACATTGTTGATAGAAAGTCTACTTCTGGGTATTTCACCTTTGTTAGAGGAAACTTAGTCACTTGGAGAAGTAAGAAACGGAACGTTGTGGCATTATCTAGTGCAGAGGCTGAGGGTCGTGGCATGACCAAAGGACTTTGCGAGCTTATTTGGCTAAAAGAGTAAGTGAAAGAAATTGGCTACTCATCTAGGCCAACCATGAGGTTGTTTTGTGTTAATAAAGCAGCTATACAAATCGCACAAAATCCAGTTCAACATGACAGGATAAAATATGTTGAAATAGATCGAGATTTTATCAAAGAAAAGCTCGAGGCCAAGATAGTTCAATTCCCATTTATAAAATCAAAAGACCAACTAGCAGACATTCTCACAAAAGCTGTTTCAAGCAAAGTGTTCCATAACTCGCTAGACAAGTTAAGCATTGAAGACATCTATGCACCAACTTGAGGGGGAGTGTTGGCATGCACTATAATTGAGATTAATTGCTGAAATCACGAGGATAGAATCCATTAGCTCCACAAAATATGTATCACAATTATCATAGCCAAATTCTATGTAAATAGTTATTACTTTCCATACTTAGCAGCCTTGTATATGCTATAAGAACATGCTCATATTCAGAACAACAATAAGAAGAATACATCATTGTAACACCTATACGGGTACTCAACATTCTCAGGATGTGTTCCTCCACATCCTCTTCTGAGTTGACCACTTGCATTTTGTACTGGTGCAAATCTCAAGTTGTTACAATTTTCACTCTAAAAGTGATGCAGGCGAAAGTTAATAAAACAACAATAGCATAGAAAATATAAACATCTTAACGAGCAAAAAGAGTCGTAAATATGAATTCTAATTTCGCAATTTTATTCTTTAAAAATTAGCTGCTTTCTCAATAAATTTACAAGTCCTTAGTATAAGCTAGGCAAACCTATATCTATCAGGAAACAATCTATTGTCGAAAACATTAAGGAAACTAAAACAAAATCCAAAATAATAACGATAAATCTAGAAAATCCCAGGAAAAAATCAAAATTGTCCCAAATAGTAATTTATGGGCCTAATTCTGAAAGATTCAACGATTCAATAAGCAGTAGAGTAGCTTTCTGTAGAAAAACTGTCTATCGAATCTTTTAAAAATATTTAAAACCGATTCAACAATCAAATCTTCTATTATCTCAGTTTTAAGATGGTAACCTAGTCTACCATAACTAGGTTTTGTCTCTTATGTCTAGACTTATCTCATTGATCCACAAAAACATGTGTTAGGCCATCTACATAATGACTATGTTAGATCCCAGTAGTGTCAAGTCCTCACTTAAATGCTTGAACCTTCAGTTTGTCTAACCCGGCTGCATCTAGAAGATTAATGATAGTTTAATGGATACTTCATTGAACAAAGTGGCTGAGATAAACAGAATAAAAAAGTAACTTAGTGGACAAAATGTAACACAGTGACTACAACTTTTTAATTTAAGATGTTGCTATTATAGCTCATCCTTCTATGATTAAAATTGTGTTCATATGATTGGCGAGCATCTTTCATCTACTAACTCAGTTTCCTAGATTTGGCAAGTTACCTTCAATGTCTCTTTCAGATGCTGCCATTCAACAGAGTGAGTGGAATGCTTCAAAATTCCGCGGAAAACTTATTTGTGATATGTTGTCAGAAATGATGGCAAAGTACAAGGTATTTCCTTCACTGATATCACAATCCGTTAGCGTTCTTGGTTCTATGTATGTCACTCTACTTAATCAAATTATCAAATCTTGTTATGTTACTCCTGCATAGAAACAAATAACGCATGTGCTTGCCAAAAGAGTAGAATCCTTATTGGAATCTGGTGAAAGAGATACATGGGCATCAATAAGAAATCTTTTTGAGTGCAACACTGAGGCTGCTGTATCAGAGTTTTCAGATGCTGCTGTTAGTTTCAATTTGAACAGTTCTGAAATCGACACTAGATCGCAACATTTGAGGGAGCATGCCAGAAATTTATTGGAGATGAAGGCAAGAGAAGCAGCAGATGCAGGGGGAGTTCTGATGCGCATGAAGGATAGGTACATTACTTCATTGTAGCTGTCTTTTATTTCAATTTTATTTTTTTATTAAATCTTTGGAGCTTATTCCAGGTTTTCAAAGGATTTCAATCATGATGAAAACTCAATTTCATGGTATAATTTGACTACGGAAAGAAACCTCGATAAAATTGAAAGGGACGCTCTCTCTGCGGTAATATTGCCTACATTTTGTTAACTAATGGCTGCTGGGATGCTTATGGTTAAACTTTGAGTTACCTCTGAATGTCTCCCAATTATTTTGTTATAGTCTTTGAGAATACTATCAATCATTGCGGCCATCCGCTTCGATGGAATGCCTGATCAGATTGAGAATGTACTCTATTCCTCTCTTATGGATAAAACTGTTCCTGATCCATCTTTGCCAAATACGTTCATGGGAGCTACACTGGACCCCCTTGCCTTGGACACATGGGAAGAGGTAACAGTTGGTGAATGCGTGTTAAGTTATATTTATGCATGCTTATTGGTATGCAAATGTAATGCATTTAGTTTTACACGTCTCTGTGTCAAACTGGTTTCACATAATAATCAAATATGAGCAGGTTTCTCCAGAAGCTACCACTCTACTTAAACCAGAGGACTGCAAATCATTGTGGATGAATTTCATAGAAGAGATAGAGCCTATGGTGACCGGAGCTAGATCCCGCCAGGTATGTTTTACTCTGGTATCACATTACATGTTCATTTGGTAATTTGATTGCAGTCACAATATCTGTTTGAATGTAGTTTTTACTAAAAACAGAAACTTTAAAATTAATTTATTAGAACATTCTCGGTTTATCATTTGCCATCTTCAATTTATATACCAATTGAAGTTCCTATACTTCTAAACTTAAGCACTGAAACCAAGAAAATACTTTAAGCCGATTAAAGTTTTTATGACTAGAAATTTATGCATCACTCGAAATGTGATACTTGGTGTTTCTTTCAGGATGGTCGCAGGAGAACTCGAAGCTATGCTGCTGCTGCGGCGGGGGCTGCGGTGGCTGTGGTGGCGGGGCCTGCTGCAGTGGTAAATGCAGCGATTGCGATCTTCTTGAGTTGGAGGAGGCTTTGACAACAGTAATAATGACAAATCCACATTTGGACAGTTTATATTAATTATGTGTCCAACGATCCATGCAACATGTCATGGTGAATCTGATGAAATAAGTTTGTTTGTAATTTGATAAGCCGTACAAGTAAAAATATCTTCAGTTTCTATAAATGGTAATCAACATTAATGGTAAAAATATTTTCAGTTTCTACGAATGGTAATCTTGCAAATCTCTCATCGTACAATCGAATTTGGTATTGTAGAGTAATAATCAATGGAGGTAGAAGGAGGATGTCACTACCGTAACCGGAAAGAGGAAACTTTTAATATGATATTTTCGGTAAATAATTAATCTCCAACTTTCGGTAAAGATGCATGTGAACTTGTCCTCAAAAGGCAAGCAGAAGTTGGTGCACGGACTGCTACAAAGTACCATAAAGTGTAAGCTTTTGAGACATTAATTAATGGAGCCATACTGTTTGGACATGTGTCGACCTAATCTCCTTTATGCAGAAGGTGGCATCGTTTATCAACATTAATCCTTTCTCCCAAGTTAGGAAAACTAATTAAAAAGAAGAAAAAAAGGCCAATAAATCCATGATCATCAGAAAGAACGAACAATTTCGAAGGTTACTTAGCTTCCATCTACAGCTATTTTTCAGAGTATTTTTTACCCTGGTCGGTCAAAATCATCTTAAAAGGACCAATAAATCTCATGATTATATTTTCTAACGGAAAAAGATGCATAATTTTATATGGTTTAGAATGTGATTCTAATAGTAATTTAACATATCAACGGTATGTTTATTAATAATATTTTTATAGCTATCTCTATCAATAATCAAATCAAATATATTATTATTTATGATGTATGAAGAATTCCTTATCATTCGTCATTATTATACATATAAATATATTTTTTATTATCTCTATCAATTTTATATATCACGCCCTTGTCTTCAAAGGGTTCTTACACGTACTACTCTTCAATCATTTTTACTAATTTTTATCTCCCACAATCATTAGAACATTGCCCTACCTCACCATATTTATAGTTAAATTAACACCATTGGCTTTTTCCATATTTAATGTAGATAAAAGCATATTTTCTACACGTATCCATCTTTGCAAAATACGCACATGGGAGCTCCACTGGACCCCTTTGCCTCAGACACATGGGAAGAGGTTAAATAAAATGAAATATAGAATCAATCATTTCAAGGGTAGCAGTAGAAAATAAAAAAGAGAAACGCAGGTTTTTGAGTGTAGAAGAGAGATATACACTCTTTGAACAAATGGTGGAAGAAGCTAACAAAATAATTGAAGAAAAACATAGGCTTCTTTTCGAAGAAATTAAAGAAAAACAAACAAAATATGAAAATGATTAATTAAATATCATCATAAAGGGATTGTGGTAATGAATGAGAGATCTACCATGACACTGTAGAGCCAAAAATTTGAGAGAGATATAATGGTGAAAGAAGTCTAGAACACGAAGTAGGAAAATTTCAAAACTTAAATAAGAAATCTTATAAAGAAATGATTAAGGAATTAGAAGATGTTAATTCAAAATTGAATGTCAAAATAAAGAAACGAAATGATAAAATAATCTTTGATTTTAATCATATTATGATGGAAATAGTGAATAATATTTCAAAACAAGTG
>Ga0325401_1002373_pt1 | contig 16716 bp, 10 predicted proteins | sample PopdelMetagenome_FD_205666 | JGI IMG/M metagenome (GOLD analysis project Ga0325401, IMG submission 205666) | Populus deltoides microbial communities from Bellville, Georgia, United States - Xylem-PdKOR-R2 | ecosystem: Host-associated > Plants > Phyllosphere > Stem > Wood/Secondary xylem | place...
CGCCTCCCCTCCCCTCCCTCCCCACAAATAGTTTTATCATTTTATGTATTAAAATAATATTTTTTATTTTTAAAAAATAATTTTTAATATTAGCACATTAAAACAATCTCAAAACAATCTAAAAATATTAAAAAAAATTAATTTTAAAATATAAATACAAAGGGGACTGCTACTGGAGTTAGAAAGATTATAAATGAGATATAACTAGTCATGTAATGTAAGGAAAGGTGAAGCAATCTCAGTCCCTTCTTCTTCGCCCAGCAACTTTAATCAGCAAATATCAAGTAATATTATAAAAAAAAAACATTTATGGCAAGAATTGTTAGCAAAAAATAAATAAAATAAAATTAATGGCCGAAGGATTTGTCCACGCCACATAGATGGTAAGTGCACTCACTAACTTACCATCAGGGCAAGGCCTTAAACCTCATACCAAATTGTAAGCAAATGAAATCATACATGCATGCATGCATGCATACATACATACGTGTGTGTTCAGACAATTGATGAATTGAACTATATATGATTTATTTACTTGTAAAATTATATAAACTAGATTTTAGAAGAAACGAAAGGGCCTTACATGGATGCCACGTGTCCTTCAAAGGATTTTCCTAAGATACAAACCTTGTGAAGACATGGTGATCATCAATATTGCAAAACAAAATAAAACAACAAATAATCTCACAAAATAAATAAATAAATAAATAAATAAAATAATAAAATTCACCGATAGCAATAGAAAAAGAGAGCTAAACAGTCACTAACAAGAAGCAATATTAACCCTTGAATGTAGTATCATCAAAGGCTAGAAATCAGCCAAGTGTACACCAACCCTCTCTCATTTCACCAATAAAGCCCCTAGAAATCAACATTAACCAGCCTCCCTTCCTATTGCTCTCTCTCTCTCTCTCTCTCTCTCTCGTTTCTATTCTCTCTAGGGCCCTGGCTAGTGGCTACCCTCTCTACTGCATGGAGCTTAATACAATGCTGATAGATGAATTTCCTTTCCTTTCAAGCCTTCTCTCTGAATACAACTTGAATCCAGAGGGAACTAATGACTTTTCCCTTGAAGAGGCTCTCTCTTCCAAGGGCCTTTTTTACAATTTTCACCATCCTGGTTATGGCCACCCCACCAATATCACTCCCCCCTGTCTTGATCTTGATCATTTTACCATCGAAGGCTCCTCGCAGAATCCGTTTTCTGGAATTTCAGGAACATGCATCGACCCTGCTCGCCTTGATTCGTTGGCAAGTGGCTTCTCTAGTCATGATCTCAATGCTTATACACCCACAGTAGTACCTTTGTTGCCTGCAGGTTGTGGAGATAGGCTATTGCATGGCTTACAAAGAGAATCAGTTCGGGATCATGATTATCAGAAAATATCTGGAGCTCGCTCCTTGAATCAAAAGGAGATGAAGGAGCAACGCGGGTTTGAAGAAATCGGACGGACGAGGACCGCTAACAATGGGGTATCCACAGATGAGGCCTCATGTGTGAGTACTGAAGATTCTAAGCATCACAGGCAAGTTGATCATCATAGGAAGGCCAAGAAGTTGCTACTGGAAAAAGACTCCAAAGTTCATAAGAAATCTAAAGTTATCAAAGGCCAATGGACTCCTCAAGAAGACAGGTAGATAGGATTCTCACTTTCTCTTGCTGTTTCTTTTCATTGCTTATGAATTAGGGTTCTTGCACATGTCCGCTATGTGTTATCAGTACTTGAGCTAGAAGGACCTGACTTTGTGAATCTCTAATGGTAGACTATTAGTGCAATCGGTGAAGCAGTATGGAATAAAGAAATGGTCTCAAATTGCAAAGATGCTGGAGGGCAGAGTAGGGAAGCAGTGTAGAGAGAGATGGCATAACCATTTGAGGCCAGACATCAAGGTTTCTCCGCCCTTTTCATCCATTTTCTCCTCTCTCATCTCTTGGTAGTTATAGATATAAATATATTACCTTCCTTATACATGGCCAATTAATAGCAATATTATAACTACATTTATGCACCTACTAAATTCACATAGTATATAAATACTCTGATCTTATAGATAAAACGCTGAATTTACCTTCGATTTTATAGAATTATCGAGAAAAAAGCTGTTATATTTATAAAATACAGTCTCTCCATCTTGCTTTAAGGTCCTTGTTGATATAGCATACAATTTCAAATTTGGTTCGCTATTAAAGTTGTGACAACGCATTGACATGCATAGTAACTGAGTGTCATGAGTTGTCACAACATAATAACTCGTCGAAGCAAATCTTACATCAACGATAATGAGTAATGCTACTGTTACTTTTTTTTATTTTATTTTAAAATGTTGAAATTACCTTCCATTTTTGGAGAAATAATGAGAAAAAAGGTGGTATATTTATGAAAGACAATTCTAACGTTAATTTTATTTTAAGTGTACGTCTTTCCACCAACATCCCGCGAGAATAAATCATAAAATCTCATATGTGGTCTCCTAAGGAAGTAGTGACAACGCATCGACATGCATGATGACTGAGCGTCAAGCTGGATTAGAACTTACTGAAACAAATCTTATCTGGAGGATAACGAGTGATGCTCTTGCCACCCTTTAAAATAAACATATATATATATATATATATATATATATATATATTAAAACCATCTTAAATTCTAGAGAATTAAATAAAAAAAATAGGTGGTATATTAATAGAGAAATGATGCATGCGTGATATAGCTTCGATTTTAGTCTTCAAAAAAGAGAACATATCGGTTAATTAGAAAATTATTATGAAATCTCAACTTTAGATGACTGCCATCACATGCATGGTTAATTAGCTTCTCTACTTGCTTTGATTTCTCCATTTGAATATATATACGTTTGTAGCTATAACCCTAGCTTGGTTCTATGGTATTTGATCGATTACATGTATGTGGCCATGCTTGTGCTTGAATGAAGCTCTATGATTTTAATTGCTATCTGGACAGAAAGGCATAAATTCCTTCCAATACTTGACATTGCGTTGTTTTCCTTCTAAGCACCACAATATGCATAATAGTAATGTCATATCAATATACAATTCATCCAACATGCAGAAAGATGCATGGAGTGAGGAAGAGGATGAGCTACTAATCAATGCCCACAAAGAGATTGGAAATAGATGGGCCGAGATTGCCAAGAGATTACCTGGAAGGACAGAGAACACCATAAAGAATCACTGGAATGCGACCAAGAGAAGGCAATTTTCAAGGCGTGAATCTGGAAAGGACCTGGATTCTAAAAGCACCCTCTTGCAAAGCTACATTATGATGGTGACTTCATCTTCATCAACTCAAGAAAATAACGAGGAAGAGAAAACTGAGGACGTTAATTCCAATTCACCTAACCAAAACGAGAGCCCAGGTTCATCCTCGACAGATTTGGAAAACCCTGATGGACATGGCCATAACAACGAGGCATCCAAGTGGTCTTTTGACACAAACTTGTTTAATGATAGTTACGGGTTTATGTCCTTCCTGGAAGAGATGCCTTGCAGCTGCGTGGTTGATGAGAGCAATATGGAGTTTGAGATATCGGGATTGGATAGTTTGATGAAGGGTGCCGAGGTGAAGAAGGAGATGGATTTGCTAGAGATGATCTCCCAAGGAATTAGTCACTAAGCTTTTCTTCTAATTAATTGCTGTCAGCTGCATACAAAGAGACTCTTCTTCGCGAAAATCTTCATGGTCACGAGGGTGTAATTAAGTAGTGGGCTTCATTTCTTTTTTCCAGTGGAATGCTTTCAATGCTTGTTTTCTTCCTTGCACCAGCAATGCTTTTAGGCTTGTTTTCCCCAACTTTTTGGAATTAGGAAAGTTCATGGACTAATTTGTAGTGGATACATGTTTTCTTCCTTGCACCAGCAATGTTCTTAGATATATATTTCCTTTAGGTCATTTCATAAGTTAGCAAGCTTCAAATTCGTGGAATATACATGCTAAAAGTCTAAAAAACATCTAATTACCATGGAGGGAATGTCTGACAGTTTAACAAATCCCTCATGAAATCTAAATTTCTCAAGTTATGCGACTAGGGGAGCTAGCCAGCCCTCCTGACAGTTTAACAGAGATATTGTTTGTTATTTGTCTCTATATCACTACCAGCTATATAACTAAAAGATTTTACATGAGGGACCTCTTAAGAAATTCCATATACCCAATCATCTTATTTTTAGATATGTTTAAAATATTAATACTTAGATATGATTTAAAAATATAAAACCATGTTATTAAACATCATTAGTAATCATACTACACTATCAGAAAATTAACAACTATAAACGGAAACACTGAAATAATGTTTTCGTCGGTAAATTGCAATGAATTTTGCATACAAAATATTCTCTTGCTATATTCATCGGTAAATATCGACAAAAATATTCCTTGAATATATATCAAAGGAATTACAGTGGGAAAAGAAAGAATTAAAACAAAGTCAAAAAGTACAATGATGTGTCATTTATACCGACGGTATTAATATCGTCCGTAAACTCGTTGGTAAACTGCTCACTTTTTTCTAACACTGTTCATTATGTCAATTACAAAAGATATCATCGATGGATTAATTTCGTCAGTATTTTCTAGAGAGCTCTGTAACTTTTCACTTTTCAATTGTACTATTAAATATTGTTCTTTACAAATAAAATCACCAACGGATTGAAAAGTCATCGGTGGTATTTGAGGGATTTCTATAAAAAATTTATTAAATTAAAATTTTAAATTAAATATTACAGACGAAATCACTGACGAATTGAAAAGTTGTCAGTGATATCTGGGGGGTTTCTGAAATTTTTTTATTAAATTGAAAATTTTAATTATATATTACAAATGCAATCACCAATAGAATGATTAAAAATATTAATATTTAATTATCTGTTGGTAAAGTGTTCTAATAAAAAGACTAGAATCCCTCATTTCATAACCAACATGCCGCTTCTTCTTCTTCTTATGTAAAAGACACCAACATCCCTTTCTTTCTTTTTCTTCTCTCCTCAACTTCTTGTCTTCTCTTCTCCTCTACGTTCAAGTATGGCTTTTCATTTCTTCTTCTTTTCTCTTCTTATTTTTTTTTAATTAACATACTTTATGAATTTATTTTTTCTTTTATCTTCTTAGCTTCACTCACAATTATATTAAGGTAAGATTTTTATTTTTTCTTATTTTTTTGTGTTTTTTTTTGCCATTATATATATATATATATATTTTAATTCTTTTGTTCTTAATAATTGTATGAATGTTGTTGTAGGATTTGTTTTTACATATGAGATCAATTTTGTTGGATTTTTTTTTTCAATTTTCTTCTTTAATTTCAATTAAATTATTTTATTTGTTGCTGGATTATGGGTTCTGAAATAGGTTATCTAGGTTAGGTGGAAAGTTTTTTTAGTTGATTTATTTATTTGTTGATGTTGTTTATTTTTTTGTGTTATTTATTTGCGGCAAATCTATTTGAGTTGATTTTTGTCTTCTTTTTTCCAACTAACTCAGTTCCTGAGTATTATGGAGTGTTGATTTATATTAATTTAAGTATTTTCTACTTTTTTGAAATAGATTTTTTAAAAATATTTTTAAATAATTACCAACGATGATATCGACGGATTAAATCTGACGTCGGTATATTCCAGAGAATCAAAAAAGAATTTCTGCAAATGTCATTGTGCCACTGTTTTATCATACATAGAATTGCATACGGTATTTCTATCGGCTACATGGTAAAATTTCCAAGGAAAATACCAACGGACTAAAACGGGTAAAAAAAAAATTGGCGCGTTTTTCCCGATAGTAAATCCATCGGTAATTTTACTATCGACACACCAAAAATTACCGATGAGAGTTTTACCGATGAAACATTTCCATCCGTGAGCCCGTCAGTAAATTTATTACTAACGAATGAGAATATAAATACCGACAGAAAATTCTATCGGTATTTCTAAGAATTTTGATAGTGTTAATTAAGGAATTTACTTGTTTATAGAGTAAGATTTTGTTAAAATGTAAATGATGAATAATGAAGCTTGTTTTATAAGGTTTATAAATAATTATATATATTAATAAAAAAAATAATAAAAATGCCTTATCAGGTGATAGGGTGGGTGAATTCTTCATCGTACCTGGCTTTCACTTGACCCATTTTCACCTTGTCACCATAACCTAACTCTGAATCACCATCTTTCTTTTGTAACTTACACCTAATCTAATTTTGAAAAGCTTTGTAGGTACAATGAAGAGTTACCAGTGACGTCAAGATCTAATTTAGTTTTATGTTTCTGGAACCTTAAGATTTATTTTTGAAATCTGCCTGTTGGTCTTAAATATATAAGAGCATCTATATTTTGATGACTTTATTCAAACATAAGATAGGTTTAACCTATAATTTTTAGATTTATTATAATCAACAAGGTTTTCAAAACCTACCCAGTCATCCAATCAAAAAACAAAGAAGGTCAAGGGTTACACGCTCTATTGGAACAAAACATGGCTTCAATCCAAATCAAATAAATAAATAGTTTAATATTTCAAATACATGAAAAAAAAACATAATATACACACACTAAAAGAATTGGGATGGTAGTCACTATTCATTTTCTTTTTAATGAATTATGAGAGTTTTATAAATTAGTTGTTATAGCCAATATAAGAACATGACTTGCTTAACATAAAAGAGAAAATAAAATATCAAATTAGTCAAAAAACATACTTACAAAGCAATACCTTTAATCATAATCATAATCATACTTTTATAAGTCTCTAAATAAAAGTTATAACCATGCAACTAAATTAGCTTGTTTAAGAACTCATTGGCTAAATGATCCGCAACATGACTCTTCTTTCTATGAACATACTTAAAAATCACAGAATGAGCAAATTGCATGTAGTGGGAATATCATGGAATTCACCTTGCAAGCACCATGACCACATGATGTTTTCTCCTTTAATCCAAGTAATAGCATTATAAAGATCAAACTCTATATAGTCCATTGATTTGAAAAAGCACAGATGCAATAAGTACTTAAAAGCAGTGCCTTTTGAATTGCCAAGATCTCATTTTCACTGGAGTTCATATTACCTGTATAGCAAGAAAAAATACAAAGAAATTTATCTTCATGATCTCTTAGAACTTCACCAATTCTTGATGGCTTTAGATTGCTATTTGCAGACACGTCAACATTCCATTTTAGCATACTTATAAAATGAGGTATTCAAGATGAGTCATTTCTCATTGTTGTCTTATAATTAGTCCATATAAAAAAATTGTTTGATGAACGTAGTAAATCTAACCCACTATAGCAGAAACTTCCATAATTACATTTCGCTCAAATTGTAACCCAATGAAAAAGAGAATAATACAAATCATCCTAATTTCTTTATTCCTCATTAAAAATCAGATTATTTTGAGCATTCTAAACAAACCAAACTATACCAAAGAAGAACAAAAACCATACTCTTTTTTTTTCATAGATCCAACTACTACGCCATTCCATAATAAAAACAAATCATCTAGAGACTACCCACTATTTCCCTAACTAATCTACCAATCAAGATCATAACATCTAAACCATATCACAATACAATACAATATTATTCATAGTTTCTGTCTTCTTTTTACAAAATGGGTAGATTAAATCATCCTCTTATAACATTCCTTTTCGATGTAAAAAGTCTTTTGTAGATAATTTATTGAAGATAGCAAGTAATATATGAATATCTACCTTTAGTGGAGCACAATAGTACCATATATCTAACAGAAATGGTTTTTCCCTTGGCAAAATAATTGACTAAAAAAAAAGGTGTAACTCTTTACCGAAATAACATTTTTGGGTCTGGTCTCCATACCTTCTTATAAATAACATGTTGGCTTAAAGAGACCCCTAATAGCAATTCAATAATTCATCTTCCTTTACCTTTTCTTAGTCTCATAGTCTTCTCCTCCATGATAAGGACCTGTCCAACTGTTGTCATTCCAGGTTCCCATATCTGAAATCTTAGCATTTGGATTTGGATTTCCACAAACTACATAAAGAGTAGGAAATCCAAACATGAGAGTAGAATCACCTAAATATTTTGAAGTCCAAAATAAAGTGTGATTCTCATTTCCTATAACCATTGATATTTCATTTTGAAGTCTAAAAAAATAATCTTCCATACCGTTGATGGTTGTACAAACACCACTTCAAATAGCGGAAAGATTTCTTGAGAATTTTAGAAGAAGCCCACTATTTTTAGATTGATATTTCATATTTATAAAATTCCTCCCAGCTATTCTGACATCATTATTAAATCACCATAACCATTTAAATAACAATGCCTTGTTTCTTTTTATCAAGATAGATCGCACTCCCAAACCACCTCTACCTTTTACCCTAGTAAGAAAATTTCAAGCTACCTTATTAACCTTTTGTGTACTTACATCTGCACTCACAAGAATATCATTTGCATGAATTCAATCTTCTTCACTAATCTAGAAGAAATTTTAAATAAGGACATATAATAGAATGGAAGGTTAGACAACACAAACATTAATAAACAAAGCTTTCTACCTATTAAAAGAATCTTGCATTTCCAAGACCTAAAATAAGATTTAATCTTATCCATAAATGGTTTTCAAGTGAAACATAGCTTAAATTATCTCCTAGTAGAAAACCCAAGTATCTTATAGGCAAACAACTTGAGTTACATCTCAAAGATTCAACCACTCTTTTAGTAGAGTACAAATCACATTACATCATTCAAAAGACTTTTATAAAAGTTAATTTTCAAACCTTATCATAAATGAAACCAATTAAGAATTATTTTAATATTCTTAAGAACTTCCATACCATGTGGACAAAATATCATTTTATCCTTAGTATATTAATTAAAGTAGCGTTGCTTGTTGAGAAGAATTATGAACTCCCTGAATATAGCCTACTAGCCATTTCTTGACTAAACAAAATCACTAATCCTGCAACAACATTGTTAAACAGAAATGGTGATATAGGGTCCCCTTGCTGAATTCTCTTCTGCATCATAAACTCATTGGATGATGAATCATTGATGATAACATAAAGATTAGCTATTGAAATACTTGGATAATTTTTCCAAAGGAAAATCATGCAGCCTTTGGCTTTGTCTTCGACTTCACCCGCTTTGCTCTTGAATACAAGAAGACTCCAGCAAGGGCCATAGCAGTTCCTGCAGTTGATCAAATCACCAGAAGGTCCATGAATTAAGAAACAAGAAATATCTTCAAATAGTTTACTTACTATGGAATGTGAAGGAGGGATACTCTATCATGCTATATAGCGCATTGTAGTTTAAAGGACCTCTCTCCTTGAACCAAGAAAGAAAAACTTACCAATGGAGTTTATGGGCGACACAGGAGTTTGAAAGAAGATGACTGATGAGACTATGACCACCACACGCTTCACGCAATTTCCAACAGCATGTGTGACAGGATCTACCATCTGTAATATCATGTAGGAGACCTGCAAGGAAATCAAATAAAAATAATCAATGGCATAGGCAGTTCAGTCGTCACTTTGGAGCTGATTCGGCCCGGATTGCGGTGAGACTACTGTAGACATAATCTATGACAGGATTTACCTCTGCTTGCTATTAGCAGATAGATTTTATTGGTTAAGGGTTGATTACCATATTTTTCATTCTTCTGTTAAACAACTACAATCCCTATAGTTATTCATTCCTGAGCAGTGGCTGGGATGTTGAGAGTTATATATGAAGCTATGATAAATAATGGATACAAAGCAGTAAGAATATCACTTGTTGATAAGAGTGGAAGCAGAATCCGGCGAGAAGAGATCTTATGCATAGCTCTTTAACATTCAACCCTTGGTTTGCCTGAAACATGAAGAAAAGAAAACATCATGCATCTTGCCGGTGGCTTTTGAAGAATCAAACTATGATAGTTTGGAGTCCAGGTTAACTAAAAACTGTATGTATACTACTCACAGCAGACTGCAGGTATGATGGAGTAAACTTAAAGCCTTCCATGAAAATAGCAGCAGGAACCAGCAGGATAAAAGAAATGATGGTTATGACAGAGAAGAGATTGATGTTGTCCAAAGTTTCCTATCAAGAGCAAGGTGCTGCTGATTACGGGCCAAATCAAATTGACCGTAATAAACAATTCAAGTAGCAGAATTACTAGCATAAGTTTAGAGAAATTAGGTTTGAAATTCTTATTCCTGCAAAGACCTCCCGCCTCTTACCTCTTTGTTAACCATCAACTTTTTGCTAAATACATTTCGTGACTGGTTAGTCACATTGGAAGCCATTGCACTACAGAAACCGATCCTGTTCATGTCAAAATAGCTAATCATACTCAAAAGCAGGTAAAACATGGACTCGAAGATCAGTTATTTTAGACAAATCTAATGCACTGAGTCCTTAGTTCACCCAAAAATAAATAAAATTACTTTCTTACCAATTAAAAGAGACCTCAGTTAATGATGCCAAGCCTACTCCACCTACTAGTGGCACAAGGGAGGAAAGTACCCAGAAAGCAGGCGCCTGTTCCCAGAGTGAGAAAACTAATCATTTTGTCTTACAAAATAGACTTTATAACTGTGTTGTTGTATGAAAAACAAAAAATGAAGATAATAGCACGAACAGAGGCAGCTTAAAACATTTAGGGACAGCACAAACCGCTTAACCGTAAATTCATTGCCACTGAATTAGGGAGCTTTATGCTTCTTTCTGACTACACCCCAGGAGGGTTTTATTTTCCAGGACAGCATACACTGAGTTTCAACTGGGGAATTACTACCTCTTACAGTTTCATTAATATGTATGAACTACAATTGAATGAATATCTACAGCCTTACACTTTTTTGAATTTGGACGCCTATTATTCTTATGGTATTGGCAAACGAGCATTAATCTACAATTTGGGTTCCTAAACAAGGAATTTTACAGCAGCATTATAGCCCCAACGAAAATGTTTTCGAAGTTCTGCGAGACACACCTGCAACAGTACTTGTTACATCCCAAAGATCTACAGTGGTAAGATTGTGAAATTCTGATCACAAATCCTTACCTCGCCAAGAAACAATGCAGCAAATAACACTGTGAAAAAGGGTTCCAAAGCTTTGATTGTATGAGTGAATGAGACAGCAACCTTTCCCAGACTAACATTAGTAAGAAGGTTACCAAATGTGTGTGCTACAGCCAAAGGTAGGATTGCTAAAATCTGCGAAGAGAACGCGATAAGTGACAAAATAAACAGAAGCAATATTGATTCTTCAGTCCGATACCAGCAAGTACCTGTGGACGAGTAAGCTTTGGTCTGTTGCAGAGATTTAGTGCCCACATTATGATGATCATCACAGTCCCACAGCCAACTTGGAATGCTGTAATTGTTGCTGGAAATGGATACACCTTCAGAACCTACAACAAAGAATAGAAAACAGATTCTTTCACTCTTCTCAAATACTGGAATGGAGATGAAAGGAAAACTAGAAATATTCACCTTTCCATACATTTGCTGTATATATTATTATATTTATGTCTTGTTCATTTCCTGAAGAAGAATATCTCTATACTGACTAAATAGTTAATTATAAGTGATGAACCATTAAAAAATCACAATTTCGCTTCCTTAGTATCCAGTTTTGTAGCTTTGAGAGCACAGCTTTTCTTTGTAGAATTAATTATATTATATATTAGATGATAGCACGGTGACATAGAAAAGACGAAGCGTCACCACTTAATCAGAAAGACATAACCAAAACCATACAAGGTATATATAAATATCAAAAAATAAAAACAAGAATGACAAATCAATTTCACGAGGTGAAATGAAATGACATACAGAGAGAGAAATGTAAATGAACCTGCTTGTTAAAAATGTTGAAGTAGATATTCAAAAGATACCAAATTCCAAACATAGCACCTAGCTGCATTGTCCTAGCCGCATCACTTGATTTCTCAAATTCACCAGTACTGTCAGGAACTGAGGCAGCCCGGACCTTGATACTGCCATATCCATGATTTCGACAGATAAATGCAGAGATTCGAGTATTGCAACTCAAACAATAACCTGACAGGGAAGTTTTTCGACGAGAGAAGCCATGGCAGCAAATAGTGTCAAGCGGTTTTAAAGAAGGGAGGTTAATACATGGGCTAAATCCGGGGCTAGAGTGACCATATAAAGGTTTTTGTGGTCTAAGAACTGGGGTTGAAAGAGACAGAGATAATGCCGTGCTCAGCATTTTGAAGTGGAAGAACAAGAGAGAAAAGGAGGGGCAGAGATTCTTAAGCGTTGCATGAATAGTACAAAAGTCTTGGTTTTGTTCTTGGCACCTTGTTTAATAGCAGTTGCATTTCAAGTTTTTACTGGAAAGTGAAGTTCTAGGAACTAGCCATTGTTCAACGAATCCTTCATTTTGTAGCTTGTTATCTTAGCTAAAACTTTGACCATCCCATCAGAGTTGATTAACAGAGAAAGAAGTTAAATCAATATTTGTACTAAAGTAACGCTCCCATCTGCCCGCTACTTGAAGAAATGGATTGGCTGACCGAAAGGAAATAAAGATCTAGAATTGGATAATAGCTTTTACAGATAGCATGCACTGACGGGCTGCTGTTACTGTCGGGCGAATCAGTGATGGGAACTAAGAGGTTGACTTAAAGAGAAGATTTGTTTATTAATGGTGGATTATTGTGGTTAGTCATTTTATAATTTTAATGGTGGTAAGCAAGAGTTTCGAAATGAATGGACGATACGAATTTCAAGTTTCACAAGTAGGAAACTTGCTGAGACAAACTTGTGGCTTGCAGTACTCCATTTTGAGACCGGCTACTATCATGGACAACGATCATGGACCACCAGCCTTGGACAAGATTGACATCTCACAGTCGATTTCCGGGAACTTTACTCCGACGTAGATCATCTTTCTTGACAAGGGCTACTTAATCTTCATTTTCTTCGGGGGAAAAAAATGGAAAACTTGAATTAAATTGATAAGTTACTGCTAGATGCCATACTTAATTGAATCAAGTGGCATTTGCATCCCCACGAGAGTGGATGATTTTATTATAATAATGTGATATTTAGTGGTATTATTATATTTATGTAAATATATTTTTATTATTAATAAAAATTTAATTTATTTTTTATATTTATATAATATTAGATTAGTGAATCTAGAGTAAAGATAAAATTTATAAGATAAAATGTTTTGCAAATGAAATTACAAAATTGTTATAACTACGAGGTTCTTATTGCATCATAGCATTTTTTTAAAAATATTCTTGATTAATATTCTCTTAAATATTGGACATTTATTATAGCCATAAAAACTTGTACATATTATGCTCTTTCCTTTATGAAAAAAAAAACAATTATTCTCAGAAGCTGATGTAGGTGCTTGTCATAAAACATGTACACTGAATTGACCTGCATAAGAATTTCATGTAGAGCTATTTCTATAGAAAGGCTTGCGTGATGGTTATGTAAGTGATTCTTAAATTTAAAATCACTAGATTATCTTATATAAAGAATGTTATGTTTTGATTCTATTACATGTTATCTTAATAGAGATAATGAAATAACAGATATTAGTTAAAATATAAATTATATAAAGGTACTTGAGTGATCAAGTGATGATTTATCACCCTATATAAATTAGTGAAAATATTTTATCTATTCTCAAATAGTATTGACTAAGAAATCGTTGGCCAAGATGGGATGAAATTTGAAAGAGTTTCAAATCTTATTCAAACGATCAATGGCTATTATGTAGATAACAAACATGATTTAACATTACAGACATACTTCATACTTTAATATTAAATTGAAACGTCATTAATGAAAAGATATTAATTACATTAAAAAACAGGTTACTGAAAGGTTAAATTAAACCATTAATAACTTTTCTAATATTTGAAGGATCATGACACATTACTAGACAATGCATCTGATCTTCAAATATAAATTAATCAATTATTTAATTGATAATAAATTAAATTATTAAATTTATTTAATTCTATTTAATTAGAATTAGAATTTATATTTTGACCAACATATTAGAAACCTAATGGGTCACATACATTAAAAACCATTAGTTAGAAATTAAATTGAGATGATTTAATTAAATACGACTTTATTAAAATATATTTTAAAAATTTAAGACTAAGAATATAATTAATATAAGGATTATATTTTTAGACCTAGAAAAATCAAGTAAGAACTTGATTGAGTTAATTTCTAAAATTGCCATGAATTAATATATGGATATTATTAAGGGGAAATTGATATTTTTCTAATTTATAGGATTTTTTAGATTTCTCTATAAATAGTAAGTTATCCCTCTTATTTTTTAAAAGGTTATCTGTTAGACAGAAAAACTACAAAAACATAGAATTAAAACTAGCACTATAGATATAATAATCCCTCTCTTTGAAATAGGAATATAGAAGATTTCTCAAGAGTAGTTCGTGTAGATTATCGTTGAAAGCTGTATAATTGAACAGCTTGTAGCTTGCCTTTATTGTATTTTTTTTTTCTTTGCCTTATCTTTTTTTTTCTAGGATATTTTTTTGTGTTTTTTTTGTCTATGTATTTATATTTTCTGGAAAAACAATATTAGAAAGATCTTTACATTATTTTCTACTTAAATAAGGATTTTTATGGTAATTTTCTCAATTTTACTTGTACCCCCATTTATTTTTCTTTTCCTCACGTGTATAATCTCCTATCATATGATTTGGTCATTTTTCATCTTAATTATTTTTTCTTTGCTCATCACTTCATTCTCTAATTTTTTTTATTATAAAAACTTATACAAAATAAAACAAAAATGACAATAATTATAAAATGAAGATAAAGTAACTAAATCACATCAAAAGACTTTTTTTGGAAAAAAATATTCTTAGAAATACATAGAAAAATATAGATTATGACATAGCATTTAAATGATATTTTGTACACAAATAATCTCCCCAAACAATTATATGATCGTTTTCAAGTGTCAAATCAATTTTGTGAAAAACCCCACAACATATGAAAATAAAAATTAATTAATGAGTTATTGTAAGTATTATAATTTTATTTCAATTTATTACACATTATATTATTTAATTATTTTATAGGATTTTTTTTTCATGCTAATCAGGCTAAGGTCATTTCTCGTTAATTAATTTGTATAATAGAGAGTCATTTCTCTTTCATGCTTAGATTAGACATTTTTATTATTTTCCTGTAACTTTGTCATACTTCATACCGAGTGTAAATTAATTTTTCTCTTGAGACAATTTTTTATTGGGTTAATGCTTTCTAGCATTCCTGTACTCTTAGTTTAGTATTTAAAAGAAATCGCTATTATTTGTTTTTTAATTTTAATATCAATTTTGTATGTTTTTTTTAATTAATGTAAATGTCCGGATCAGTTTACACGCACCTCAATTAATCTTATGAACCATGAAGTTAACAATTATGTAAGTCTCCACTAATTCTAAAATTATAAAATTTAAATTAATAATTTTTAAAAAATAAATTCAGAATCTAACTAATTAAACTAATTTATACCTTTCATAAACATTTAATACCTACAATTGAAAATAAATTTAATAGATTTCTGAATTTGAGTGGAACCCTTTAAGATCTGGGCCCGACAATTGAAAATAAATTCATGTCTTACTCACTCAATTTTTTTCTATTTTTTGAAAAAATAAAAAAAAAATTAATTGCAAAAGAACATGAAGTAATTGGACTGAGAGAGGACCATGTTATAAATAAAGTTAAAGATATGGGAATTATAAATAAAATGGGAAGTACTACTTATGTAGTTTTGGTAAACTAGAGGGACTAAGTTAGAAGATTTGGGAGGGACTGCGTTCAGAAAAAAACAAAAAAGAAAATGGGATCGCTGTGACCAAGAGAAACTCAAGTGGCTACTGTCTGCTAGAGGTTGTGTTTGGAAGTGTAATAATAATTACTTTTTAAAGTATTTTTATTTTAAAATATATTAAAATAATATTTTTTTATTTTTAAAAAATTAATTTTGATATCAATAATTCTATACATTAAAATAATTTAAAAATATTAAAAAGATATTAATTTAAAATAAAAAAATTAAATTTTTTTTAAAAATACTTAAATGTAATGGCAAACACACCCTAAGAAATGTCTGCTGTGCTGATATTATATTCTTTCTCTTTGTGCCTCCGGAACTTTGCTTACAGACAGTCTCTTGTTGGATCCCCAAACAAAACCAAACTGCTTCACGTTTCTTTCTTTTCTGTCAATATATTAATTGTACGTACATTATCATATCATGTATTAAGCCTGCTTATCTTCCAGTTCATAGCCAAACAAAACCAAGCATTCTTTTTTCTTGCTCTGTAAGCACCCTTCTCTTTTGCTTTTTACACTTATTGTCATCTGGGGTTGCTTGAATTGGTTATGCGTGTGTACATCAGTTTTTAAATTTTTTTTTCATTCATTGATTGTGGACTTCTTACTCTTCTAGACTTCTAGTAATTGATTTATAATTATAGCACCAACTCCTAAGTTAATAAACTGAGGAGCCTTGATTACTAGTTTTAAGTAAACAATGAGCTTCATCTCAGTTAATATTTCCATTAGGAGAGAAAGTGAATGAATCCATGTGCTTTGATGATGCAATAACACACAATTCATTTATTAATGATGTTGAAATAATTAGAAATCAAGCATGCATTGTGTGAAATAATCAATTGATTA
>Ga0325401_1002374_pt1 | contig 16707 bp, 17 predicted proteins | sample PopdelMetagenome_FD_205666 | JGI IMG/M metagenome (GOLD analysis project Ga0325401, IMG submission 205666) | Populus deltoides microbial communities from Bellville, Georgia, United States - Xylem-PdKOR-R2 | ecosystem: Host-associated > Plants > Phyllosphere > Stem > Wood/Secondary xylem | place...
ACGTCATGGCTGGCCTGACCCTGGCGGTAGTCACCGACGTTCGGGCCCGTAGTCACCGACGTTCCGGGGGGCTGAGAGGTGTCTCAGGCCCCCGGAACGTCGGTGACTACCGCTCGGGGGGTGGGCGGTCGAGAGGTGGGCGCTCGGGAGGGGGCGGTCGGACTGGGCTCAGCCGACCTGGACGGTGACGGCGTTGGAGACCGCGTCGGAGTCGGTGTCGCGCACGCGGAACTGGTTCTCACCGGCTCGCGCCGTGAGGACGTACGTCGAGAAGGCGGTGCCGCTGACGACGGCGTCGACGGTCGCGAAGTCGACCCACTCGCCCTCCTCGAGCCGCTGGACCTGCACGACCTTGCCGTCACCGCCGGCGTAGGTGCCGGTCAGGTAGATCTCCTGCATCGGGCTGACCTGGGCGGCCGCGGCCGTGAGCTGGATCGGGTCGGTCGGCGTGGGCGGCGCGGTGGGGGTCGGCGGGGCGGAGGTCTCGCCCGGCGCCAGCGTGACCAGCGGGCCGTCGGTCGACTCGGTGGCCGAGGGCGTGGGGAGGTACATCGACTCGCGGCTCGTGGCGCTGCCGCCCTCGTCGCCACCGCCGAGGCCGAACACCGAGGTCGCGGCCAGCGCCCCGCCGCTGACCAGCAGACCGACCACCACGGCGACGGCGACCAGGGCGAGCAGCCCGGCGACGACCGGGTGTCCGTCGCTGTCGCGGGTCTTGTCGGTCACGGCGAGTCCTTCCGAGGGGGTCGCGGGGTCGTCCGCCGCCCATTCTCGGACAGCATCGCCGACCGCTCCAAGCCGCGGCGCGGACCCGCGGGTGCGCTCAGCCCGCCGCGCGCCGGAAGTCGCGCGGGCTGACGCCGTGCGCACGCTTGAACGCCGCGCTCAGGGCGTACGGCGAGGCGTACCCGACGCGGCGGGCGACGGCGGCGAGGGTCGCGTCGGGCTCGCGCAGCAGGTCGGCGGCGAGCGCCAGGCGCCACCCCGTCAGGAACCCCATCGGCGGCTCACCCACCAGGTCGGTGAACCGCCGGGCGAACGCCGCGCGGGAGACCCCGGACGCAGCCGCCAGGGCGGCGACCGTCCACGGCTGGTCCGGGTGGTGCTGGAGCAGGCGCAGCGCGGGCCCGACGACGGGGTCGGCCTGCGCGGCGTACCACCCGGGCGGCTGCGACCCCGGCCGGTCGAGCCAGGCGCGCAGGACGGTGATGACGAGGAGGTCGAGCAGCCGGTCGAGCACGGCGGACTGGCCCGGCGCGTCTCGCACCACCTCGTCGGCCAGGAGGTCGAGCAGTGGCGTGTCGAGGTCGGCGGCCCGCAGCACCACGGTCGGGGGCAGTGCGCGCAGGAGCCGGTCGGTGACCTCGCCCCGACCGAGGTAGACGCCGGTGAGGAGCACGGTCTCGCCGTCAGGTGAGTTGCCCCAGGTGCGCACGCCCTGACCCATCGGCTCCCTCAGCGCGACCCCGTCGAGGGTCGTGCACTCCTGGCCGGGGCCGACGACGACGGTCGGCGCCGTGGCGGGGTCGTCGGCCAGCGACCAGTGCTCGGTCCCCACCCGCACCACCACGTCGCCGGGGCCGAGCCGCACCGGTGCGACGCCCGCGTCGAGGACCCAGGCGTGACCGCGGACCACCGACGTGACCGAGAGCGGCGCCTCGTCGGCGAGCCGCAGCGACCACGGCGCGTCGAGCTGGACGCGCAGCAGGAACGCACTGCGTGCGCGGGGCCCGTCGAGCAGGCCGGCCAGACCGTCCACGACCGCGAGGCTAGACGCTCGCGCATGCAGACGCCACGATCACGCATGGACCGTCCACGCCGCAGGGGATGGACTGGGTGGCGTGACCAGCGTCCTCGACACCCTCGCCACCGCCCGCGGGCCCGTCCTGCTCGCCGCCGCCGTCGCGGCCGGCCTGCAGGCGGGCACCTACTTCACCTGGGCGACGGGGGTGATGCCAGGGCTGGCCGCCACCGACGACCGCACCTTCGTGGAGACCATGCAGCGGGTCAAGGTCGCCATCGTCAACCCGGTCTTCCTGGTGACGTTCGCCGGCGCTCCGCTGCTCGCGGGGGCCGCGGTCGCGGCCTGCCGCGGCGAGGCGCGGACGTGGGCCGTCGCCGCCACCGTGCTTGCCGTCGGCACCGTCGCCATCACCGTCGCCGGCAACGTGCCGCTCAACGACGCCCTCGCCGCCGCGGGGCCCGTCGACCGCATCAGCGACCTGGCCGCGGTGCGCGCGGGGTTCGAGACCGCCTGGGTGCGGCTCAACCTCGCGCGCACGCTCACCTCGACCGGCGCGCTCGCCGCCCTGGCCTGGGCGGCGTGGCGCAGCTGAGCCGGCCGGTGCGGGCCGGCCTGCCCGGGAGGCTCCCGCGAGGGTCAGCGCGCAGCGGGCGGCAGGTCGGCCGGGTCGGCGGCGGGGGCGTCGAGGGGCTGCTCGGGAAGCGCGGCGACCTGCTCGAGGCACCAGGGGCTGACGTCGCGGGTGCCGGCGAGGACCTCGGCGCGGAAGGGGTCCCACTCGACCCAGACGTGGTCGGCGACCTCGGCGGCGTCGGGCGCGGGGGTGGAGGCGGTGCGAGCGACGAAGACGGGGCAGAGCTCGTGCTCGACGGTGCCGTCGCCCATGACGGCGCAGTAGCGGAACCGCGGCAGCACCAGCGTCAGGTCGTCGAGCTCGAGGCCGAGCTCCTGCCGCACGCGGCGGCGCACGGCGTCGGCGGCGGACTCGCCGGGGGCCGGGTGGCCGCAGGCGGAGTTGGTCCAGACGCCGCCCCAGGTGGGCTTCTCGTGGGCGCGCTGGGTGAGCAGCAGCCGCCCTTCGGCGTCGAAGACGTAGCAGGAGAAGGCGAGGTGCAGGGGGGTGTCGGGGCCGTGCACGCCGGCCTTGGCGGCCGTGCCGATCGCGTTGCCGTCGTCGTCGACCAGCACGACCTCCTCGACGGAGGAGGCGGACGGGACGGAGGGACCGGGGGTGGTGGTCGTCATGCGGGCCTCGCGAGCTGGTCGACGGCGGCACCGAACACCCGCGGCAACCGGGCGGCTGCCGGCACGATGAGTCGGCGTACGGCGGGAACGCGGGTGCCGGTCAGCAACGCCTGGGTGAGGAGCTGGTGGCGGCGCCCGAGTCGACGGTAGGCGTTCTCGTAGTCCTCGGCGCAACCGGCGGCGACCGCCTCGACGGCGGCGGCGGCCTGCGCGAGACCGAGGGCAATGCCCTCCCCCGTGATCGCGTCGAGGTAGCCGGCGGCGTCGCCGACGAGCAGGGTGCGACCGACCACGCGGCGGGTGACGCGCTGGCGCAGCGGGCCGGCACCGCGCACGGGCGAGAAGGTGACACCGGCGAACCGCTCGCTGAGCCGGTGGTGTCCGGCCAGCAGCTCGGCGAACGGCGCCGGCCGGTCCGACAGGATGGCCAGGCCGACCTCGTGGGCGCCGACCGGGGTGACGTAGGCCTCCGAGCGCCGCGACCAGTGCACCTCGACCTCGGAGGTCCACGGGGCGAGGTCGGCGTGGGCGCGCAGGCCGTAGCGCTTCGGGCCCGACAGCGGGCTCTCGGCGCCGACGAGGCGACGCACCCGCGAGTGCAGACCGTCGGCGGCGATGAGGTGGCCGGCGGGCTCGCCGTCGACGAGCACGTGGTCGTCGTGCTGCTCGACGGCCTCGACGGGGCGCGCCACGACCTCGACCCCGGCAGCCGTGACGGCGTCCCAGAGCGCGGCGGACAGCGCGGTGCGGCGTACGCCGCGACCGGGGCCGTGCCGGAACTCCGCGACCGCGCTGTCGCGGTCGTCGACGTAGCGGATGCCGGTGATCGCGACGCCCGGCGGGTCGACGCCGACCTCGGCGAGCGCGGCGACGGCACCGGGCATCAGCCCCTCGCCGCACGCCTTGTCGACCGGGGGTCGGCGGGGCTCGCGGACGACGACGTCGAGACCGGCGCGCGCGGCGTGCAGCGCGGCGACGAGCCCCACCGGACCGCCGCCGGCGATGACCAGGTCACGCACGGGCCGAGGCCTCCGGTGCTGCGGAGCCGGTGAGCTCGGCGAGGGCGGCGTCCTCGCACCGGATCCGCACGGTCAGCAGCCCGGCGTTGAGCACCGTGAAGACCACCGCGGTGATCCAGGCCGAGTGCACGAGCGGCAGCGCGGCGCCCTCGACGACGACGGCGACGTAGTTGGGGTGGGAGAGCCAGCGGTAGGGCCCGCGCCGCACCGGCGAGAGCCCCGGCACGATGACGACGCGGGTGTTCCACTGCGGGCCGAGGGTGGTGATGCACCACCAGCGCAGCAGCTGGCTGAGCACGACCAGGCCGAGCATCGACCAGGCGAGAGCCGACGGCACGTCGGGCCGGCGCACCCACGCCTCGACGAGCGCACCGACGAGCAGGCCGGTGTGCAGCACGACCATGAACGGGTAGTGGCCGAAGCCGCGCTCCACGCCCCCGCGCTGGAGCGACCACGCGAGGTTGCGCTTGCTCACGACCAGCTCGGCGACCCGCTCGACGCCGACGAGCAGGACGAGGACCGTGAACGCCGCCAGCGTGGTCATGCGGCCGCCTGCAGCAGCACGAGCTCGGAGCAGAAGCCGGGGCCCATCGCCATCAGCATGCCGTGGCTGCCCGGGGCGGGCGGCCGCTCGCGCAGGGTGTCGGCGAGCACGTGGAGCACCGAGGCCGACGACAGGTTGCCGATCTGGGCCAGCGAGTCGCGGGTCAGCGAGACGGCCTCGTCGGGCAGGTCGAGCGTCTCCTGCAGCGCGTCGATGACCTTGGGGCCACCGGGGTGGCAGACCCACCAGCCGATGTCGTCGCGGCTCAGGCCGTGGTCGGCCAGGAACCCGTCGACGTCCTCGCGCACGTAGCGCCCGATGACGGTGGGCACCTCGGCGTCGAGCACGATCCGCAGCCCCGTGCTGCCCACGTCGAAGCCCATGACCCGCTCGGAGTCGGGGTAGAGCCGGCTCCGGGTGGCCAGCACCTGCGGGGCCGCGAGGTCGACCGGGGCGGTGCGAGCGACCCCGGTCGCCACGACGGCGGCCGCGCCGTCGCCGAACAGGCCGCTCGCGACGAGGTTGGGCACCGAGACGTCGTCGCGCTGCACCGTCAGCGAGCAGAGCTCGACCGCGACGAGCACGGCGACCTCGTCGGGGTGGCCGGTGAGGTAGTCGGCCAGGCGCGCGATGCCGGCGGCCCCCGCGACGCAGCCGAGACCGACCAGCGGCACCCGCTTGACGTCGGGGCGCAGCCCGACCCGCGCGGCGATGCGCGCCTCCAGCGTCGGCACGGCGAGGCCGGTCACGGTCGCGCCGGCGATCAGGTCGACGTCGGACGGCGTGAGGTCGGCCGCCTTCAGCGCGTCGGTCAGCGCCCGGGAGCCGAGCTCGACGGCGTGCTCCAGGAAGTGGTCGTTGGCCTCGGTGAACCCGCTGAGCTCGCCGTACGCCGTCAGCGGGAGCGCGGTGTGGCGGTGCTCCACCCCGGCGTTGGCGTGGAAGCGGCGCAGCAGCCGCTCGTCGAGGCCTCCCCCGATGGCGATCACCCGCGCGAACGCGTCGGTGATGTCGGCCTGCGCGTGCCGGTGCCCCGGCAGCGCGCCCCGCACCGCCGCGATGTTCATCAGTGGCTGCATCGAAGGTCTCACCGTGTGCCCACCCGTCCCGAGAGCCGCCCTGCGATGCGCTCTGCACCCTTGCGGCCCAGGCCGCCGGCGAGCCCCAGGACGAGCCGCCCCGAGATCCGCCCGTCGCCCAGACCGAGCTCCACCAGCTCGTCGAAGACCTTGGGGTCGCGGCGGGCCACGCGGATCCCCCCGTCGACGATGACGGGGTGCTCCGCGAGCCGCGACGCCGCCCACGTGTGCTTGAGGTGCCGGCCCAGCAGCCGGCGCACGGCCTGGCGGTGCAGTGCCCCGGCGCTGTCGGGCTCATGCGCGCGGACCGCCCGGGCCGCCGCCAGGCCGGCCTCGACGCCGGTCGCGACGGCGTAGTAGATGCCCTCGCCGGTCATCGGGTTGATCAGCCTCGCGGCGTCGCCGACGAGCAGCACCCGGCCGTCGGGCTGGTCCCAGCGCCACCCCGACAGCGGCAGGTGGTGGCCCTTCCAGTCGGTGCCGCCCTCGGCGGCGCCCGGCAGCAGCTCCTCGAGCTGCTCGAGGAGCAGGGCGCGCGAGGGCGCGTCGCCGGGTTCGCCGGGGCCGGGCAGCAGCTCGCCGTACCCGACGTTGGAGAGGCCGTCGCCGCGGTCGAAGGCCCAGGCGTACGCCGGCTGGCGTCGGTCGCCGTAGCGGATGACCTGGGTGCCGCGCCGGTGGTCGGGGGTGGGGGCGTAGCCGCGGATCGCCAGTGCGCGGCGACCCCACGGCAGCCCGAGCTCGGCTCGCACGAACGAGTGCGCACCGTCGGCGCCGACGACGACCGCGCCGGTCGGCAGCTCGTCGAGCGAGTGCACCCGGCGGCGCTGCAGCACGGCGCCCCGCTCGACGGCGCGCTCGACGAGACGGGCGTCGAGGACCTTGCGCGGGATCACGTGCACCTCGCGGGCCAGGTCGCGGGCGACCGCGGTCTCGCCGCGGGCGAGCTCGAGCTGGGTGAGCGGCGTCCAGCCGTCGGTGACCCCGGTGACGCCGACCCGCGCGAGCGCCACGCCGACGTGCGGCGGGATGCCGTCGCCGCAGGACTTGTCGCGCGGGAAGTCGGCGCGGTCGAGCAGCAGCACCCGCAGCGACGGGTCGGCGTGCAGCGCGGCCAGCGCGGCGCTGCTGCCGGCCGGGCCCGCGCCGACGATCACGACGTCCCAGGTGTCCTCGATCGGCCCGCTCTGGTCGTCCATGGAGTCGTTCATCGAGACCACACCAGCACACCGACGTCCAGCAGCGCCATCGCCACGGCGATCCGGAACGGCGTGCGTCCGCTCGAGACCAGGGCGGCGACCGCCAGGAGCGCGGTCACCACGAGGGCCGCGACCGCGAGGCCGACCGGCTCGACGGGCGCGGCGAGCACCACGACGACGGCCGCGGCGACCAGCACCCCGACCGCCACCGGCGGGCACCAGCGCGGCCCCAGCCGGTGCGGCAGGCCGCGCACGCCGGTCGCCGCGTCGTCGGCCAGGTCGGGCAGCACGTTGACGACGTGGGCGCCGACTCCGAGCAGCGCGCCGGCCACGACGAACCACACCGGCGGGCGCTCGCCCGCGGCGAGCGAGACGAATGCCGGCAGCGCGCCGAAGGCGACGGCGTACGGCACCCAGGACAGCACGGTCGCCTTGGCGCCGAGGTTGTAGACCCAGCCGGCCGCGACGTGGAGCAGCTGCACCAGCCCCGCGGCCCAGCCCAGCGCCAGCGAGAGCGGCACGGTCGCCAGGAGCGCCAGCCCGCAGGCGACCTGGGTGGCGCGCACGCCGATCTCACCGGAGACGAGCGGCTTGTCGGTGCGACCCACGGCGCGGTCGCGCGGCAGGTCGACGAGGTCGTTGGACCAGCCGATCGAGAGCTGGCCGGTCAGCACCGCGGCGACGACCAGCGCGGTGGCGCCCCAGCCGAGACCGACCGCGCCGGCCAGCAGCCCGGCGAGCACCGTCACCGCGAGCGCCGGGCCCGGGTGGGCGGCGCCGAGGAGCCTCATCGGGGCGGTCTCACCCGGCGTACCGGATCTCGGTCACCCGGTGGCGCACGACCGCGCTCTCGTCGGCGGCCCGGCAGGTCAGCAGCGCCCGGTCGGGGCCGTGGAGCGTCTCGACCGTCACGGCGTAGGTGCGGTCGTCGACGGCGAGCACCGCCACGGTGCGGGCGCCGTCGCGGGTGCGGGAGACGAACCGGACGCCGTCGAGGCGTCGTTCGTCGACGTGGCGGCGCAGCGCGAGCTCGGCCACCTGCAGCGGCGGCGCGAACCCCGACCGGCCGCGCAGCACGTCCAGCGGCACCTCGCCGGCGCGCAGCAGCCGCACGGCCTCGCGCGCCGACTCCGCCGTGAGCCGTCCGAGGTAGAGCCCGTGGGGCAGCACGACGGCGTTGGCGGCGTAGCGGTCGCCGCCGAGGTGCGAGACCTCCCAGGTCTCGCCGGGGAACGCCTCCTCCAGCGCGGCCGACACCGGCCGCCCGCGCTCGGCGCAGCAGGCGTCGTGGCGGCCGTGGGTGCAGACCGCGACCAGCGGCCCGTCGTACGCCGTGAGGCCGAGCGATCGACCCGCGACGAGAGCCGCGAGGTCGAGGTCGGCGGCATCCTCGATGCGGTCGAGCACGGTCGTCTCGAGCCAGGGCGCGGCGTGGTCGGCGTGCGCCGCGAAGACTCGCACGCCCTCGCTGGCCTTCGAGGCGCCGCCCGGACGGCGGGTCAGCAGCACCTTGGCGCCGACCTCGGCGCCCCGGCGCTTCAGCTCCGCGCCGAGACCCTCGGGCAGCCGGGCGTCGGTGAGCGCGGTGACGCCCCAGGGGCCGGGGTGCTCGACGAGCAGGAACGCGCGGGTGGTCGAAGCCGTGCCGGCCAGCAGGTCGTCGCGCTCCTCGCTCGCGGCGGCGCAGCGGAACGACTCGGTCACCACCCCGCCATCTTGACCCTTCAGTCCCGCTCCACGCGCAGGAGCCCCTCGCGCACGAGCCGGCGGGCCAGGACGAGCCGGCTCTGCGGGTCGAGCGGCAGGTCGGCGGGGGTGAGGGAGGTGCTGGTCCGCACGACCTCCAGCGCGTCGCGCAGGTGGGCCGGCACGTCGATGCTGCGGTCGCCGAGCAGCACCTCGAGCCGCTCGCCGCGCTCCACGACGACGCAGGGGTGCCCGGGCCGGCGGCGCAGCCGGGTCGTCTCGTCGATCGTGTCGACGCCCAGGCCGTCGACCAGGGCACCCTCGAGGCGCGGGGGACGCGAGGCGAGGAAGCGGCGCTGCTCGGCGTCGACCGAGGCGGTCGGGTCGACCTCACGCAGCCGGTCGGCGATGTCGGAGAGGTGGCGACCGAGCTGGTGGGCCAGCGCCTGCGGGTCGCCGAGGTGCCCGGCCGGGAGGTGGTCGTTCGGCACGTCGTCGGCGAGCGAGCTCAGCGCCCGTTGCACCAGACCGCGCCAGGTCAGCTGGTTGATGCCGATGGTGACGTGCAGCGAGACGGTGTCCTGGGCGCGGGCGGCGTGCGGGGTGCCGGTCGGCACGTACATCACGTGGCCCGGCTCGAGCAGGGGCTCCTCGACCCCGTCCGCGGGGTTGCGCGGCCCGGGGTGCAGCTCCCACTGCTTGGTGCCGGCGGTCTGCAGCACGAAGACGTCGTGCACGTCGGAGTGCACGGCGAACCCCTGCGAGCCCGGCGGGGTGAGGTAGGCGTTGGCCTGGCACGGGTGGCCGAGCTCGAGCTCCAGCTCGGCGCAGAGGTCGACCAGCGGCGGGAACGACCGGTGCAGACCCTGGAAGACCACGGTCGCGCCCTCGCGGAACGCCTCGACCGCCTTGCGACCGTCGACCAGCCCGGTCAGCGAGCGCCCGGCCAGGGTGGCGCCGCGGGTGTAGTCGCCCTCGGCGAGCACCGAGCCGTCGCGCACGAGCCGCACCTGCGGCGTACGCACGGCCGTGGCGGTGAGCAGCCGGTCGGCGTCGTCGAGCGAGAGGTAGCCCGCGAGCCGGTCGGGGTCGACGTGGTGGTGGTGGACCCGCGACGCCCAGACCTTCTCGCGGAAGGTCTGGGCGTCGCCGGTCAGCAGGTCGAGAGTGCTCAGGACGCGTCCTTGGGGCCGACCTCGGGGCCGTCACCGGCGTCCACGCCGTCCTCCGACTCGCTGTCGCCGGCGTCGGCGTCGGAGGTGTCCATCGGGCCGGTGTCGGGGCCGGGGCCGGCGTCCACGCCGTCCGCGGAGCCCTCGGAGCCGGCGCCCGCGCCGTCGGTGGCGCTGGTGGTCATGTCGTCGTCGTCGAGCGGCTTCTCGGTCATGGTGCCTCCGGTGAGTGGGTGAGGTGGGTCACAGGTGGGGTACCCCGCGCCGGTCGGCGCAACGGCTCAGGCGAGCACCTTCACCCCAAAGGTGCGGTGAGCTCCACGTTGATGTCGTCGGGGTCCTGGAACGACAGGATCGCGAGGCCGGAGTCGGCCATGTCGATGATCTCGCCGTGCTCGATCCCTGCCTCGGCGAACGCCTGCTCGGCGCGCACGAGCACGTCGCGCGAGTCGACCGCGAAGCTCACGTGGTCGAGGCCGGTCCGGGAGTCGTCGAACGCGTCGCTGCCGACCGGGCGCAGACCGAAGAGCGTCCCTTGAGGGGTCTGGTAGACCACGCCGCCGTAGAACTTCTCCGGCGCGTCCTCGACGCCCGGCTCCCCCGCGTGCTCGGTGCCGTCGACCGCCACCTCCCAGCCGAAGACCTGATCGTAGAACGCCTTCGACCGCTCGATGTCGGTGACCGTGAGGCGGACGTGGGCGAAGCCTGTGCTGTCGACGATTGCCATGCCGACCCGGTACCCGACGCCTCCGCCCTCCGGCCCCACCAAGGGGTGGTCCCTCCCGCCGCCGCCCGCCGCCCGCCCAGCTGCCGCCCAGCTGTAACGCGGAGTTGGTGACGGTTCCGACCCGTTGCAACGGGTCGGAACCGTCGTCAACTCCGCGTTACAGCTGGATAAGGCAGAGGGGGACAGCGCCGGGAGGGCCGAGAGCGGGGCTCGTCGCACCTCCTCGAACGCCGGCGCCCCCGCTGTAACGCGGGGTTAGGCGTCCTCCCACCGCGTTCGAACGCGGTGGGAGAGTCCCCAACCCCGCGTTACAGCGGGGCGGGCGGGTGGGGCGCGGTCAGGGGTCGAGCAGGCCCCGGCGGTGGGCGATGGCGGCGGCCTCGGTGCGCCCGGCGGCGCCGAGCTTGCCGAGGATCCGGGAGACGTGGACGGAGACGGTCTTGGTGCTGATGAACAGCTGACGGCCGATCTCGCCGTTGCTGCGGCCCTGGGCGACGAGGGCGAGGATCTCGGACTCGCGGGCGGTGAGCGCGTCGGGCGCGGCGGCCTCGCGGGGCCGGGCGGTCGAGCCCTGGGCGCGCAGCCGTTCGAGCAGCGGACGGGCGCCGAGGCGGTGGGCGGCCTCGCGAGCGGAGTCGGCGAGCTCGCGGGCGGCGGCGGGGTCGCCGGTGGCGCGCAGGACGCCGGCCAGTACGGCGCGCACGCAGGCGGTCTCGTGGACGTGGCCGAACGCCGCGAAGAGCGCCTCCGCCGAGCGCCACGCCCCGACGAGCTCCTCCACCCCGGGCGGGTCGATCCCGGCCGCCCAGTGGGCGCGCAGGGCCTCGGCGTCGAGGCGGGCGACCCAGGCCCGGCCCTCCGGACCCCAGTGGCCCGACGGGTCGGCGTACATCTCGACCACCGTGTGGCCGTCCGCGCGCAGCCGGTCGACGACGGCGACCCAGTGGGCGCGCTCGGCCGCGGGCACGGTGGTCAGGGCGTCGGCGAGCGCGCCGGCGGTGACGGCGGCGAGCCGGGTGCGGGCGCTGAACCACTCGGTCCACAGGCGCGACAGCACGGCGACCACGTCGTCGTGGACGGCGAGCACGTCGGCGGGACCGCCGCTGCGAGCGGCGTCCGCGAGCTCGGCGACCGCCGAGTGGATGGCGATCGCCCCGTCGTGCTCCCAGTGCTCGCGCAGCGCGCGGGCCTGCTCGCCGACGCTCTCGCCCCGCCCGAGCCGCACCACGACGCCTACGGCGGCCAGGAGCGCCGCTGGCGCGGCCGACACCGGCTCGCCGTCGGTGCCGGCGAGCTGCAGCGCCTCGTCCCAGTCCCCCGTCACGCTCTTGACCCAGGCGAGCTGCCAGCGCGACTCGAAGGCGTACGGCGCGTAGGGCAGTCCGGCCGCGTCGGCCGCCGCCATCGCGCTGCGGAACCACCGCTCCGCCTCGTCCCACTCGGCCCAGTCCTCGTGCGAGCGGCCCAGGAAGTAGCGGGCGCGCAGCTCCGCGTGCAGCGCGCCGGCGGCCAGCGCGGTGTCGACGGCCTCGGCCAGCGCCTCGCGCAGCCCCTCCTTGGGCCCGGTCCGCTTGACCTGCGACAGCGTGATCCCGACGTCGGTGGCCAGCTCGTGCAGGTCGAGCCGCTCGGTCAGCGCGAGGGCGTCGAGCCCCACGGTCCGGGCCTCCTCGAAGCGCCCGGCCCGCGACAGCAGCCGGGAGTACGTCGCCAGGACGGTCGCGCGCAGCGCGCCGGGGGCGTCGTCGGGGAGGACCGCGACGGCCTGGGTGGCGACGTCGAGCGGGTCCTCGTGGCCGTCGATCCCGTCGAGGGCGTCGGCGCGGTGCACCAGCAGCCGGGCGCGCCAGTGCGGCGGGGCGTCGTCGCCGAGGCGGGCGAGCTGGTCGCCGAGGAGCGCCACGGCTCGGGTCGTCTGACCCGACAGCACCAGCGCCTGCGCCGCGCGGGCCGCGACCAGCGAGACGTCGAGGTCACCGTGGCGGCGGGGGTCGGCGAGCAGCGCGAGCGCCTGCTCGTAGGCGTCGGCGGCCTCGGCGGCACCGGCCACGGCCATCGCCTCGTCGCCGGCGCGGATGCCGGCGTGCAGCGCGGTGTCGAGGTCGTGGGCGAGCCGCGCGTGGCGGGCGAGCTCGGCGGCGCTGCCGGGCGCACGGCCCTCGCGCAGCGCGTCGGCGTACGCCGCGTGCAGGCGGACGCGCTCGCCGGGCAGCAGGTCGTCGTAGACCGCCTCGGCGAGGAGCGCGTGGCGGAAGGAGTACGTCGCGTCGCCGGGCACGAGCAGGTGGCGCTCGACGGCCTGGCGCAGCCCGTGGTCGAGCGCGGCGGCGTCGAGCCCGGAGGCCGCCTCGAGCAGCTCGTGGCCGACGCGGCGTCCGGCGACGGCGGCGACCCGCACCACCTGGCGGGCGGTGTCGTCGAGGCGGTCGAGGCGCACGAGCAGCACGTCGGCGAGCTCCTCGGGCACCCAGCTGCCGGGCTGCGCGGCGGTCGCGACGAGCTCCTCGACGAAGAAGGCGTTGCCGTCGGCGCGCCGCAGGATCGACCCGACCTCGCGCTCGGTCAGCGCGGTCCGGTCGGCGGCGTCGGCGAGGCTCGCGATCAGCACCCGCACGTCGCGCTCGCCGAGCGGCGGCAGCGAGACCCGCTCGACGGCGGCGAGCCGCGACCACTCGGCGAGGTGGCCGCGCAGCGGGTGGCGGCGGTGCAGGTCGTCGGCGCGGTACGACGCCACGAGGGCCACGGGCGCGGTGAAGGGCCGCGAGAGCAGGAAGCTCAGCAGGTCGCGGGTCGAGCGGTCGGCCCAGTGGACGTCCTCGACGACCACGAGCAGCGGCCGCTCGGCGGCGCCGTCGAGCAGGGCGTGCACGGCCGCGAAGAGGTCGCCGCGGTCGAGGCTCTCGCCCTCGGTCCTCGTCGTGCCCTCGGCCAGCACGCGCCGGCCGGGCTGCAGCCGCGCCAGCACCGGGTGGCTCCTGGACACCTCAGCGACGACGTCGGGCAGCTCGGTCTCGAGCCGTCCGAGCACCTCGGAGAACGGCAGGTAGGGCAGGGCGCTGTCGCCGAAGTCGAGGCAGTGCCCGGCGACCACCCGCCACCCGTGGGCCAGGGCCCGGTCGCGCAGCGCGACGAGGAGCCTGGTCTTGCCGACGCCCGCGTCGCCCGACAGCAGGACGTGGCGGCCGGCACGGTGGTCGGCACGGTGGTCGGCTCCCTCGGCCCCCGCACCCAGCGTCCGCGCGAGGTGGTCGAGCTCCTCGTCGCGCCCGACCATGGGCTGCTCGGCGCGGTTCACGTCGACCATGATCGCGCTCCCCGGGCCCGACCGGGGCGACGGCGCAGCGCTCACCGCACGTCGCGCGGCGCAGGGTCGCCCGGCGTACGACGACCGGAGAGGATCCGCACGCGGCGGCGGTTGCGGCCGACGCCGGTGCGGACGCGGTTGGTGCGGTACTCGATCTCGGCGGACCAGATGTCGTAGGTGTGCATGAGCATCACGTTCGGCGCCTGAGGTAGCCCCGCACATCGGGCGACCTCCCTATCCGCAGACGACGCCTACCTCAGCCGAGGCCGCCGGCGACCACCTCGGAGCCGATCCAGGTCGCGACGACGAGCGGCACGCCGGGGCGGTAGGCGAGGTGCACCGCGCTGGGCGCGTCGAGCACGACCAGGTCGGCGCGGGCCCCGGGGGTGAGCCGGCCGACGTCGTCGCGCCCGAGCGCGCGGGCCCCGCCCGCGGTCGCGGCGTGCAGCGCCTCGGCGGGGGTCATCCCCATCTCGCGCACGGCGAGGGCGATGCAGAACGGCACCGAGGAGGTGTAGGACGAGCCGGGGTTGCAGTCGCTGGCGATCGCCACGTGCACGCCGGCGTCGAGGAGGCGCCGCGCGTCGGGGTAGGGCTGGCGGGTCGAGAACTCCACGCCCGGCAGCAGCGTCGCGACCGTGCCGGAGTCGCGCAGCGCGTCGACGTCGGCGTCGGTGAGGTAGGTGCAGTGGTCGACCGCGGCGAGGCCGAGGTCGGCGGCGAGCAGCACGCCCGGCCCCGGACCGAGCTGGCTCGCGTGGAGCCGCCCGCGCAGCCCGTGGGCCGCCCCCGCCGCGAGCACGGCGCGGGCCTGGTCGACGTCGAAGGCGCCGGTCTCGCAGAACGCGTCGACCCACCGCGCGTACGGCGCCGCGGCCTCGAGCATCGGGCCGGTGACCAGGTCGACGTAGGCGCCCGGGTCGTCGGCGAACTCCGCAGGCACGACGTGGGCGCCGAGGAACGTCGTCTCGTCGGTGAACTGCCGCGCGACGGCCAGCGAGCGCGCCTCGTCGTGCACGCTCAGGCCGTAGCCGGACTTGACCTCCAGCGTGGTCGTGCCCTGGCGCCGCATCTCCTGCACGAGCCGCGCGACGTGGGCGGTGAGCTGCTCGTCGCTCGCCGCGCGGGTGGCGGCGACGGTGGTGCGGATGCCGCCGGCGGCGTAGGGCACCCCGGCCATCCGGGCGGCGAACTCCGGCGCCCGGTCGCCCCCGAACACCAGGTGGCTGTGGCTGTCGACGAACCCCGGCACGACGGCCCGCCCGCCGGCGTCGACCTGCACGTCGGCCGCGGGGGCGGCGGCGGCGGGCCCGAACCACGCCACGCGTGAGCCCTCGACCACGAGCGCGGCGTCGGTGAGCACCGGGTGCTCGGGGTCGTGGGTGGTGAGCTCGGCGATGCCGGTCAGGACAGTGCTCGACACATGGCCTCCTCCAGCTCGGCGCCGATCTCGGCGTCGTCTCCCGTCTCGTAGACCTTCTCGCCGGCGACCACGACGTGGGTCACGTCGGCGGCGGTGGCGGCGAACACCGCCGTGTGCTCGTCGGCGCCGGTGCCCGCGGTGCGCGGGCTGCGGGTGTCGAGGGTGACCAGGTCGGCGGGCTCGCCGACGGCGATGCGCGCCCCGGCTGTGCCGACGTCGAGCAGCTCGGCGGCGCTCCAGTGGCCGCGCTCGCCGGTGGCCAGCCGCTCGTGCATCTCGAGCGCCCGCAGCTCCTCCCACGGGTCGACGACCGCGTGGCTGTCGCTGCCCGTCGTGATCGTGCAGCCCGCCTCGTGCAGCCTTCTGGCCGGGCCGATGCCGTCGGCGAGATCGCGCTCGGTCGTCGGGGTGATGCAGACCCGGGTGCGGGTCTCGCCGAGGAGCGCGACGTCGTCGTCGGTGAGGTGGGTGGCGTGCACGACCGTCGTGGCCGTCCCGAGCAGCCCCTCGTCGTGGAGGAGCCGCGTCGGGGTGACGCCGTACGCCGCGACGCAGGCGTCGTTCTCGGCCGGCTGCTCGCTGAGGTGGACGTGGAGCGGCCCGCGCCCGCGGAAGACGTGCAGCTGCTCGCGCGGCACCGCGCGCACCGAGTGGATCGCCGCCGGACCCTCGCCGGCGCGCTGCGCCCACCGTCTCGCGTCGCCGTCGCTGAACCGCCGCTGCACCCCCTCGACCGGCGCGCCGAACCCGCCGCTGACGTAGCACGTGTCGAGCAGCGTGAGCCGGAGCCCGGCCTGCGCCGCGGCCTCCTCGAGCGCGTGCCGCATCGCCAGCGGGTCGTCGTACGGCGAGCCGTCGGAGCGGTGGTGGAGGTAGTGGAACTCACTGACGCGCGTGCAGCCCGACGCCACGATCTCGCGGTACGCCGCCCGCGCGAGCGCGCCGCAGGTCTCCGGCGTGAGCCGCCCGGCCACGGCGTACATCTGCTCACGCCAGGTCCAGAACGTCCCCCGCTCGCGCTGCGTCCGCCCGCGCAGCGCCCGGTGGAAGGCGTGGCTGTGGTCGTTGGTCAGCCCGGGCAGCGTGAGCCCGGCGAGCGGCGTCGCCCCCGTGCCGCCCGGCTCGACCCGCGTGAGGACCCCGCCCTCCATCTCGACGAGCACGTCGTCGCGGACGGCACCGTCGACCCAGGCCCGCTCGAGGAGGTGCGCCGTCACCGGCCCCTCACCGGACCAGCCGCTCGAGCGCGTCGGCAAGCGCCTCGACCCCGGCGAGGCAGTCGCTCATCTCGGCGTGCTCGGCGGGCGAGTGGGAGACGCCGGTCGGGTTGCGGACGAAGAGCATCGCCGTCGGCACGCCCGCGGCGGCGAGGACGCCGGCGTCGTGGCCGGCGGCGGTCGGCACCACCGGCCGCGACGGTTCGGCGGCGCGTCCCGTCAGCTCCGCGTCGAACCTCACCGCCCCCGAGACGGACTCGGGAGTCACCTGCACCGTGGTGCCGTCGCGCTCGGCGCGCTCGCGCGCCTGACGGCTCACGGCCTCGACCAGCGTGTCGAGCACGTCGG
>Ga0325401_1002377_pt1 | contig 16702 bp, 10 predicted proteins | sample PopdelMetagenome_FD_205666 | JGI IMG/M metagenome (GOLD analysis project Ga0325401, IMG submission 205666) | Populus deltoides microbial communities from Bellville, Georgia, United States - Xylem-PdKOR-R2 | ecosystem: Host-associated > Plants > Phyllosphere > Stem > Wood/Secondary xylem | place...
TTTTTTACAAAAAAAAAAAAAAACTAACCTTCTACAAGGCAACATTCACATAACTAGTTATTACTAAGTTAAGTTAGGCAGGGATTATTATACAATAATATTTGGCTACATATTTTGGAATTTAAGGAATGGAAATCAAGCTCAATTCTAATAGAAAACACTAAACTATGAAAGATTCACTATAGTAAAAAATATCACTCCATCTTACTGTAGCAATTTTATTTTTTTATTTTAATTCTCAAATTTTTTTTTATCAATAGTATTTTTTTCTAGCTAAATTGAAATCTAATTGCTAAGTAGAAGAGAGTAAAAAAATCAAAAAACTAATTAAACTGAGAAAACCGGAAAAAAAAAATAACCGATTAAAATTTTAAAAAAATTGACTCATTCGATTCGGTTTTATAAGCCTGAAACCAAAAAAATCAAATCGAACCGAACTGAACTCGAACCGAAAAAACCAGAAAAAAACGAGCCAAACTAGACAAAAACTGAGTCAAAACGAAAAAACCAAGCTAAAACCAAGCCAAGCCGGTTTGAACCGGTTTTATCCAAAAAAACCGAACTGGACATAAACCAGTTAGTTTGAACCGGTTTCGGTTCGATTTTAATTTTTTTCAGTTTGATTATTTTTTTAATATAAAAACTTAACCGGACCGAGAATGATCAGCTCTATGGCTAAAATTACGAAGGGATATCCAAAAACAACTAAATTAATTAAAAAGAACAAAACATTTTTCATGAGGAATTTGATTTAAGCAAGAAATAGCATTGAAACCGATCTCAGCAGCATCGTGCCGTCCTAGAATTGAGCAACTACAGAAAGAACTGCGAGCGCAAAGACAGCCGTAATAACAGTCACAGCCTAATTTTTAAGACCAAACATGAACCATCTTCTTTCAAAGCTAGCTCTCACGTTCTTGGACTTCCTTGCTTCCCTGGAGTGCACACAACACCCCCTTCAACAACAAAAAAATATCTGTAAATATCCTGATATAATATTTGTTTTTGTATTTTAAAAATATTTTTAAAATAAAATTATTATTTTATTTTATTTTTTAGTGTTGATATAAAAAATCAATTTAAAAAAATATTAATTTAATATATTTTTAAATAGAAAAAACACTTAAAATATAATAGCTACCATGCTATCATAATCAATGATGCAAAAAATTGAACTTTATCTTGTCCTTTCCTCGGGAAAATCAATTGTAAGATTGCCTCTTGGTCGTATCTCTACCATTGCTATCAATTTGCACCATCATATAATAAAAATCCACTTCCATTGGATTCTATAACGTAAGCACGTTGCTCATACCTTCTTTTTTTAATATCTGCTTTTGATTTTTTAAGTGCAATTATTTCTGTAAATCCATGTTTAAATTTAATATTAAAAAATATTAATTTAATATATTTTAAAAATAAATATAATTTTAAAAGCTATCTAAAAACAAAGCTCTAGATTATAAATATTTAAAAACATCAAATCAGTAAAAAAAAAAAAATCAAATATTAGTGTCAACACGTTATCAAACCCCAATCATTGGTTTGACAAGCCGGTAATCTTAGGAATCAAATGATTTGCTTAGCTATAGATTACAGTAGGGTGGCATTGTTTTTAAAACATATATTATAAATAAATAAATAAATTATTTTGTATAATATGATGTAATAATTAGGTCCATAATTTGAGTGGCATGGGGGCACCTGAGCAGGGGCGGAACAGGCGGAGGCGAGCAGGGAACTGAGCCCGGGCTCTATAAAATATTTTAAATTTTTGTATTTTTAGTATTTAAATATAGGATAATATAATATATTTTTATTTTAAATAGATAAGTTTTTTAATAATAAATTATATCTTGAGTAAAATAAAATTTGTTGTTTCAGCCTCAGTCAACCGGATCCTAAATTAACCTGTTAGACCAAACTAAATTTATTTTAAATTAATATGACTATCCGAGATAATTTATAAATATTTTAATTAATTTTATAAATTTTAAAATTAATAATAATATAACTTTTTTTATTTTTAGTAACTTGAAATAACTCAGACTCGTAAACAAATAAACTGAATTTTAAAGATATGGGTGCGACGCGGGGAGATGGGGACTGTCCGAAAACAATGTATTCCCACGTCGGCACCTCATTAATTTAAAATAAATTTAGGACAAATAAAATAGAGGCGGAGTGGTGGACAAATAAAAAGACTACACTGTCCTTTGTGACAGCAAAACCATTATTCTTTTTTGACAACCACGTGGCCGCCGTCCGTCTTCTAGAACTTCTTTTAACAGCTATTCTACTTTTTTATTCAAAGTTTATAGATTAAATAATATGTCGATTAAATAATAAATTCTTATAATCCTGTATTAAATAAAACACGTATTTAAAAAATTGTATTACGAATATAGAAAACACGCATAAATATAGGCACGCCTGCATTAACAAGTGTATAATATATATTTTTTAATATTAAGTATATTTAATGGTATCTTGTTAAAAAGAAAATTTATAAAATTCATGTTTTTACATAAACATGGGAATATTACATAATATTTTTTTATTTTTTAAAGATAATTACCAGATAAAATAATAAATATTAAAAAATATGTTTGCTTATGAATAATATTTAAGTTATCTTTTACTTTTTCAACTAGCAACCAACTATACGTGTGAATATTATTAAAGTTTACATATCTAGTAGTATTCTAATAGTAAGAGTTTGAGATTAAAAAGTTTATTTATTTTGTGGTTTCAAGTTCAAATCATGTGGTTATTAATATAATAGTTATTAGAATCTTATATGATCGTTAATTTTAAAATCTATAGAATTAGTTAAGATGTACATAAGCGACTCGAATATTTATATTAATTAAAAAAATTATTAAAATCCAAGTCTTTCTAAGTTAAATAATTGGACTGGATGGATGAAGATCTATGCTATGAATCTATATATATATACACCTAATCATTTCCGAATTTTTAATAAAAAGTAAAATCAGTTTACTGGTCAAATCATGTGACACTAACTTGGAATAAAATATATTTTAAATAATTGCCATTCTTCATCAATAGCATAATGAGATTTAAAAATGAATGAAAGCTAAGTTATCCTTTCGTTATGTAGCTTAAAAACCATTTGATATTCTATCCGAGAAATAATAATAATAATAATAATAATAATAATAGTTTATATATCAAATAATATATACTTCATACAACAAATAATATCGATGCTCCTTTTTTTATTCAATAATTCAAGATATTTTTGGATTATTTTGTATACTGATTAATACTATTTTTTAAAAAATAATTTAAAAATTATATATTTTTATATCACTTCGATATATTTTTAAAAATTAGTATTTTTGACACAGATTATATGCATATAAAAAATTGTATAAAAATGGTTAAAATCAACTCTAATAAAATGAAAAGAAAATCAATACAATCAAATACAAGGAAGAATAAAACTAAAATAAACTATATTTATTTTAATACACACTCAATACAATACAATAGACTGCGGTCTTACTTTAAAAAAAAGTCAAATCATCATGGCGACTCTTCAACTCCGGGCAGTGACAGTTGAGCCTCATGGCCCTAATCTAGAAGTCACAGCTCACAAGTAGTGTGTCAAGCCAGAGAGCGCAACATGGACGACTAGAAACAAGAGAAGACAACATTGTTGTCATTTTCTATTATTAAGTATGTCTTTCCTAGCCCCACGTTTACTATTCGCTGGGGATTTGTTGCCATATGATAATACAAAGAATTCAATAAGGGGCATGGTGTACAAGCTACTATACATCTCAGCTTGCTTTTCTGGGGTTGCTTCAAAGAGTTTTCCAGCTTCTCTTTTATTGCTGCCTGGTAGTTGAAGTCAGTGAACCTTGAATAAGGCTCTAAAATTACTCTCAAGAAGCGTGTGATTGTTTCAGTTAGAATGTTTTTGGGGATTATTTAATTTAATATTGCAGCTGGTTTTTAGTGCAGTGCTAGATTTAAGGGTCCCAGGCTTCTCAGTTGCGGCTTGGCAATTGAGAAAGGTCTCAAGGGATCTCATTTGGTGAAATCTTGAACTGGTATTTTGAATTATTTGTAAGAGGGTGTGCTTGTTTTGGAGTGACAGTTTAAGTTTTTGCTCTTTTTAAGTTTTTCTTGCTAGTACTTGAAAAGGGTCCCAAGACAGCATACAGTTCTAATCTGTTTTTGAGGGAACTACTAGTGTCTAAACTGCCTCACGTTGCCTGTCAAAACATGGCATCGATTTTTACTTGCAATATTTCACCTTATGTTGCATTAAATTCGGGAAATAAGCCTCGGTTTGGGGTGAGGGCTCAAAGTTTAGGTGGTGGTGATTCGACAGTATTGTCATCTGATGTGATTGTGGTAAATGGAACTTCTTTTGCTGGACCGAAAGAGAAGAATGGGGCTCTGATTGATGGAGGCAGTGGGGAGAAAGTGAAGAATGGCACTTTGATTGATGGAGGAAAAAATGGAAGTTTAAAGTCTAGAATTGAGAAAAAGTGGGTGAAAGATGCTGTTTTCAAAGATTTGGAATTATTGTGGGATGATGGCCATGGGACCAAGACTGTGAAGGATTATCTTGATGGAGCCAAGGAGATTATTAAGCCTGATGGTGGGCCACCTCGGTGGTTTTGCCCTGCTGAGTGTGGGAAACCTTTAAAAGATTCACCAGTTCTTCTGTTTTTACCTGGTAATTTTTTGCCTGTTGAGATGAACTCTCAAGTTCAAATTGAAGTATTGCAAAAAAAGGAACACTCTTGACAGATGGACCGACTTTCTAGTTGATGAGTTTCTAGCTTCCTCAAAGTTATTTTGTTCTGTAAATTTTGATTAACTATTTCATTGCTATAAAATTATGTGTTCAGGTTAGGAGATTACAGAATGATGAATTGTTTTCTGGTATTTTTTTGGTTTTTTGCAGGGCTTGATGGTGTTGGCTTGGGACTTGCTTTGCACCATAAAGCTCTTGGGAAGTAAGTTCTTTTATTTCTACCTCCATTACAAGTATTGAAGAATGAACTTGAAATATGTGCATACCTTCCTGGAAAATTTGGGTTTTCTCTGAATTCATACTTTTCAAAACATTCTTTCCTGTTGCCAGAATAATTTGCCAGTTGACAGTTCACATTAAGATGGTATAGTTTCTGCTTGTCAAAGCTGCTTGAGCTACTTATGATTTTCTGCACTCGTTATTTATAACAAAGGGATTCAACTTTTAAAGAATTGTTATGGATCTTAATCTTTCAATTTCATTGTTCTATCCCGCAATTGAATTCTTGGGGATTCTTATTTGTTCTGTCATTTTCAGTGCGGTTAAATAAATGATTTTACATTTGATTTTTGGAAAATTGCAGGGCATTTGAAGTTCGATGCCTTCATATTCCAGTGTATGATCGAACAACATTTGAAGGTATGGTCTTTCAAGGCCTCTAAATTCATCGGTCTTCCTTTCTTTTAATTATTATATAGCAATTCATTTGCATTGATAATTTAGCAAACGTTTTGAGTTGATATTTCTTATGATAACATGACCATCCATGTGAAAATAGATTGATAACTAATTGGTAAAACAAGGTTTGTTTTATACATTACTTAAAAACGTGTTTTTTTACCTTTTGATAATGCAAGGATTGCTGTATTTACTGCTTGTGTGTCTCCAATTTCCAAATGCTTATTTTCTATGATTTTGGTAACACTTACACCTATTCTAATTAAAATATTTTAAAAAATATTCTGCCTTCAATCCTATTAATAAAAGCACACGGTAGTTCATTGGATTAAGCTTATTCGGTTTAATAAAACTCTAGATATGAAAAACACTGATTAATGGTGATTATTGAGAAAAAAGCTATTGCAGAAATATTTATATGGATCTTCGGTACACTTCTTAGAAACCTCTATGGTAAGTATCTTATTTCCATTGGAGAATGGTTACACAAAAGGAGGCTTGAGAAGATAGGTTTGCTATTCAGATCTTTGCTATCTTGGCTTCTTCACTCTTTTGCATGGATTCTTAGTGCCAGAATGAATGGCTGACTTTTTACTAATTAAGAGTTTTAATACTTGAGCCATGAAGCTCATATCCATTATCTTTTATCTGCTAAGTTACTGTGTATGAATATATTTCTGGAAATATTCATTTGTAATGGTCCTGTATGGTTCTTCAAGTCCCTTGGCAATGTGCATGTTTGCTTGCAGATGTGATCCTCATGCTTCTTCTTCTTCTTTTTTGGTGTTCGGACATGCCAAATGTGTTTCCTTTTCTCTTAAATTAAGCTTGTTACCTATCACTAACTCACCATGATGTATTGCCTGCAGGGCTGGTGAAAATTGTTGAGGAAACTGTGAGGCTTGAGCATGCTTCATCTCCAAATAAGCCTATTTATCTAGTGGGGGAGTCCTTTGGAGCATGTCTAGCACTTGCTGTTGCTGCCCGTAATCCTAAAATTGACCTCGTACTTATACTAGCTAACCCAGGTGAGTTTGCAGTATTTTGTTCTCTACATACTGCTAATAACTTTCTGATTCAAGATCTTTGGATGATAACCTAAGAGGTAGTCTGACGTCCCTAGCATTTTATTTTAGCTACATCATTTAGCAGGTCACAGCTTCCTTTACTCCCTATTTTGGAGGCCTTGCCTGATGGATTACACGATGTATTTCCCTATCTTGTTGGCTTTGTTACCGGTACAAATTCTGTAGCTTTTTTACAGTTACTTTCTGCTTCTTCTTTTTTCCTTGTTTGTTTGTCATGGAATCATTTCTTTATCTTGTTGTTTGATTGTTCTTTTTTGTGACTTCAGGTAATCCAGTAAAGATGGCAATGGCCAATATCGAATACAAGCTTCCTCCTAGACTACAATTTCAACAATTGTATCACAATCTTACTGCTTTGCTACCTTCTGTTTCTGTAAGAAACATGAACACTGCTTAGCTTTTGCACTTTTTTCCCTTTTGTTTTGTTTTGTTTTGTTTTTTCTTGTCTTATTTGCACCCTTCTTCCCAGTAAGTTACTGTTATGAATAGCTAAATTAAGAAACACTTAAATATAAAGCAGTAGACTTTCCTGTATTTTATTGTGTGATATAGAAGAGAAAAATACACTTATTCAGTATTTAAGGTCATATGATATTATTTTCCTCCCTAGTCCCTAACCAAGATCAATAGTAGTCTGGATAGAAGTTATGCTCATAGTAATAGTGGGCAAGATGGTAGTGTTTATGAAAAGCTTGTTTGGGCCAATTTATAAGATTATGATAAGGAACAAAATGACAGTCAAACGTCGGTTGTGTGAAATGTCGAACTGCTTAATTGTCAGAAAGGGTTAACTGAAATAATGATCTGCATTTTGGTAATCTTATTATGTAAAAGGGTCAGATGTTGAAGTAATATCTGAGTAAGAAACAGGACACTGTCTTTAAGGGGATAAATGCATTAATAGATGAAATTTCATATTATCATTTGAAGCTATTGTATGATTAGGTAAATATATCATTTTTTTTTCATTATTAAGGGAAAGTTCTTTGTGAAATTTATTGGTTTGATTCATTTACTTGGATAGGAATGATTATTAAAACACTACAAAAATGCTCTAGATCTAACCTATTAGTTTGATATCCAAAGAAGGTTGTGTAATATCTTCGACTTGCATATAATAACTAATACTGAATCATGCCAGTCCTCTCTAATATACAAATTTTAGTTTGTGCAATGGTTATCTGTGGGTGTCTAATTCACCATGTCCTAGTAATTCCCTTCATCTTTCTGGAAGATATTAGGTAGCTGCAATATGCTTTGTTCTCTCACTTTGATCATAATAACTCTACTTATCATGTTTTACTCAGCATGTGGCAATCACATGCTAATTATTCTCAAGATTTCCCACCAGTTTTCAATGATTCACCATGCTTGCTTTGGTGATCCAAGTTAATTATAGTATCATGATGCTAACATAGCTACACACGCACACACCAACAATACATTCTCCTCATGTGCCTCTGGTTTGTTTTCTGGCCAGTCCTTTCTTTAGATTTATTTTGACTTCTAGTATTGTTTGTTATGTTCATTCCAGGTTTTGTCTGATATCATTCCAAAGGAGACTCTTATTTGGAGATTGAAACTGCTTAAATCCGCTGCTGCTTATGCTAATTCCCGACTTCATGCTGTAAAAGCTGAAGTGCTAGTTCTTGCCAGGTTTTTATTCTCACTACAGTTAATGCAATTCCTTTACACAATTTCTGTTCATAAGTTGTTGCCTCTCTTTTCATTGTGTATCTTATGTTATCTGAATCGTCCTTGAACATCTCTGCTAACTGTTACTGCGTCAAGATTATCACTGATAATGCTACATCTGTAATTACTGTGCTATTTTACAATTTTTTTTTTTCTATTTCAAGAGGGAAAATAGTAATTTGAGCCTTGCTTGACTTATAGAAAGCAGAGTCTCAGAACAAAATTTTCTGCAGCTCTTGTAAATATATAGAGCCTGGTATATGAAAGAGAATCAAGCATGCCGCATTTATTTTCCTTCTTGTATTTCTCTCTCTGAAGCCCATAACTAGTGGATACTATGCTTCATAAACCACTATACGAGGGCCCTTAACATATATGAACAAAGTTGCCCTTTCCCATGCGTTAGTGAAATCCTGCGGGTTCTGCACATTTATGTGCCTTGTTACCTCGAGACCCCGTGATGCCTTTGAATACTCAACAAATTATTTGCCTAGTTACCTGAAAACCCATGATGCCTTTGAATATGCTGTAATTTGCAATGAACTTCTATGTGATATTAATAACTGTAACACATCTATGATTTGCAATAAACTATCCAAATATTTGTGTTTGGATGATGTATTTATGTCTTGTAGGATAGGAGCATTTCTTTGGTCGAGTTTTTCTTCTCGTGACTGATTCTATGGAGATTCTATATGTGACTCACTCTCAAATTGGTTAATATTGATGGATGTTGAAGATAGTGCTGTGTTTGTATTGCAGTGGAAATGATAACTTGCTTCCTAGTAAAGATGAAGCTCGCCGTCTTAAAAGTTCATTAAAGAATTGCAAAGTTCGTTACTTCAAGGACAATGGGCATTCCATGCTAATGGTAAGTGAAAAAAAGTGGCGTGTCCTTGTGTCTAAAATAAGTAGAGTAACCGTGTAGGTAAGTCTGTATCGTAAAAGGCTCTTTCAAATCAACAGGTTTCTGATCACAAAAAATTTTGGACGACTTTCTAATTGTAAATAAAACACGTTCATGTATCATCATATTAATTGACCGGTTCATTATTGGTTTGAGGATCTGTATCATCATTTTAAATGACCCTACTTTGTGTTATGTTTACCGTCTATCATGTATGCTAGATTCAATGATTCCATTGATGAGGTAGTTCTTGGAGTGAAAGCTCATACCATCATTTCCTGTAACTCCTCGACCTTGGTTTTCTGAAAAGAGGTCAATCTTGTGAAACCAGTGTTTAGAAACTTAGTACCCCACAAAAATAAACATTTATTGCATCCATAAATTGTACGTTTTGATGCTCTGTGCAGTGAAGCTTTATTTCCTTAATGCTAATTCATTTTTGCAAGACAAACATGACTTCTTCTTTTCATTTCATTTGCAGGAAGATGGTCTTAATTTGCTTACAATTATCAAAGGTACTTGCAAATACCGTCGCTCAAGGAGGCTTGATTTAGTCTCTGACTTTCTGCCACCTAGCATGTCTGAATTCAAATGTGCATTTGATGAAATGACTGGGTAAGTCAGCTAAGCAATTTGTTATATGCAGTTCTTGGATGTATGACTAACACTTTGTGCTTAGAATGATATGACATGGAGATTTGACCCTGGTCAAGCCAGAGCATTCATTGTTATTCATACATGGTCCAGGCTTCTAAATAATATAGTGAAAATTTTTACTTACATTTCCCAATCTTTTCTGTCTATCCATTAGCCATTTACTCTCCATTTCTTCATCTTCTTTCCCTTTCGTTTTCTTTTCTGCTGGTGGGATTTCACAACAAGAGAAACAACCCGGCCATCAATAACCCCTCCCATCCCAAGTGTAAGCCTGGTGTGTCTGGTTGATAGTGGCATTCTCTCCTCTCTTTCCTCTTAATCTTCTCATTAGAAATTCCCATTAAACATTGGTGCATACTAGCACAGAGCTGTTAATGTTGATAAATTGCTGCTTTATTCTGTTATTTCACATTAAGTTTAAGCGACAAAAAATGACAATAAAATTCTCTTGTAGTTCCAGCAACCAGACAAACGATGTCCTCTCTTCATGAGCAGACAACAACCCTAAAGTTGTTAGAAAATATACCACATATGTTGCATGATTTATGAATTATATGAATTAAGCTGACTGGAAAGGAGCTTGTTCTAAATCCTAGGCTTAGTTCTCACAGTTTGGGCTTCCCTGCAGACCAGCCTGAACAACTTTTTTTATGTTGCATCTCACGCCCTAAAAGTTTGTCTAGGTGTGGCTCAAGCTGATCGTATTATAATCATGTGATTTCCAGGTTGTTCCGCTTAGCTACTTGCTCAGCTCTGTTCTCCACTCTGGATGATGGCAAGATAGTGAAAGGTCTTGCTGGGGTTCCAGATGAAGGTCCTGTCTTATTTATTGGCTACCACATGCTGATGGGACTTGAAATTTATTCTCTTGTAGATGAATTCTTGAGAGAGAAGAATATTATGGTTCGTGGCATAGCGCACCCTGACCTATTTTCAGAGATTATGGAGGGTTCATCTACTGAATTCTCTGTATCTGATTGGATGAAAGTAATGGGTGCGGTACCTGTCACAGGAAGCAATCTTTTCAAATTACTTTCAAAAAAATCGCATGTGCTTCTTTATCCTGGAGGTCAACGAGAGGCTCTGCATTACAAGGTATGCCAACTGTTGAGTTCCTTGCTTTCATTTCAACAAGTTCTTTTTAAAATCTAAAAATCATACATTCTAGAAGTTTCGTAATTTTGTATGGTGAATATCTTCTCCATTTCAATTTTTAAAACAAGTAATAACATGAAGATGTAGTGTCAGTTTTGGGAACCATCTAAAATATTTACAGTCTAAATGTGTAAGTACTCTTTGCCCAAATCACAATGGCTTCCACCTGGTCAGCACTGCCTAGACCTCTGACCACCTTCAAAGGCACTACCTAAGCCACCTCCATACCTTTCTCTGGAATACTGTGAAATTGGACAACTCTGAACCTTCCTCCTGTGCGAAGACATCACACGCATCAAAACACAATGCCTTATTTGGTCTTTTTAAATATTGCGTTATATTTTCCCAAATGTTTGTGACATCCTTAGTCTCGTGCTTCTTTAATTTGCAGGGTGAAGCATACAAGTTAATTTGGCCTGATCAGCCTGAATTTGTGAGAATGGCAGCAAGGTTTGGGGCCACGATTGTACCCTTTGGAACTGTAGGAGAAGATGATATAGCAGAAGTAAGCTTTGGATTTTATTTACATCAGTTTCTTATATATATATATATATATATATATATATTAGTCCACAAGCCTTCTTTTGGGTTGAAACATTTTTATCAGTTCAGTACATGACATTGCAAAATCTTTCAATATACGCATCTTTCTATATTCAAATTATTGTTGGGGAAGGAATAAATAACTGGTTTTAGCTATCTTTATTTTCATAGCAGTGTTACTTTCACAATATCTGTTTCTCTAAGATCTCCCTCTACTCCTGATGAACCATTTAGTTTTCTCTCCCCATGAAACCCTATAAAATATTGTTTTCTTTCTTTTCCAGACTTGGCTTTGAAATATATGGTCATCATGAAAAGATTTCCTTTTTCTGTGTTGCAGTTGGCTCTAGATTACCATGACTTGATGAAAATCCCGATACTTAATGACTTCGCCAAAGACCTTATGAGCAAAAGTTCTAGAGTGAGGTGATTAACATTTTCCTTGTAAATCATGCAATGATAGTTACTTCCTTGTAATTGAAAGTAGCCTAAGGTGCTGCTGTTTTTTCATTGCTTCCGCGCTGACTATGATCTGAATCTGATCACAGGGACGAAAGTAAAGGGGAGGTAGCCAGTTCAGATTTATTCATCCCTGGGCTTTTACCTAAGATACCTGGCCGCTTTTATTTTCTGTTCGGGAAGCCCATAAAAACGAAGGGAATGAAAGAGATGCTGGAAGACAAAGAAAATGCAAAACAATTGTACTTGCATGTAAAATCTGAAGTCCAAAACAGTATCGCCTACTTGTTGAAGAAGCGAGAAGAGGATCCCTATAGGAGTATCATTGACAGAACAATATATCGTGCATTCTATTCTCCTTTGCCTGAAGTTCCAGCATTTGACCCTTAGAAAATATAAAGACAAGGCACTTGGCAGACTTGAAATTGTTACCGCCATCTATGCTTTAAGCTGATTTATGTATAGAAACAAGTGCAAGTGTGAAGCATATGGTGCTCTTTTCCAGGTTCTGATAGTTGACAAATAGCAGAAGGAAACAAAAAGGCGGGGTAATAAAGCAAGATTTAGTTTTTATTGTTTACTCAGTATTGCAGTCTCAGACATTCTTTGTGCAGAATTGGTAGACTGTAATGTAACATAGAAAATGTCAATCGATTCTCTCTCTTTGCAGATACACTACATTCCGTTACATTCTATGAAACTTTACATCACTGTCCATACCAGTTTTATGGATGGAATCAATGACATAAAGGGTGAGCAATGACAAATTTTCATTTCTAACTATCCAGATTGTTTTTATGTGATGTTGGTGGCATTCAGACTACTGACAGTAGCTGATGAAAAAACGATGATACTGTGACAATTTAGAGATTTTAGAGACAAAATTGGACAAGCTGCACTTACGAGGTGATCATTTTCTTAACACTTGTCTTGTGATTCTCGTTACCTGGTACAGCATCACCTAAAATGATATTAAAGAAAGACCATTCAGTTCTTTATGATTTGCAACTCTTAACAAATTAAACTTACCCACAGAGTCAGCCATGGCAGGTTCCCATTTAAACTCATTGGTTGGTGGTGCAAATAATGGTTTCGTGTTTTTCTCTGTTTCACGTGAAAAAAGTTTCGAAGTTAAACAAACTATGTTCTTTCATGCGCATGCGGATAGCATCATAAAATCTAAGCAGGGGGAGACAGTTATATATGGAATTGTTGGGGAATATTATTATTTTAAAAAAAATTATTTTTACATGAAAATAATTTAAAAATATAAAAATAAATATTTTTTTATGAAACGTTTAACGCAATTCCAAATGTCTCTTGTCAACTGCGAAAGCAAATGTTCCTGCATTATGCTTTCACAAGCAAACGTGCATCTCAGGAAGACATTAGTTGGAAAGCTAGCATTCTCTTTTTACAAGAGTGTGTGCAATTGTGCAGTGGTGTGATAAAATTTGATTTTTAAAATATTTTTTTATTTAAAAATATATTAAAATAATATATTTTTTTAACTTTTAAACTTTATTTTTTTATATCAGCACATCAAAATTTAACAAATTAATTTAGAAAAAAATAAATAAATTTTTTAAAAAACACGTTTTTCCACACTCCCAGAATAATGACGAGGGAATAGCAATTTTCAGCGGAGTCGAAGAATGAACCTCCTACTTTTCCTTGTTGCGTAGATCTTCAGAATTCTGCACAAGTTGGAGAAAATGAAGAAGACAAGTTTGTCTGAAATTGAAACTAGAGCAGGACTTCAATGGTCTTGCGAGTATTGGAGGTCGCAGTCCAGGATGAGCAGAATGCGATTCTTCAGACTTTTATTTAGCGGTAAAGGTGAAGAGGCCTGAGGGGGTGGGGATTCCTGTTGTGGAGCATGGACATTTTTAATATCGTGGTGTTCATTGTTATTCCATATGTCCAGAAAACATGGTGAAAAACCAAAGTTGGAGGAGAAGCTTTCTGTGATGCGGCCTGCAGGGAAAACTAGGAAGGCATAAAACGTGAAGGGCTTGATCGAATCCTTCACGGGATGCTTTTCTCACACAAAAAAACATAAAAGTTTGAATAATTTTGTTAAAAAACTATTCTGGAAATAACCTACCATTGGTATTCAGCCAATCTATGTTGAAAAGAAAAGAAAACCCTGAATTTTTTGAAGAATTCATATACGTTAGAGATCCCCAGAATCTCCTGCATCACTTTGTTCAGTCCCGTCAATAATTAGTAAAGGAAAACATTGGAGGCTTCTAGCTGTAGCTCCTGTGCCTCAGTTTCAATTTCGTTCAAGTTGTGGATATTGCCATTTTTAGGGTAGAATCCAGACTTCCCAAGTCTCTGTCTCACCAGAAGTCTGTTCTTTCCTCTTTCTTGGTTGCTGATTAAAATGGTTTGCAATTATATATTTCACAGGTAGGCAAAGCAAAAGTGATTCTCTTATCCTTTTCCTTTCTCCTTTATTCTTGTTTGGGGACACCATATATTCTGCAATCTTCGTCCTCAAGGAGCACCCTCCTATCAAAACAACTTTTCCCATGAGAAAGCATCGGAGTTCACTTTCATGAAATGCTTAGAATATGATTCTGCAGCAAGTTTCTTGGTGGATTGAACTTTAAGGGAATCTCAAAGTGCAAAGAAAAAGACAGCATAGGATCCTCTTACTCATTGTACAGGTGAACCTTACATCATTCATTTGAAGAGGAGAGCCCAGATTTTCTATAAAAGAAGAAGTTCTAACACCCTTCATATGCAAGAAAAGGAATCCAAGTGCTTGAGCTTAGAGTCTTTTAAGGGAAGAAGTTCCTACACAAAGCTGAGCGATGGCCGGGATTGGTTACTCATATAGGGGCTACTCCAGCTACGATCCACCCAGCTCTGATGATTATGGTAGCAAAACAGGCTATGTTCCTGATCATGTGTGCCGACCAGTCATCATTGATGCTGATGGGAGGAAAAGGCCTATAATTTCTTACCGTGTTGATCAAAATGCAGATCACTATGTTACAAAAACTGAGACGTATTATCAACGGCATGTTCATCCACCTATGGAGTATGAAGACAAGGAGGTCCCTCGCTGGTCAGAGGAATATCATGGAGCTGAGAATAAGTTCCGTAGGCCTCTGGCTTCAGCTGATGGTCGCCCTCAAAAAGTTGAGGAATTCATCACCAAAGTGCAAATTGAGGCTAGCCAACCCAAGGAATATGCTCCTTGGGATGCTTCATATCGGCGCCAGACCCCGAAAGCCACAGGCTATGATGGCTACACTGATGGCTACGATGAGCGCAATGGTTTCAGAAACAAAGACTTGCTCAAGCCCAGCGGTAATGCACATCGAAATGACAACAACTATGATGATTATTACCGCAAACAAGGTAGCAACATGGAACCAACCATGAACACCAGTGATGGGTGGGCAAGGCCGAGTCATTCAACATGGGCTGCACCACCCAATGCTCCCCTCTCTGGAGCAACAAATGATATCAGTGCAGCTGTGGGATTACTGAGAGAAGTTGCAAAACCTTCTGTCTCTACTTCTCCACCATCCCGGTATAGAGAACCAACCTATGCAAAAACCATTGACAGCACGGAAGCTGCAAGGCGATATGGCAACTTTAATTTTTCATCCAGGCCATATGCAAGAGATGATAGTTACACATCAACCATTGACAGCAGAGAGGCTGCAAGGAAATATAGAGGCTCAGCAGTGTGAAATCCAAATCCAGAATGATTAACTATGTCTATGAGCAATTGGTCAGGCCATCTACAGCTTCCTGAGATGACTTCACAAGTTTCTTGGGGCTGCAGGCTTATTATCCACTCTACAAGTACTTACTTTATCTTCCATTTACCAAGTATACCTATCTGGTGTTGCAGTCAAGTTGTCCTATATATGTGTTTGATGTCTCCTATATCACTACTTCAATAAGGCTTCTCTCTAAGCATTTGCAATATATTAATGTACAATTTCCTGTTCTATTTAGAGTGTTTTTCACTGATTTCTTCTGAATCTACAAACATTGTTTTGCTGGAAAACATGTAACAAAAGACTATCGAATTACTCTTTGCAGCTTCAAGCATTATCAGTCTTCTGTAAAAAAAAATAACCCAGAAAAAACCCGATTAATTTGGGTTATTGCTTGCTGAAGGGACACTTCACGTTGTTGCAGAGTGCTAAAGTGCAGAGCAGTTAACTGCCTTGAGCTTTGGTGGCGCGGCCGAACCTAATTAGAAAGAACAAGAAAACAAAAAAAAAAAAGGAAAAGGGCAGAAACAAGAACCCTACACGCCTGTCATTTCTCAGTTATTATCCTCTCCATATATCTGCTAGTAAGAAAAGATTGGAATGGCTTAAATATGCCTGTAACCGGCCCCAAGCAGAAAATGAAGACTGAATCTAAAGCATATAGGAAAATAAAGCTAAAAACCCAAAATTAAACACAGAAAAATAGCAAAACTTGATAAACAGCATCCATCGAGCTTCATTTGAAGGTCTTACCGACCTCAACCGTCATAGCAGGCTGTCTTGATAAAAAAAAATCATGACTATATCCGTTTGAACATGTACATTTGATTTATAAAACTTGTTTGATAAGGTTTTCACGTAGTACAGTTGCAAGAAATCTTTATCCAGGTGTACAGAACCTCTTGCATCATTTGCTTAGGTGGGAGCATAACTAGATAATTAATTACCTTTAGAAAAAGCAAATCGCATATACTCT
>Ga0325401_1002381_pt1 | contig 16688 bp, 8 predicted proteins | sample PopdelMetagenome_FD_205666 | JGI IMG/M metagenome (GOLD analysis project Ga0325401, IMG submission 205666) | Populus deltoides microbial communities from Bellville, Georgia, United States - Xylem-PdKOR-R2 | ecosystem: Host-associated > Plants > Phyllosphere > Stem > Wood/Secondary xylem | place...
AGAGAAACATCTGATGGGGTGAACTTACAAACTTATTGAACTCGTTTATTCTGAATGGGCTAAAATTCACAGGGGCCTCTACCAAAAACAGTTCCAGATAGTGAAGCAGGAACAAGCCACAATCAAACGAATTTTCTTGCTGTGGCAGCTGATAAGACACATGAACAAAATGTAAGAACAATCACAGTACACAAACCCCAAACAGATCATAAAACCATGCATCAGACAAAAACATACAGGCCGAAGCTTATAACATAACAATGCGGCAAATTACTGCACAAATACACACTATCTTATCACAAAAAGCAATACAAAATTGCCTTTTCTTCATGAATTTTTAAGCATCATAGTAATAATATATCGTTAGGCAACAACTTTCAACGAGATCTGATTTACTTGAAAATGAGGAGCAAGCAAACAAATCCCAAAACATGTTGAAGTCAGATTATATTTGCACATAATGATATTTTCATTTATATATGAATTGTGGATTCTAAACATAAAAAAGCCACCTTATATAATGCTAGAAAAGAACTTCAACTGAATGAAACTTAATCCATGAAAATACTTTCCTCTATTTACTAGATATCATATCCCATTTAAGATAACACAAACAGTTCCATAAGCTTAAAGTGTTGGTCATCTGATTTAGCTATTCATACTAAAGGGAGATCATGATCCATAATGTATGTGCAAAGAGGACCTGAAACTCCCTTCACATTTTTCCTTCTCTATATGCCCATATAACAAAAGATAGCTTCTATTGGAACTTTCTGCAGTAATACACTCTGAAGTAGTTAAATTTATTAACCAAGACTAGGCAAATACCTCAAGAGGGACAAACCGCAAATTCAAGAATTTTGAAGACATGTCTTCTGATGTGTCCTTCTGCCTCACTTTCCACTCTTCCCATAAATAACTGTCATTTCAGTGAATGAAAGTGACATATAAATAACAAGGGGTTGCTTTCAGAAAATTATACAATAAAATGAAGGTCATCAAGGAAAAGGATAAAAAAGATCGAATGGGAGGGAGAGAGATGTGTGCCATAAAACTTGCATTGTTATACATGAGCAAGATGACGGTTGAAAAAATAATCAACATGGAAACATGATGGTTTATCCATGTGTGACAGGCAAATTGACAAATTGAAGCGACATGTCAATATTTGATTGTTAGGAGTTTCAATATAGTATTATTACTCTATTTTTTTTTAGCAGTCATACTATATTGAAATTCCAAAATAATCAAATACTAATTCCCATTGTTGTTCCTCTTCATTTCCCATTAGTGTGTCCAGAAATATGCATGCGCAGATATGTTGTCAAACAAAAAGGTACAAACAAGTATAAAAGGTAATACCTTTGAACTAGATTTTTGAGACCTGCATGAGTTCCTTTGATAGAATCCAAGTGCAAAATACATGGTACTATGACAGATTTTGATGTATCTTCATCTGAAATTTGATGCAAACATATAAACACAAAGCTGATCACCACTCAACATCACGCATTCCACCAAGAACTCACCTTTCACACCAGCTACTTCACCAGGATGGCATATGACTAATAAACTCCAGTGAAGACTGTAATTAAAACATGCATACAAATTACACTAGCAAAGGAATAAAATCACATTGTAAAAGAAAGGTGTTATTTTAACTATTTTCTTACTTGAAATTTACAGGGATGAAAATGTAATCTTTTCCAAATATATCCATTTTTCTGGTCCATTTATGAACGCGTAAAAAAGCAGCTCTGCCATCTTTCACACTGGATGGATCTTTGTCTAGATCAGCAAGCTTCCTAAAGAAAAAACTATTGAAAAAATGGTATCTGTGCTTTTCCTCAGGAGGAATCCGATTCTTCAAATACCTGCGACCCAATCATATTTTTTTTCATAAAAAAAGCACATTACTGTAAAACCATAGCAAATTCTAACAGATGTAGGAGTATGAAATAATAATGGAGTTGCATATATAAATAAAAAAAAAAGCACGTAAAAACTCGATCCTCAGTTCTTTTCAAAATTATCTCACCAGAAACAAGTTATGTGACACAACCTTAACATTCTAAGGACTAGAAATGGATTGGTTGCAACTAAATGAAAACGTTGCATAACATAGACTTACTTAATGTAAAAGTCAATAATTGTATCATTGATGAAAGTCTCTGGTTGTAATAGATCAACATCTCTCTTGCTAATGGAAACTGCATCTGAATCCCCTTTTGGATAGATAACATCTTCAAACTCCACATCAAAACTGTGTAAGTGCCAAGATTATTCAGTAACTTCCTATAACAACTACAGCATATGTGTTTGTACTAACAGCAAAAGATTTACATATCCCACTGGTGCAAAGGAGACAAATAACATCTTCTGAGGATTAGAAATCAATGAATATGCACACAGTGCACAAGCACACGAATAAAAACTAATATTATCGGTTTCAAAATTATAGTAGTCCAGAACCTTCATCTAAAAGCACATTCTGCAAAGCGGATGAAACTCAGATGGAAAATTCCGTCAAATTTTTCTTAATACAGTTTTCATATTAACATATATCTCAAAGCACACTTCATTTGGTAGAAAATCTATACCACAAAACCAAAGATCAATTTGTTTTGACTGAATCTTAAGATGGTAGGAAAGATCAAGAACTATGATACCTAATTTACCTTTATAAACAATAAAAACAGCCCCAGGATGTAATTGATATGAATTTGCATAATTTTAATGCAGTTTGATCCATAAGTAAAGTGGAGAATATAGAGACATGAAACCACAAAGGAATCTGGAACCAACAGATGAATTGAAGCAGGGTGGCAAGAGAACCAAGAAATACATTTCATTGCCCAACACTATGGGGGCTATTACTCACCTTGGGAAATAACGCCTCTGTTGAAGTAAGTCCACTCCTCCATCCATTGCACTATCCATACTGCAAGCAAATGGAGAAAAGAAAAGGCAAGAAAAGTAAAATGATATAATAACAGGGCAGCAATAAAAAATCACCAAAAAAAAAAAAAAAAACACGGACAGAGAGAAGAGACTGCCAGGCCAGCCTTCCTCAACATTTAGCAAACACAAATCTTTCTATCCTTGAGCTAAGTAATTTTTAGTATACCAACAGGATGGATAAGTACTCAAAAGTTGTGGCCAAGCAACAAGCAAGTTTTTAGCCAGTATAAACTGGCACTACATGGAAAGCAAAAGAAGTTATTTAATGGGTAAAATAGTACCTTCATTGGAGGCATTGGCACAAGCCTCCAAGTGTAATTTAAGCATGAAGCATAGAAAATTAGATGAAAGCTAAATTGTAACAAATAACATCAGATGGCAGCAATTCAGCAAACTTACTCATGTATAACGCTCAGTAGAGTTGAGTACTTCAAGTTTAAAGATGAAATCTCTTCCCATTTCCTGGACCAATTTGGCTCAACAACTGCAACCTCCAACTCCTCCACACCTACACCGACAAATAAAATTAGCAAATTAAGAGCAAGGAACTTTAGTTGTGCATGATATAATCATACCAAAAAAAAAATTTGCAACTCATCAGATCAATGAACTCAATATTGAGGCAAATCCACTGTACATGTGTCACCAATTTCACAAATTTGCAATATTGTGTTCATATATATTGTGTCTGAAATGCTAGAATAGCAATTAGCTGGGGAACTTTAAAATACTTTTGGCTGCTCACGTGAATTGCCTCAATATTGAGCTCATGAATATGTTGAGACACAGTTATATAAAATTCAAAAATACATGAAAACAAAATATGAAGCACCAAACCACTACAAGGCTACTAACCTGACATGCCATGTGTGGTATCAGCTTGTACTGCATCCTTTGAAAGTATGTTGAGCTTAATTGTTACAGTTCCAAACTGAACACATAATAAATACAACTTATTAGGCATGCTAAAATAGCACAAGTTATATTCCCATAAGGTAGCCAAAACTTACTCTTTGAAGATTCTGAGACTCAATACTAACAATGTCATCAATTCCCGCTTCAAAGCCAAAGGTTCCTTCGTCTCCATGTGCAGTTGCACCATTTATTTTAACACCACCATAAGAAAACGTCATCACACACTCAGAACAATGTTTACCCCGGTATACAACATAATCAACAAGAAGATTGATCCCCCCCTGCAAATCACACAAAAAACATATAATTACTAATCTTGAAAATTCTTTCTGAAAAGATGTATAAAACTGAGCCAGTAGCCATTTGCTCATCGAACAGCATACATAAAATGAGTGGGGAAAAAATCCCCACCAAAACAAATATGAAATGGATTGATTGATTTTAAAACATGAAGCACATGTCTGAGGTTCAATACTAACTGGTTATTCATTTTTACAAAATGCAATTAGCATAGCTTAACGAGTAGAAGAAGAAACAAAACTTGGATGCAATACCAAAAAGGTGGAATTGCCATGGAAAAAGCTTTGTAATCTTAACCTTTAGCAGCTAAACGCATTAGCCTGTGGTGTCCAAGACACTCAAGCAACAAATAACACTCAAATAGGAGTCTTGGTATGAGGTTGGAGAACATATAAGCTAATTCAAGAAAATAACACAGGAATGACAACCTAGAAAGCCAGACTAAAATCAGAAAACCTGCAATTGCTAAGTGACTGAAGTCACCGAACACCTTAAAGCAAGTATGATACAGGATATCAAATACAGGATAAACTTAATAGAAACCTGTCTCGTTCCTGATTCAATATAAACTTAATTAATTCATGACAGAGAAAATTTTGTACCACTTCTGCGTAGCTGAAACAATTGGTTGGTGTGGGGCCATTTAAAATAACTGTAATCACGCAGAAAACCACAGTAAGTTAGAAAAAGAAGAGAAGGAAAAGAAAGAAAGAAAAAGAAAACCCCCACAGATAGCACAATATCCAGTAAATGATATCATGAGAAAATACCGCTAGCCTCTGTAATATCAGGAGTGGGGCTTGATGGAGAACAATCCTCCATGTGGTCATCAACATCTAATTGACCATCATCAGCCTCACTCTGTAGAATTTTCAAACAAAGCAAAGCAAGACTTCATAATCAATTTCATGATTGAAAACATAACTCGTCAGCCATAGGAGAAGCCAACATACACTGGACGGTGGAGAGTCTCTAAGACCACGGTTTAATTGGCTTTCCCCAGGCAAAGGTGCTTCATGGCATGAAATTATCGTCTCGTGTTCACTGAAAAGCCTTTTCGACTCAAAATCATCCACCCGAAAACAAAAGCCTTGATCATGACTTAAAGAAGTGAGTTGGGGAACAGCGTCAGAACCAGAATTTCCTTCTTCAGTGATTAAGTCGTCTCTAACAGTTCCGGGCTGAACACAAGTATCAGCATTATCACAGCCAATAGCATCAGCATCTACACAAACTAAACTGCCGGATTCCTTTCCAGGAACATCACATTCCTGGGCAACTGGAACACACGGTTAACAAAAATCAGTAATATCAAACCTAAAATTAATCTCCTAAAACAATAAACACGCGCAAATTCTACTTTCACTTCAATCAGTAAAGAAAAATATCCCTAAATAATCAAAATAATTCGAACTCCCAATTTAGAATATTAGTACTACGGCATAACTAATTTCTTCTTCAATTACATGATTTTTACTATAATTTTCCATAAAAGGAAATAAAAACTGGCTGCAAGTACAGCATTCGAGAAACTGGTACTCGGAAATGAAGGGATTGTCGAGACTAGGGTTTTTGAACTTGCCTAAGACTTTACCAGCTGCTAATTCAGCTATCTCGTTTTCTTCTTTGAAATCGAAGACTTCGAGTCCGTTCTTCATCGTCGCTGCCGGGAGAGATCGCTATCAATAGCGAGTGAGTCAATACCGGAGTCAGCTAATCAGAGAGATTTTTCCGAGACCCAGTCGCTTAGGAGGCGTTATTACGGATTTTTAATTTATTGTAACAAAGAGAGACCTAAATTTTGCAAAGCCAAATAAAGGGAAACGTCAACCGACTTGCTGGGAGAAAATATAAAAGGTCATTTGTTAGAATTTGGATTGGCAGTTCACGCTCCAATTAAGCGGATGAAAGGCACGCGTTGATCGGTGGGAGTTCTGTTTTTGTTGGGATCTGATGTCTGAATCCTGATGGCAAAGGGGTCCACTCTATTCATAGCGCGTGTTGTTTGAGAGTTGTGTTAGGTAAGTGAAAAAATGATTTTCTGCTGAAAAGTAATAAAGAAGTAACAAATAATTTGGCACCCACTGGTCAGAAGAAGAAGGAAGAAAAGAAGGGGGGCATGCTCGCTCTTCTGCATACAGTTCAGTTCGTTGTACAAGTTGATGGTTTAATGTTACAAATATTCAAATTATATGTCCAAAAATTGTTTGATGTCTTTTATAACTGGCTGGACGGAAAAAAAAACTAGGATGACGCAGGTCATAGAATCGATGATGACACGATGGTTCAGCTAATAATAAGGTGTTTTCAAAGGTGATAAATTTTGATTATCAAAGTGTTTTTTTTTTAAAAATATATATGTAATTTTTTAAAATTAATATATATCAAAACAATATAAAAATATAAAAAATTAATTTAAAATAAAAATAACAATTCAAAATTTCATGAGCACTCAGCACCGAACACAAACGATATGCTTTAGACTTTAATTAGTAGAATATGTTTAGCAAATCAATGCTTCTCGCTTTGTTTTTAGTTTTTAATTACTTTTGAAAAACTTGCTCAGTATAGTTTTAAAAATTGTCTTGAAAACCATAATTTAGAAACCATAGCATGAAACCTTTTATTTTATTTATGAATCCAAGATTTATACTTGAAATATCAAGGTTGAGATATTGAACATAAGATTCCGCTCGAGTCTAAAAACTAATTGGTTAGATAACGAATCCAAAAACTCGGAAGCTCAAATACAAACCAATGTTCTTTAGCCTCGGGCACGGTACGTGATCCTATGCTTAGCTGGATCCAACTGAGTTACACAACTTTCAAGAATGTCAATTGACCCAGCTAGATCACAAACAATTAGTGTTTCTAATGGGCAAAGGGTCTCCACGAAACCTAACGGGGTGACGTCATGCATCCAGGCCAAGACATAACCCTGTACACATACATGTCTCAAGAGCACCCAAGGCTAGGCAATAGATGTCTGACCCTAAATATTTCAATTACCGTTCATGCTTCTTGTTATAAACTGAGCCCATTAAACTACGAAAGTCAAGGATGTCCTTGATTAGCAGATGACCCGCCGGTCAACGTTCTTTTTCTCTCAACATTACCTCGAATGATTTCTCACTCTACTTTTATTTCCATGCAAGTTAGTGTGGTATATGATTTTATAAATGTTGATGAACCACGAGGTGATCAGTTCAAACATCTTCTCTTCATCCTTTTCATCACAATTCTGCAAACACAAACACTACACAATCTCCAATACCTCATTAATCCTAAGAAAACCACTGCTTCGATCATAACCATGCAACGTCTCACTGAAATCCCCTATCATCAAGATTTTCCTTGAAAAATTGTCGTGATTCCTGTCATCTTGTGCACCAAAATACGCGCTGTGAAATGTCAGTCTCCAACCTAGTGTAGCCAGGATTACTTAAAACTTGTCTCGTTATGTAAGATTAGATAAATTGAACCGTACTACAAATAATTTATTTTTTATGAAACCTTTGATTTAATTATGCAGGGACTTCAACCAACCATAGATTCTCGTCCCAGTACGTGAATAGAAAGGATAACATCGCTTTCCATCAATATTAGCAGGGACAGGTCTAGGAATGGTGATGTGTTTTATGTAATCTTGAAGAGGGAAGCATGCGAGTGGACTGGATGGCTAATAAGGGTCATGTGCTTCATTTAAGAATGCATTCCTTTTGCTGTCCATCAGGGACTGATGATCGTTCGTATCAATACTCTGTTGGGGTTGCATGATGGCAAAGCTAGAGAAAACCTTGACGGGTTTTGGAATTTTTATAGTAGTTTAACAGATTTTGAAGAATAAAAACAAACAATGGCCTAGGTTATGGTTCATGATATCTTGCATAATAAATCTCTTACACATGATTAAAAAAAACCCCTTTAATGCTCAAGTTAAGGACGATAAAAAAAGAACGTAAATAGGACGAAATGATGGGAAAACGTTCCTTTCTGCGTAGTTACGAGTAAAAACATGCTTCTACATAAAATGAAGTTGCACAATATAAAGTAGAATTGCGTGCATAATAACGTGCATCTTACTCGGAGAGACAATTATATAAAATAATTACATTCATCACGAGAACATACAACCAACCTGTAAAACCATACATTCATGTGAATAATCACACTATTAACTTGTAAAACAAAACACTTCGATGGTATTTAATAATATAATTGATTTTTAAAATATTTTTGTTTAGTAATGCATTAAAATAATATTTTTAAGATTTATTTTTCACAAAAATACAAACCATAACAATCTAAAATCACCCAATCTTTTTTTTTTTTCATTAGTTTTTCCGTATGAACGTAGGAGGAGTGCAATAATTCCTAGGATTTTTTTGGCCCTATATCATTGTCATGTCTGAATGCCATAATTACTTAATTAATGGTTCTCCTGCCTTTTTTATTTAGGACCATGTTGAAGTCCCGGGAACATATTTTCAGTTTTAGATTTCATACACACATCACAAATAGCATGATACAGTAGTTCTTCAGGTGAAGAAAACGAATCCAGCTTCATTGTCACATCAACTCAAACATATATAAATACCAGTATCTCAAGGGATAAGTCGATCTTCCAGCGATAGCAGATCTGTTCCTCGCAAGATTCTACTGGATCAGTTCATTTTCCTCCAGCTTTCAGCATCAGATGGCCAACCTGAAAGCAGTTTTAAGTTGGATGCAATTGAGCAATTACTCGATCTTTGAGCACATAACACACTATCTATAGTTGCCTCATTTATATAAAGAAAGTTTCACCCAAGGGAGCGTTATAGAGAACTAATGAGTGATTTAATCATTCATTTTATGATCCATTTTATGATCCATGGATCCTTAAATGGCTGAAAGAAGAAAAAGTACATGAGAAGAGATACGGAGAAGAAAATTGCATGCAATTTAATCAATATATTACATATAATTACGCTCACCCTAATTTGAGAGAGGTATCGGAGCTATCATCCTCCACAGGAGGGCCACTGCTGCAGCTGCAAACATTGGTTGTAGACTCCGATGACATCCCTTCTTCCTGAACTGCTGTGTCTAAATCGACAAGGGCAGGTCTTTTTCCCTTGTAAATGGTTGCGATCTGCTTTCAAATTCAATCTCGCTTTATCTGCTTTATCTTACTATTCAAGTCTTGACAAACAAAATTATAAGGAACTTTGCTACATATTCTCACCTTCTGTTTTAGTTGCTTATTCTCTTCCAAAAGCTGTACTCCCTGCATTATTGGATTAAACCCAGAAATCAAAGAATCGATGACATATTGACTTTGCTTATCTTAACAATGATTGAAATATAAAAACAAGACTAATGATTTATGGCGACTCCACAGAAGATTTCTTTTTTTTTTAAATCTTTTTATCAAAGAACGACTCTTGCATAATTCTATTTATGCAAGGACATATCTTGACGAAGTCTTGACCAGCAGGTCTCGTATACCATGAAATCTGTAACATTCTAACCTTCCTTTCAAGGGTAGATATCTCATTCATAATTCGTTCTCCCTGAAAATAATTAAAAAAAAAAAAGTTACTGCAAAATAAGCATCTATACATGGTTATGTTAGGCAGTAAATGGAGACCAACCTTGGTTTCAAGCACGCGGCTAAGTCCTACTTCAAGCGCCTTTTCCAATTGCTGCAATTCTTCAATATTTAGTCCGTGAAGATCTTCACCTCTCATCCGCCTGCCATCCATTGAAGGGATACATCCCATTAGAAGTTAGAACTACAGTCATGGAGCAGTTAACACCTTGTCAAGTTCCTTACTAAAGGTTTTACCTTAGCTGATGACTCTTCTCGGAAACTTCCTTGCTCAATCGCATGTGATTGCTGTTTTCTAGCTATAAAATAGCCAAAATGAAATTGCAGTTTAAGGAAGTTATAACCCGCAGAGCTTGAAAAACACCTTGACCATGCACTCAAAATGAATAAACAGGAAAACATATTTTCCTTACTGTCGAGGTGGTGATCATCATGCAAAACTATTATTATAGTAAAACGAATTACCTGCAACTCAAGAGACGGCGGATTTATTTTGTCGAGGTTATTGGAGTGCAGATTATACCTTGCAAGCACATCCTTCATACTACACAGATATGATACAGTTACTAAATCATATTGAAAGCTTGTGACAGAGAAAATAAACGACAGAGATCATTGCCACATGAGCTTTTTGTTTTCTCTTTTTCTTTAATAAATTAGATATTCATCGAAGCATCTTAGTGACTAAAAGTTATCCACCAAGTCGAGAGCCATCTAAATAGACACAAAATTTAAATTGAGAAAGAAGAAGAAAAAAAAGAACCCTAGCATTATAGAAAGTCCAAGCTGAAATTCAACTGGATCATCAGGTCGAGTATACATAGCTGCTTCCATTGTAAAACCAGGGGCAAGGAAAAACCAGATAGCATCCTTGATACAGTGGGCATGGGGGGGCATTATGAATGGTCCAAAAAACTTATTCAGCTAGACTTGAAAAATCGATCCCACTAATTCTACTCACAGAAACCGAGTTATACGTGGTATATTTCTTCTCTTGCTAACTGAAATTCAAAGCAAAGAAAGATGATTTCAGCAAAAATCGCACACATGCTGCAGATCATCAGTGGGAGTTCCGACCCTTTAACGTTTGGTTCAAGTCCCCCAGGGCCTATACTCCATGAAATATCATCTTCTATGGTGAAATATATCTTATTACTTGCAGTACCAATTAAAACAGATAATAACTTGAAACTTTCTGGTTCAAATTTGTCAAATAAAAAAAAATTATGTCCTGAAAAACATAATTATAATAGGTCATGGATTAAATTTTGTCTTTCCAGCTAGCTATGCTTCAACAAATTGAATATGATGGACATAAAACATAATAGATTTGATAGCGAGTTTGTACTTTAATCTGGATAGCCAATCCTCAAATTTAAATATTATCATTTGATGTGACATTTGTGTTCTCTGCAGCATTATAGAGGTAACAAAAGGTGGTGAAAAGAGTTGAATGATTGATTATGCAAATTTCTTTGCACTGGATTCATTCATGTCCGTGTGTGTACAGTTGAATGATTGAATAATAATCAATATTCAAGAACATATTCACAAAAACCTCAGACTAGCAAGTTTTTTTTTTTTTTTTGGTTATGATGGTAAGGGATATTCTCAAACCAATTTACATGCCAGCTGAATCTGAATCCAAGTCTTCTTTTTGAATGATATTAGAAACACATGTATCCCCATCAATCCGGAGCATTCAAATGAATTCAATACAATTTTACGAGTAATGGCCCAAAGATTTACCTAGAAAGTCAAGAAATAAAACACAACTCCTTAAGCACCGTATTAATACCTTGAGATTAGCTAGTTTGTAAATTTTGAAAATCATCCAATAGGACATTGTTTGCATTAACAAGGTGATGATATATATTTACTACTGGGAAGCTGTTTTAGGTGGAAATGGAAGGATACATCAAAGAGGAAACTGGATTTTAGTAGTATTTATCATTGTGGAATTTTCTTTTCTTCCCATTTTTCTTATTGAGATTCATAATGAAACATTGAATAGGAAATTGGAAAAACTGCTTCTTAAAAAAAAAATAGAATAAGGAACCATTAACCAGCAGAAGTTGTGTTTCTTTTTCAAACAATGTTCTCTAACACATTAGAATTTAATTAATGAAAAGAAAATGAGCCTCACATAGAGAAAACAAATATTATTTTTTTAGCTTTGTTTCTACAGAAAGGATCGGGTATGCAAACCTCCAGTCCCTTCCTTTCCGTTGGGTATAAATCCCAATCAAAATTAGAGTCTTAGTTCCCCCTTCCCTTTCAGCCATCTGCCTCAAACACTCAAAACAATTTTTGGTTAAACAAATATATAATTTAAGAATCTGACAACAAGGCCTTCAATGCTACTATACCTTCTCACACAAGCAATAGTTGTGCAGTTTCGATACGTTACCGATAGGGGTATTATATTCATGTGTTGTACCTAGTTTTCTCTAGTTGTCAGAACATTGGGCGTCTTAAAGTTGAGTTTACCGAGTTGAGTGTTTCTCCAAAATCTCTACACAGTACTATTTCCTATAGGCAGAGAAATCTCCTCGCATCTTTGCCCATAGCAGATCTAGCCGAACTTGTAAAATTTGGTAGTTCTGTATGCTTTCGCTCTTTCCACTCTGTAATATAAGTGAGAATTTTCTCGCTCTAGAGATGGATGTAACGTGTTTGTTGTCCGGGAATGTTTCTTTATCCCAACACAAAACTGTTGATGCTGGCCTTATTTAGAGTCACCTAAAAAGTACTTGGATTAAGAGAACTAAACTGATTAAGAGAAGGAAAATAATAAAATAAAATTTTCTTTGGTTGTTTGATTTAAGAGAAGGGATAGAAATAAATTTTTATTTGTTTGGATATATTGACAGGAAAAAAAAAAAAAAAGGAAGACGATTTTTTAGAGCATATTATGACCAAGATTCTGTCATTTTTTTTTATTTCCTTTGATTTCCTCTCAAATTGGACGAAAATACATTGTTTTCAAAAGTAAAAAAATTATTTCCCCCTCCTTTTCCCTCACATCTTTTTTCTTTGTATTCCTAACTCGTGATCATATTCAAAAATTAGTTTTGTAGTTTACCTCTCTGGATTTTTTATTTATTCTCAAAATACTTCTTTATTAAAAAAATTAAAAAAAAAAACAGATGTTTTATTTGGCTTACATCTGAATTAATTTTTAAGAAAAAAAATATATATGCTATATTTGATGAACTGAACTATCCTTATTATAATATTGAATAACTTTGAAAACAGTTTTTGATGTTTTCCACTTTTCTAGATAATTAGAGAAATAAAAAAAGTAATTGTTTTAAATGAATAAAAGCGTTGTTAATTATTTTTTATTTTTTAATAAACTAAAAAATTTCACAAATAAATTACCTAAGATTTCCAAAAGACAACTTTTCCTCAAAAAAGAGGGATCATTTTCCGATATTAATGAGAGAAATTATAGCAATGCTTTTAGTATTTGTTTTCAAAATTTTTCTTATTAGTTTTCAGCAAGGTGACTTCTAGAAATCCTAGATTTGTAATAAAGTTTAAATTTGAATAACAAACAACCTCAAACTAAGAAATCATATTTGAAATGAGTTAGTTACAATTATTTGATGGGAGTGATTATCAGGAAGGAGCTAGAACTTAAAAGAATGGAGGTATGAGAAAACTTGGGATAAACTTGAAAATAAATTAGCTAATGAAATGCTATAGAGATGGTAAATAAGTTTTTAGGATGCAAATACATATTTTCTAGTAAATAAATCTTAATTTTAAAAATATAATTAAAAACCAATAAACTCTCAAAGTTTGGGGTTGTCCATGCATGGTACCCTTAATCCCATACCTAATTTCATTCCTAATTAGAACCTAAAATAATATATTTATGAAGATTTTGATATTTATATATACTAGCAGAGATATCACATACTTCACAAGTGAATCACATCAATCCCTTATCGAGATGAATGAAGTTCTATTAATATATAACATAAATTTTAGTAATATGTATCAATAGATAATTACAAGTTTTTTCTAATCCACATTAAAATAATGATCTTTTAAGCATCCTCATTCGATAATGCGACCAAGGCTTTGTTTGATCTTGTTCTATTTATGGCTTAAACAATTGTTGGTACATAAAAGCAAAAGATAAATATATATAGTTTTATTAGAAAATAATATAAATCATATCATAACTAGAAAATTATATAAATTATATCTCAAAACTTCACCTAAAAGTTTAAGCTATTAGATTAAAATGATAAGATAAAGCTATATTTGAATATTTTTTTTGGTGAAACAAGCTAACTTTCTATATATAAAGTATATGGAACTAATTTTTATGTCATTTATTATTATTAATCCAATCCTTAAAATTATTTTACTGTTCATGCACAAGAAGAAAAATGCTTGACAATTTATTATATCAATTAGCATTATGACATGCAATTCGTATAGTTTGGTTAGTAATAATACTTGAAATTTAAGCAGTGATTTCATCTCAATATTTCATTAGAATTGTTTTCATTGCTCTTTCCATAGGAGCAAGAAACTACAACCTGACATGATTTTGTTAGGTGTTAAAATGTATTAAGAACATGTTATTTTTTTTGGTTAAAAGCCTTTCTTGCTCCTATATTTTGTACTAGTTTTTTCTACTTGAATATATTACTTGAAGCTAGGGTTATGATAGACCAGCCTCCTCCTATTATTAATTTGCAAAGCACGAAAGAATTCACGGATGGGAAAAAATAGACCAGCTTCCTTCTATCCAATTTATGGGGCCATTGTGATTTTAACTGTTCTTGCCCTAGAAAACAGCAATCACTTTCCATTTCCACTTGCAGAGACAAAAAAAAAAGAGACCAAGACCACACTTACACCTTGTTATTTCAACGACTAGAAGAGTTCTTAAGACAATTGGCAGTCAACTGACCCCGGCAATGACACCTCGGAAGATGCCACAATAGACGTTTCTCACTAAATCACAAATTGACAGTCGACGTTGGTTCTTATTGGGGAGGCCAGAGACGACAATCCTGTCAGCAACCTCCACATGAATCAATCTCTATTAGATTATCGAGTCCAGCCATAAGTGTTCAGGTGTGAATAATTTACAATTTCTTTTGTTGATATTTCTAAACTCCCAGGCCAACTTCGTAGGAGTCGAATAATTTTTAAATTATAAATTTGTAACCATTATCTCACCAAAAGTTTGTGATATACAAGCCTAAAAAGACACAAATCATTATTTTATAGAAGACAATCTTTTTTCCTCGAGAACATATCACATGCATTATTTTGTCTTCATTCATCAAAGATAGTGACGTTCGAATTTTATAATTTTTAAATAATACACACCATTATACGGTCAAATGCAGAAATCATTAGGTCTTTATTATTACCAAGTAAAAATCTATTTTTGATTATGGTATTTTCAAGAATTGTTGAAAATCTAGTTCAAGAAGGTTATCAAATTTTTTTTAAAAAAAAAAAACTAGTTTAATCTATGCATTTTATTTGATTTTAGTTTTTTAACAATAATATAGGTTCAAATGTTTGTAAATAAACATTTATATCATAATTTTTTTAATAATATTACTTAATAAAATATAAATAAATAAACTGTTTGTTTGCTTCTTTTTGCAATGAATTTGAGAGAACGAAAATTAAAAGACAAAAAGAAAAGAAGGGGCAAGCTATGTTCTACGTGCCTGAGCAGCAAGTCAAGCACACTCCTAACCCCAGTACGACAGGGCATCATTAAGTAGGGAAAAAACGAGAGAAGGAGAGGCATTCCCCAATTTCTTATTTAACGGTTACTGGACGGCCATGAAAAATTAGAACAACCTCCCAAAATCCACTTCTTTCATTGGTTTTTGATACAAACCAATAAATAAATTTAATTTATCTTTGAAACAATTTTAAAATAAATTTTTATCTTTCCAGAAACATGACAACACAACAAGAATTTCTATTAAATATATAGAGTTACCACACAAAAATCTCAATTCAAAATTTTATTGCTAAATATTTTATTTTCAAGTAGTCTCCTGAAATACAAGTTAAACAACCTTATTTATTTTAATCCACATTTTATCTTGAAAAGAAAATAAAAATTCTAATGAATATTTATTAAATTATTATAAGGATTCCTACACTAAAGAGAGAATAAAATTATAAAGCACAATATTTGATTTCCTAGACTTAATAAAAAAAATAAAAACACCGCAAAAGGAAAAATATTTTCCTAAATTAAATAAGAATAAAGATAACTAAGAACATAAATCTCTTTTACTAATCCTCCTGCATCAGTTTTCTGAGTTGAAAAAAATTCATTCTCAAAATCAAATTATTAGTGCCTCAATCTCGCTGATGTCTAATCAAGGCTCTCCAATCCCTTTTCTTTCTTTGTTTCAAGCACATTATAGTTCTAGATTTCAATTTAGTCTTTTGATGTTAAATCTCGAAATCAAATATAAATAAATCAATAACTTTATTTTGTTGAAGACCTTCCATGTTCTCTCTTACTCAACCTCTAGCTTGTTAATGAGGAAACCATTATTGACATTATTGCTTCCATTACTATCTTCGTTTATGTCACAATTAACATCATAACCATCATCAAAATAACTAAAACAAATTGGTATTAATTCCAGTCCACAAAAAAACTAGAATCATAAAAAATCTTAGCTTGATAATACCAATCAAGAGGTTGCCACCTATACTCTTGCCACTAAAACAGGTTTTCAAAGCTAACCATAGATCAATGATCATCACCACAAACTAAAGAGATAATTTTGTAACATGTCTCTACATTTCTCTATCACTAGTTCCTAAATGTCTGTTTTCCACGGGGAACCTCCCAATCCCCTACACGTCCTGTTTAGGAATCTTTTCTAGCTATGATTATTCAACA
>Ga0325401_1002382_pt1 | contig 16677 bp, 21 predicted proteins | sample PopdelMetagenome_FD_205666 | JGI IMG/M metagenome (GOLD analysis project Ga0325401, IMG submission 205666) | Populus deltoides microbial communities from Bellville, Georgia, United States - Xylem-PdKOR-R2 | ecosystem: Host-associated > Plants > Phyllosphere > Stem > Wood/Secondary xylem | place...
CACCGGCACGCTGACCGCCGCCGGCACCAACGCCGCCGCCGGCGCCAACGCGGGCTTCTCGTCGGCCGACCTGGGCCTCACCTCGATGACGCTGGCCACCAAGGCCGGCGCCAACTCGGCGATCACCGCGATCGACACCGCCATCAAGGCGGTCTCGACCTCGCGTGCGCAGCTCGGTGCTCTGCAGAACCGGTTCGAGCACACCATCAACAACCTGAACGTGACGGCCGAGAACCTGTCGGCGTCCGAGAGCCGCATCCGTGACACGGACATGGCGCAGGAGATGATGAGCTTCACCCGGTCGCAGATCCTCTCGCAGGCCGGTACGGCGATGCTCGCCCAGGCGAACTCCGCCCCGCAGGGCGTGCTCAGCCTCCTCCGCGGCTGATCCACCCGTCGACCCCGGCCGGCTGCCCGTGGCACCACGGGCAGCCGGCCGGTCGGTCCCGGTCCGGGCAGCCGCCTAGGACCCGTCCACCGCCGACACCGGCGAGGAGGTCTCCCGCATGGCCAGCAGCGCCAGCATCAGCGGTCTGTCGTCGGGACTCGACACGGCCGGCCTCATCAGCCAGTTCATGCAGCTGGAGGCCGTCCCCCAGACCCGGCTCAAGGCCCGCGTCGAGAGCGAGCAGAAGGTCGTCTCGGCCCTGCAGACGCTCAACACCAAGGCCGCCCTCGTGGGCAGCAAGGCCGCGTCCCTGGCCAAGCCCGCCACCTGGGACGCCGTCAGCGCCTCGGTCTCGAGCACCGGCTCCACCCCCAGCGGGGTCGGCGTCACCGCGGACAGCGCGACCGCTCGTCCGGGCCGCTTCTCGGTGACCGTGACCGCGGTGGCCCGCACCCACCAGCTCGGGTTCGCCTCCGCCGCCGCCCTCACCGACGTCGTCACGGGCTCCTCGACCAAGGTCACCATCGACCGCTTCGACGGCACCCCGGTGCAGCTCGACACCGGTGACGGCACGCTCAAGGGCCTGGTCGCGGCGATCAACGACCCGGCCAACGCCACCGGCCTGCGGGCCACGCCGGTGAAGTCCGCCGACGGCTACCGGCTCATCGTCGAGTCCGCCGCCACCGGCGCGGCCAGCGACTTCACCCTCACCGCCGAGGACGGCTCGGCGCTGCTCGGCGGCGCCACCGTGCGCGCCGGCCAGGACGCCCGGATCGACCTCGGCTCCGGCATCGTCGCCACCTCGACCACTAACACCTTCGCCGACCTCACCCCCGGGGTCACCGTCACGCTCTCCGACGACGCCGCGGTGGGCTCCACCTCGACCGTCACGGTCAAGGAGGACGTCTCCAAGATCAGCACGGCCATCTCCGACCTGGTCGCGTCGGTCAACAGCCTGCTCACCGAGCTCGACACCCAGACGGCCAGCAACCCGACCGCGGGCACGTCGGGCGCGCTCGCGGGCGACTCGATGGCGCGCAACCTGCGCACGTCGGTGCTGAGCTCCCTCTTCTCCTCCGTGGGCAGCTCGACGCTCGCCAAGGTCGGGATCCAGAGCGACCGCAGCGGCAAGGTCAGCTTCGACTCCAACGCCTTCGCCGCGGCTTACGCCAAGGACCCGGCCGGCACCGAGGCGCTGTTCACCACCGCGGCGACGCCCGAGCAGAACGGCTTCGCTGCGCGGCTCGAGAAGGTCGCCAAGGCCGCCAGCGACTCCACGAACGGCACGATCACCACCTCGATCGCCAGCCGACGCTCCGGTGTCGAGCGACTGCAGGACGGCATCGAGGCGTGGGACGTGCGTCTCGCCCAGCGCAAGGAGACGCTCTCGAGGCAGTTCACGGCCCTCGAGACCGCGCTCAACCAGATGAACAGCCAGTCCAGCTGGCTCGCCGGCCAGCTCTCCCAGCTGCCGTCGTACTCCTGAGCGCGCCCCGCGCGCTCCCCTGACTCCGCACCCACTCCTGCACCCACGACCACCCCACCGGGAGGCTCACCATGAACCAGCAGCACAACGCCTACCTCGACGCCTCGGTCCTGACCGCGTCGCCGGCGCGCCTGCTCGTCATGCTGTGCGACCGCCTGGTGCTCGACCTGACCCGCGGCCTGGAGGCCCAGCGCCGCGGCGACCTCGGCTCCGCGCACCGCGAGCTCCTCCACGCCCAGGAGATCGTGCTCGAGCTCCGCTCGAGCCTGCGGACCGAGGGCTGGGAGGGCGGGCCCGGCCTCGCCTCCCTCTACGACTTCCTGCACCTCGAGCTCGTCCGGGCCAACGTCACCAAGGACGCGGGCGTCACCGAGGGGTGCCTCGGACTGGTCACCGACCTCGCCGCCACCTGGCGCCAGGCCGCGATGCAGACCGCGGCCCAGGCGCCCGTCGCAACGGCGCAGGCGGGCTGAGCCGTGACCGTGCTCGCCGACCTCGACCAGCGCCTCGCCGACCGCCACCAGGCGTGGGAGACCGCTCTGGACCGCATCGAGCTCGACCTGATCCGCGCCGAGCGCTCCGTGGACTCCCCCGCCCTGCTCGGCGAGCTGACCACCTGGCACCAGCCCGACGACTACGGCCCGATCCCGTCGTCGCTGCGCCCCCGCGCCGAGGACATCCTCGCGCGCCAGCGCGAGGTGCTGCGCGTGCTCGGCGGCCGGCTGGGTCGTACGGCGCAGCGCCAGGCCGTCGTCGACGACGTCACCAGCGTCTCGACCGGCTCGCCGGCCGGTGCCGTCTACGTCGACGTCTCGGCCTGACCCCCGCGACCACACCCCGACCGCCCACCCCCGACGACCGCAGGAGACCCCTCGTGCACGCACTGATCATCGACGACTCCCGGGCCATGCGCGCGATCCTGCGCCGCATCGTCGCCCCCGTCGGCTGGCAGACCACCGAGGCCGCCAACGGACGCGAGGCCCTCGACCACATGGAGGCCGGGCTCGTCCCCGACGTCTGCATGATCGACTGGAACATGCCGGTCATGGACGGCTACCAGTTCGTCTGCGAGGTGCGCAAGCGGCCCGAGTGGCGAGACGTCACCTTGATGATGGTGACGACCGAGGGCGAGCACAGCCAGATCGTGCGGGCCCTCGCGGCGGGCGCCCACGAGTACGTCATCAAGCCGTTCCCGCCCGAGGCCATCCTCGACAAGCTGTCGTTGCTGGGCTTCCAGTCCCAGGAGGTGTCGGCATGACCGCACTCGCCCCCGAGCTCGCCCAGCAGGACCTCGAGACCCTGGTCGCCCAGGTCTGGTCGACCTACGTCCTCGACGAGGGTCCCCTGCCGGCGCCGCCGGCGTCGTGGACCTCCGCGACCCCGTGCTGGTCCTCGGCCGTCAGCGTGACCGGCGCGTGGCACGGCATGATCGCCGTCGACCTCGCCCAGGACGCCGCCGTCGCCCTCACCCGCGCCATGCTCGCGATGGAGGACGACGAGGAGCCCGCCGCCGAGGACCTGGTCGACGCCGTCGGCGAGGTCGCCAACATGGTCGGCGGCAACGTCAAGGCCCTCGTCCCCGGCCCCAGCGGCCTCTCCCTGCCGGTCGTCGGGCAGAGCCCGCTCGCCGCGCCGTCCGACCTCGCCCCGTCCCTGTGCCTCGACCTGACCTGGAACGGCCACCCGCTGCGGGTCCGCGTGCTGACCGGCGCCGGGTCATCGGCCGGGTCCGCTGTCGAGCCGTCCACCGCACCACGCCAGGAGATGCTCCCGTGAAGATCCTGATCGCCGACGACAGCCGGGTCATGCGTCAGATCGTGATCCGCACCCTGCGCCAGGCCGGCCACGCCGGCCACGAGCTCATCGAGGCCGAGAACGGCCGCGAGGCCGTCGAGAAGGTCCGCTCCGAGGCCCCCGACCTCGTGCTCTCGGACTGGAACATGCCCGAGATGACCGGCATCGACGCCCTGGACACCCTGCGCGCCTCCGGCAGCACGGTGCCCTTCGGCTTCGTGACCTCCGAGGGCTCCGACGAGATGCGCGCCCGCGCGGCCGCGTCCGGCGCGGCGTTCCTGATCAGCAAGCCGTTCACCCCGGAGGCCTTCGACGAGGCCCTCACCGGTGTGTTCGCGTCGATGGGCTGAGCCGCCGTGACCATGACCGGGACCCCCGCCACGACGTACCTCCCCACGCCCAAGGACGTGAAGGAGCAGCTCGCCGGGCTGCTCGGGCGCGACGTCTCCCTCTCCCCCACGACCCCGATGTCGCCGGGCTCGACCGACGCCAAGACCGTCGCGGTCTACGTCGACGACCGGCTCACGGTCCGCGCGGTCATCGCGTGCGACCTCGCGTTCTCGGCGCACGCCGGGGCCGCGATCGGCCTGGTGCCGCCGAGCGGCGCCGCGGCCGCGATCGAGGCGAGGGCGCTCAACGAGACCCTGTCGGAGAACCTCTACGAGGTCCTCAACGTCATGGCCGCGGTCTTCAACGCCGAGGGCGCGGTGCACGTCAAGCTCCTCGACGTGCACGCCGCGGGCACCCGGATCCCGCCGGCGGTCCACATCCGGCTGGTGCCGCTCGGGCGCCGCGAGGACTTCACCGTCGACATCGCCGGCTACGACACCGGGCTGCTCTCCGTCGTCGTGTGCGCGTGAGCGCGCGCACCGCCGACGGCTGATCCAGACCAGCTGAGGAGAAATTCGCAGCAACCCCTCAGGTCGCCCGTGCGGTGACCGATGGACCCTGTGAGCACGGATCGCTCACCCCCCTCCGCCGACGGATCGGCGCACCGCTCCGACCCCGGAGGCTCTGCGTTGTCCGTCCCTGCCCTCACCGGCGGTGGCTCCGTGCTGGCCGTGCTGTCCTCGGCCCTCGACGGTCTGTCGCTGCGTCAGCGTGTCATCGCCGACAACATCGCGAACGTCGACACCCCTGACTTCCGGGCGACCGGCGTCGAGTTCGAGTCCTCCCTGCGCGAGGCGATCGCCGACGGCGACGACCCGGTCGTCGAGGCCTCCGTGGTCCCGACCGTCACCCCGGTCGGCGCCAACGGCAACAACGTCGACCTGCGCAAGGAGACGATGGCCGCCACGCAGACCCAGTTCCAGTACCAGCTGATGACGCGCGCGGTCACCGACCAGTACTCCCTCGTCAAGACCGTCGCGGGCGGCATGTGATGGGCGCCTTCGACACGCTCAACATCGCGAGCTCCAGCCTGGGCATGCACCAGACCTGGCTCGACGCACTGGCCTACAACATCGCCAACGCCAACACGATCCGCAGCACCGACCAGGACGCCTTCCAGGCGCAGATGGTCATCGCGGAGGCCGACCCGGGCCGCGGCGTCGACGTCGCCGGCATCGCCTACAGCGACCCCGAGGGCGTCATCGTCAACGACCCGACGCACCCGCTGGCCGACGAGGACGGCAACGTCCGCGCGCCGGCCGTGGACATGGCCAGCCAGATGACCCAGCTCGTCATGGCCCAGCGCGGCTACCAGGCCTCGGTCCAGGTCACGAAGTACGCCCAGGAGTCCTACAGCAGCGCCATCCAGATCGGTGGTGCCTGATGAGCGTCCCGGGCATCGAGGCCATCGCCGGCTTCACGCCGTACGCCGCCCCGCAGGTCTCGGGCGCCGACGCGCTGAACGGCGTGGGCGGTGCGGCCCGCACCAGCGGCCCGCAGGGCCCGGAGGGGCCCAACAAGGACTTCGGCGACATGGTCATCGACGGCATCGAGCGGCTCAGCGCCACGCAGCAGCAGAGCGACGCGCTGGCCGTCCAGGCCGCCACCGGTGACCTGTCCAACATCCACGACTACACGATCGCCGCGACGCAGGCCCAGGTCATGACCCAGGTCACCGTCGCCGTGCGCAACAAGGCGCTCGAGGCGTTCACCGAGATGATGAGGATGCCGATCTGATGAAGGACTCGTTGGTCCGGGTCTTCGACAGCGGTCGCAGCACCTTCGGCGGGTTCACCGCCGGCCAGAAGGTCGTGAGCGTGCTCGGCACGCTGGCCCTGCTGCTCGGCGGCTTCATGGTCTTCCGCTGGGCCTCGGCCCCCGACTACGCGCCGCTGTTCTCCGACATGTCGGCCAGCGACGCCTCCGCGGTCGTCGACCAGCTCGACGCCGACGGCACGCCGTACGAGCTCGCCGACGGCGGCACGACGGTGATGGTGCCGCGCAACCAGGTCTACTCGACCCGGATCGCGCTGAGCGGCGAGGGGCTGCCGGCCAACTCCGAGGAGGGCGGCTACTCCATCCTCGACGACCAGGGCATGTCGCTCTCGGAGGACCAGCAGGACACGAACTTCAAGCGCGCGATGGAGGGCGAGCTCTCCAAGACCGTCGAGGCGATCGACGGCGTCGACACCGCGGTCGTGCACCTGGCGATCCCCGAGAAGGAGGTCTTCGCCGAGGAGCAGAACCCGGTCACCGCCTCCGTCCTCGTCAAGACCCGCCCGGGCGTCTCGCTCGACCCCGAGCAGGTGCAGGCGATCGTCAACCTCGTCGCCTCGAGCATCGACGGTCTCGACCCCGACAACGTGAGCGTCGCCGACTCGACCGGCAAGGTGCTCACCTCCCCCGGTGGGGGCGGCGCCGACGGCGGCGGCACCCGCGCGCAGATGGTGGAGGACGTCCAGCAGCAGTATCAGACCAAGCTGCAGACGATGCTCGACCGCGTCCTCGGCCCGGGTAACTCGACGGTCCAGGTCACCGCAGACCTCGACTTCGACGACACCGTCGTCGACACCAAGAACTACACGACCGCCGAGGGCACGCCGCCGCTGTCGGAGTCGACCGACACGGAGACCTACACCGGCGCCGGTGCGCCGGCCGCGGGCGGCGTCGTCGGCCCCGACGGCCAGATGGAGGTCGACCCGGCCGCCGCCGGCGCCGACTCGAGCTACGAGAAGAGCTCGACGACCCGCGACAACGCGGTCAACGAGACCCGCGAGCGCCGCGTCACCGCGCCGGGCTCGATCAACAAGCTCAACGTCGGCGTCGCGCTCGACCTGTCGGCCACCACCCTGGCCAACGTCAACGCCAACGACGTCCGCCAGCTCGTCACCGCGACCGCCGGTCTCGACCGCGCCCGCGGCGACACCATCGCCGTCAGCGAGTTCACCTTCGACCGCTCGGCCGAGAAGGCCGCCGCCGAGGAGCTCGCCAAGGCCGAGTCCGACGCGGCCGCCGCGGCCCGTCGCCAGCAGTTCCGCGACATCGGGCTCGCCGTGCTCGTCGCGCTGCTCGTGCTCGGTGCGCTGATCGCCGCCCGCCGCCGGGCCAAGAAGCGCGACCAGACCGCCGCGATGCTGGTCGAGCAGATCCGCGCCGACCAGGAGAGCCGCGTCACCGCGACGCAGATGCTCGAGCCCGTCGTCCCGGCCGAGCTCGCCCTCGCCGAGGCCGACGCCGCCCGCGGTCGCCACTTGCGCAGCGAAGTCGACGACCTCATCTCGCGCCAGCCCGACGACGTCGCCACGCTGCTGCGCGGCTGGCTCGCGGAGCGCCCGTGAGCACGATGAGCCTCTCCGCCGAGGGGGTCCACAAGGCGGCCGTGCTGCTCGTGCAGCTCGGCCGCGAGCAGGCCGCGGCCGTGCTCTCGCAGCTGACCGAGGCGGAGGTCGAGGCGGTCTCCGCCGAGATCGCGCGGCTCGACTCGATCGGCAGCGCCGAGGGCGAGGCCGTCCTCGAGGAGTTCCGCGACGAGATGGTCGCGCGCCAGCACGTCGCCCAGGGCGGCATCGGCCTCGCGCGGCAGCTGCTCGAGCAGTCCCTCGGCGCCGAGCGGGCCGACGAGATCGTCGCCCGGCTGACCGCGGCCGCCGTGCGCTCGCCGTTCCACTTCCTGCACGCGGCGGAGCCGACCCAGCTGCGCTCCTTCATCGCCGACGAGCACCCCCAGGTGATCGCCCTCGTGCTGGCCCACATGACGCCCGACAAGGCCTCGCTCCTGCTCGGCGGGCTCGACCCGGAGAAGCAGGCCAAGGTGGCCCACCGCATCGCGGTCATGGAGCGCACCTCCCCCGACGTCGTGCGCGCCGTCGAGGCCACCTTGGAGCGCAAGCTCTCGACGATGCTGCAGCCGCAGGGCGTCTCGCGCGTCGGCGGCCTCACGCCGCTGGTCAACATCATCAACCGCGCCGACCGCGCCACCGAGCGCCAGATCGTGGAGGGCCTCGACGCCCTCGACCCCGAGCTGGCCGACCAGGTGCGCAGCCAGATGTTCATGTTCGAGGACATCGTCAGCCTCGACGACCGCTCGGTGCAGCAGGTGCTGCGCCAGGTGGAGGCCTCCCAGCTCGCCTACGCGCTCAAGGGCGTCTCCGAGCCGGTGCGGGCCAAGATCCTCGGCAACCTCAGCGGCCGTGCCGCCGAGGCGCTGCAGGAGGAGGTCGAGCTGCTCGGCCAGGTGCGCCTGACCCAGGTCGAGGAGGCCCAGCAGAACGTCATCCGGGTCATCCGCCAGCTCGAGGAGGAGGGCCACATCATGGTCCGCCGAGGAGGCGACGATGACTTCGTCGAGTAGCTTCGCGCCCCTGGCCACCCCCGAGCTCCGCTCGGGCGACCTCACCCGCTTCGGCGACGCCAGCGCGCTCGGCGACGCCGTCACCGAGCACGTGCTGGGCAACCTCGTCGCCGAGGCCCGCCAGGCCGCCCGCGCCCAGGGGTACGCCGTGGGCTGGGCCGAGGGACGCCGCGCCGCGGCCGCCCAGGCCGCCCAGGAGGCCGCCGAGCGCGAGGAGCAGGCCGCCGCCCAGCGCGCCCGCGCCGAGCGCGAGCACCTCGAGCTGCTCCGCTCGGTCGCCGCCGCCGCCCAGGCCCTCGCCGGCGCCGCCGACGAGGCGAGGGCCCGCGTCGAGGACCAGGCGCTCGACCTCGCCCGCGAGCTCACCGAGACGCTCGTCGGCCACGAGCTGCGCTCGGCCCCCGACACCGCGGCCGACGTCGCGGCCCGCGTGCTGGCCGAGGCGCCCGCCGGCGCGGCGTACGAGCTGCGGGTGCACCCTGCCACCGCCGCCGCGCTGACCGGCGCCGAGCTGGCGTCGGCCTTCACCGAGACCGGGGTGCGCATCGTCGCCGACCCGGCGCTCGCCTTCGCCGACGCCGTCGTCGAGATCGACGACCGGGTGCTCGACCTGCGCGTGTCGGCCGCCCTCGAGCGGGTGCGGGAGGTGCTCTCGTGACGGGACGCTCCGGGCTCGCCACCCTGGCCGCGCGCCGCGAGGGCGCCGTCGCCGCCGCACGCCCGGCCCACCGCGGCCGGGTCACCGAGACCATGGGCCTGCACCTGCGCGTCGGCGGCGTGCGCGCCGCCCTCGGCGACGTCGTCGAGGTCGACACCCCCGGCGCTCCCCTGCTCGCCGAGGTCGCGGCCAGCGACGCCCGCGGCCTGGTCTGCCTGCCGCTCGGCCACACCCGCGGCCTGCAGGTCGGCGCGACCGTGCGCACCACCGGAGGCCCGCTGCAGATCCGCGTGGGCGAGGCGCTGCGCGGCCGCGTGCTGGACGGGCTCGGCCGCCCGGTCGACGGCGGCCCGTCGCTCGACGCCCTCCCTCTCGTCGGCGTCGAGCAGGAGCCCCCGCCGGCCCTGAGCCGCCCCCGGATCGTGCATCCGCTCGGCCTCGGCGTGCGCGCGCTCGACTCGCTCGTGCCCTGCGGGCGCGGACAGCGCATCGGCATCATGGCCGGCTCGGGCGTGGGCAAGTCGAGCCTGCTGTCGATGATCGCGCGCGGCACCGACGCGGAGATCTCCGTCATCGCCCTCGTCGGGGAGCGCGGCCGCGAGGTCCGCGAGTTCCTCGAGAACGACCTCGGCCCGGAGGGTCTCGCCCGCTCCGTCGTCGTGGTCGCCACCTCCGACGCTCCCCCGGTCGAGCGGCTGCGGGCGGCGTTCGTCGCCACCCGCATCGCCGAGTGGTTCCGCGACGCCGGGCGCGACGTCGTGCTGATGATGGACAGCCTGACGCGCGTCTCGATGGCCCAGCGCGAGATCGGCCTGTCGGCCGGCGAGCCGCCCGCGACCCGCGGCTACCCGCCGAGCGTCTTCGCCCTCATGCCGCGCCTGCTCGAGCGGGCGGGCACCTCGCCGCACGGCTCGATCACCGGCCTCTACACCGTGCTCGTCGAGGGCGACGACATGCAGGACCCGATCGGCGACACCGCCCGCTCGATCCTCGACGGCCACGTGGTGCTCAGCCGCCGGCTCGCCACCTCCGGCCACTTCCCCTCCATCGACGTCCTCGAGTCGATCTCCCGCGTCACCGGCGCCGTCACCTCCCCGGAGCAGCGCGGCGACGCGACCCTGCTGCGCCGCATGCTCGCCGCCCACCGCGACGTGCGCGAGCTGGTCGAGATCGGCGCCTACGTCGGCGGCAGCGACCCGTACGCCGACGCCGCGATCGCGCGGATGGGCGCCATCGAGGCGTTCCTGCAGCAGTCGATGGACGACAGCACGCCGCGCGAGGAGACCTGGCAGCGCCTGTCCGGGCTGGTGGCCGCATGAGCGCGCGTCACGACCCGGGGCTGCACGCGGTCGCCCGGGTGCGCGAGGTCCGGGAGCGCGACAGCCTGCTCGGCCTGCACCGCGCCCGCGAGGAGCACGAGGCCGCCCTCGAGCGCGCCGAGCGGCTCGGCGAGCTCGTCCGCACCCACGCCGACCAGCTGCAGGGCGGCGCCTCCGGCGTCACCAGCGGCGACTGGGCCGCGCGGCGCACGGCCCTGATGGCCCTGGCCGCCGGCGAGTCGAGCGCCCGCTCCGACGCCGACGCGAAGTCGACCGTCCGCACCGCAGCCACGGAGCACTGGCAGCACGACCGCAGCCGGCTGCGGGCCGTCGAGACGCTCCTGGAGCGCCGGGCCGAGGCCCGCCGCGCCGAGCGCGACCGGCTGCTCGCCCGCGAGCTCGACGACCTCGGCGCCCAGCGGTGGCTGCGGCGCACGCAGGACGAGGCGAGGAACCAGGAGGTGGACGAGTGAGCGTCAGCGACGTCACCGCCCGCATCAGCCAGATCCAGGCCCAGCTGGCCCAGCTCTCCCCGCAGCTCGCCTCCAGCGCCGCGGCCGCGAACGGTCGCGCCTTCGCGACCGCCCTCGGTGACGCGAGCGGGACCGGTGTCGCCGGTGGCGACACCGGCAGCAGCATCACCCAGAGCAGCCTGCTCGACGACACCGTCGGGGTCGCCCAGAGCGCCGACGGCGCCGTCGGGACGGCCGGTACGACGGTCACCGCCGGCGGCCCGACCGGCGCGGACGTCGTCGAGGGGGCGCGGAAGTACCTCGGCGTCCCCTACGTCTGGGGCGGCACCGACCCGGCCAAGGGCCTCGACTGCTCCGGGCTGGTGCAGCTCGTCTACCGCAACCTCGGCATCGACCTGCCGCGGGTCTCGCGCGACCAGGCGCGCGTCGGCGACGCCGTGCCGAGCCTCGCCGAGGCGCAGCCGGGCGACCTGCTCGCCTTCAACTCCCCCGTCTCGCACATCGCCATCTACATCGGCGACGGGCAGATGATCGAGGCACCGCGCCCGGGTCGCGACGTCACCGTCAGCCCCGTCTACGACACCCCGACCGCGATCCGGCGCGTCCTCGGTTCCTCCGACGCCGCCCCGTCCGCGGCTGCGGTGGGCTCGGTGGGCTCGGTGTCGTCGGGCCCGGTCAGCGGCGTGCCCTACGCCGCACTGTTCAACGAGGCCGCCGCCACCCACGGCGTGGATGCCCGGCTGCTCGCCGCCGTCGCGCGCCAGGAGTCCGGCTTCGACCCCGGCGCGGTCAGCCCCGCCGGCGCCCAGGGCCTCATGCAGCTGATGCCCGCCACCGCCTCCGGGCTGGGGGTCGGCAACAGCTTCGACCCGGCCCAGGCCGTCGACGGGGCCGCGAAGCTGCTCGGCGACCTCCTCGGGCGCTTCGGCAGCACCCCGCTCGCGCTGGCGGCGTACAACGCCGGGCCGGGTGCGGTGCTGCGCTACGACGGCATCCCGCCGTACCCCGAGACGCAGCGCTACGTCACCTCCATCATGTCGATGCTGGGAGCCAACTGATGAAGCTCACCTCCACCCTCGTCCCGGGTGCCGGAGCCGGGCTCGCCGACCTCGCGCCCGCCAGCACCACCGCGGACGCCGCCGCCGGCTCGGCGGTCACCGCCGAGGCGGGGACGCTGAGCGGCTTCGGTGCGCTGCTGGCAGCCATGCTGCCCACCGCACGAGGGGCCGTCACCGCACCGGACGCCACGACCGGGCAGGGCACCACCGGTGACCTCACGGCTGCGGCGATCGCCGGGCCGACCGTGCCCGAGACGCCGGGCGACGCGGAGGCCGGCACCGGCACCGACCCAGGCGACCCGGGCGACCCGGGCACCGCCCTCGCCGCGCCGGTGGACGGCCAGCCCGTCCCCTCCGTCCTCCCTCCTGTCCTCACCGCTGGTCTCGCCGCGGCGCTCCCCGTGTCCGTGGTCGCGCGGCCGGAGGCGCTGGCCGCCGCCCCGACCTCCTCGACCGGCACCGCCGCCCTGGGTGCGGCCGCGGCCACCGGCCCCGCCACCGGCCCCGCCACCGGCCCTGTCACCGGCCCGGCCACCGCGGCCCAGCCGGGTGCTGCAGCCAGCCCGGCGACCGCGTCCGTCACCGGCGCGTCCCCGGCGACCACGGAGCCGGCCGTGCCGAGCCCCTCGACCGGACCGGCCCAGCCGGGCGCTCAGGCCGCCGAGGCCGCCGAGGTCGCCCAGGTCGCACCGGCCGGACCCACGGGTGCGGCGCCGGCGACCTCGCCCGAGCCGGGCACGGACGCCGCACCGGACGCCCCCCAGGCCTCGGCCACCGCCGGGGGCGCCGCTGTCGCCGACGGCGCGGGCGCGACCTCCGCGAGCGCCGGGGGCGAGACGGGCGCCGACGCGCAGGACCGCGACGACGCCCCGACCGGTCAGACCACCGCGGCGACCACGACCGCGCCCCGCGACGACGCGGCCGCCTCCGCTCCCGCGGCACCCGCCGCCGCGAGCGGCCCGGCCGCCGCAGCGACCACCTCCCCGGCCCAGGCCGTGGCTCCCGCGGCACCCGTCGCACCGGTCGCGCCGGTCACCCAGGCCGACCCCGGCGCGCGGCCCGCGCCGGTGAGCGCGCAGCTGTTCGACGCCCTCGCCCCGCACGTGCGCACCGGCAACGGCGTCACCCGGCTCACGCTGCGCCTCGACCCGGGCACCCTCGGCGAGGTGGCGGTGCGCCTGACCGTCCGCGACGGCGCCGTGCGCGTGCAGCTCGGGGCCGGCACCGAGGCCCGCGCCGCCCTGGGCGACGGGGCCGCCACCCTGCAGCAGCTGCTCGGTGAGCGCACCGCCGGCGCCGTCCGCGTCGAGGTCGGCTCGCTCGACCCGACGACCGGGCTGCCGGTCACCGCGGGTGGGCACGCGGGTCACACCGCGCAGCAGCACGCGGGTCAGTCGGGCCAGTCCGGCCAGTCGGGTCAGCAGGCCCAGCCGCCGGCGGAGCAGCCCACCCCGCAGTCCGGCCCGTCCAGCGACGGGCCGACCCACGACCTCCCCGGATCCCAGTCGGGATCGGGGTGGACCGGTGCTGACACCGGTCGACAGAGCGCCTCCGCAGGGACGCGGAGCGCCTCCACCGCCAGGGACGGCGACGAGGGCGGGGTCTCGCGACCCGTGTCCGCCGAGCCAGGCAGGTCCGGACCCGTGCGCGGGCTGGACGTGCGCATGTGAGGAGACGCCGTGAGCATCGGCGCCATCGAAGGACCCACCGGCTACCCGGTCACCCCGGGGACGACCGGGGCCACCGGTCCGACCACCCCCACCGGCAACGGCCTGTCCGGCTCGACCACCACCACGGGGTCCAAGGACAAGGACGTGTTCCTGCAGCTGCTGGTGGCCCAGATGAAGTACCAGGACCCGACCAACCCCACCGACTCCGGGGAGTTCCTGGCCCAGTCGGCGCAGTTCACCGCGCTGGAGAAGATGCAGTCGGTCGCCGACCAGACCGGGCTCCTGCTCGGCGCGCAGCTCGCCTTCGGCGCGAGCGGCCTGGTCGGCAAGTCGGTGCAGTACAAGCTCGACGACGGCCGCACCGGCACCGGGCTCGTCTCGGGCGTGCAGTTCGGCCAGACCGGGCCGGTGCTCGACATCGGCGGCGTGCAGGTCCCGATCTCCAACGTCCAGTCGGTCACCACCGGCGCCCCGGCCAGCACGGCCGGCACGGCCACGACGGCCAGCACGACCACCCCCTGATCCCTTCCGCGTCCCACCCTCTCGAGAGGAACCTCCCTCATGCTCCGTTCGCTCTTCTCCGGCATCAGCGGCCTGCGCGTCAACCAGCTCGCGCTCGACGTCACCGGCAACAACATCGCCAACGCCAACACCGTCGGCTTCAAGGGCTCCAAGACCGTCTTCCAGGACACGCTGAGCCAGATGCTCACCGGGTCGACGGCCCCCAACGACGCCCGTGGTGGTCGCAACGCCATGCAGATCGGCCTCGGCGTCCAGCTCGCGGCAACCGCCCTCAACTTCGGCCAGGGCGCCCCGCAGTACACCGGCAGCCCGACCGACCTGATGATCTCCGGCGACGGCTTCTTCGTGGTCAAGGCCAGCGGTGAGCAGCTCTACACCCGCGCCGGGGCGTTCACCTTCGACAACGACGGCCTGCTGGTCACCCCGTCGGGGGCCCGGGTCCAGGGCTACAAGCTGGACGCGAACGGCGACCCGACCGGCGGCATGGCCGACCTCAGCCTCGCCGACGCCGGCGCCGTCCCGGCGGTCCCGGCCGGCGTCGAGCTGCGCTCCTACAACATCAGCAGCGACGGCAAGATCAACGCCAGCTACAGCGACGGGATCCAGCGCCAGCTCGGTCAGGTCGCGCTCGCCGACTTCACCAACCCCATGGGTCTCGAGCGGGTCGGCGAGACGTCGTTCCGCGCCGGCGCCAACTCCGGCGCGCCCGAGCTCGGCGTCTCGGGCGAGGGCCGCCGCGGCACCTTCACCGTCGGCTCCGTCGAGATGTCGAACGTCGACCTCGCCGCCGAGTTCACCAACCTGATCCTCGCCCAGCGCGGGTTCCAGGCGAGCTCGCGCGTCATCACCACCTCCGACCAGGTCCTCGAGGACCTCGTCAACATCAAGCGCTGACGCACCGCACGAGCGCCGCCGGGCCCGGCAGGGTCCGGCGGCGCTCACGCGCGCTCCCACGGCGCCGACCCTCCGCGATCCCCGGCTGACCGAGCCGCGAAACCTGTCCAGACCAGGTGGACAAGACCGGTCCGCCCCGCCGGCCCGGACCGCTCAGGTCAGCGCCCGGACGGCCGAACTGATCCTCGACCGGCCACGGACGGCTCGTCACGCACCACCCCCGCGACACCACCAAGGACGGTGACCATGATCCGGCTGACTCGCCTCTCGGGCGACGAGTTCGTCGTGAACTCGGACCTCATCGAGCGCATCGACCAGACGCCCGACAGCGTCGTCACGCTCGTCGACGGCACGAAGTACGTCGTGGTCGAGGACATCGACACCGTGGTCACCGCGATCCGCCACCACCGCGCCGAGATCATCGCGATGAGCGAGATGCTCCGCGTCTCGAGCCGCGACGCGGCGGCCCCGCCGCCGCCCCTCGCCAGCGTCACCGAGCTGCCCGCGCACACGGCCTACGCCGAGGGTGGTGAGCACTGATGGACAAGGCGACCCTCATCGGCGTCGGTGGCGCCTTCGGCGTCATCTTCACCGCGAACATCCTCGAGGGCGGCAACCCGATGGCGATGTTCCTGCTGCCGCCGCTGCTCCTGGTCTTCGGCGGCACGCTGCTGATCTCGCTGGCCGGCGGCACGCTCGCCGACGGCATCTCCTCGCTCAAGGCGCTCAAGCGGGCCTTCCTCGGCGGCGCCGCACCCGCCGGCGACGTCGTCCCGGTGATCGTCGACCTGGCCGACAAGGCCCGCCGCGAGGGGCTGCTCGCCCTCGAGGACGCCGTCAAGGACGTCGACGACGAGTTCCTGGTCAAGGGCGTGACGCTGGCGGTCGACGGCACCGACCCCGAGGAGGTGCGCACGATCCTCGAGAGCGAGGTCGTCTCCAAGCGGCGGACCGACAAGCAGGACGCGAAGTTCTTCGGCGACGCCGGCGCCTACGCGCCGACCATCGGCATCATCGGCACCGTCATGGGCCTCGTGCACGTGCTCGAGAACCTCGCCGAGCCCGAGAAGCTCGGCCACCTCATCGCCGCGGCGTTCCTCGCCACCCTGTGGGGCGTGCTGTCGGCCAACGTCATCTGGCTGCCCGTGGCCAGCAAGCTCAAGCGGCTCAGCGAGCTCGAGGTCGCCCGCATGATGGTCGTCATCGAGGGCGTCGCCGCGATCCAGGCCGGCGCCAACCCCCGCGTCGTGCGCAGCCGGCTCGTCTCGCTGCTGCCCGCCAGCGAGCAGGAAGCCGCGGAGGCGGCCTGATGAGCGGTGGCTCGGGCCTCCTCGACGAGGAGGAGGAGCACGTCAACCACGAGCGCTGGCTCGTGACGTACGCCGACATGGTGACGCTCCTGATGGTGCTCTTCATCGTCATGTTCGCGATCAGCCAGGTCGACCAGCAGAAGTTCATGGCCCTGAAGAACGGCCTCGCCGCCGGCTTCGCCAACTCCTCCTCCGTCCTGCCCGGCGCCAACAGCCTGCTCGAGCAGTCGGGGGTCTCCCCCATCGCACCGATCGGGCCGATCAACCCGCGCGCCGACGGCACCGAGGCGGGCGACGTGATGGCCGCGGCCGACCGCGCCTCGCGCATCGAGGCCCGCGACGAGGCCGAGCGGCTCTCCGGCGT
>Ga0325401_1002383_pt1 | contig 16676 bp, 13 predicted proteins | sample PopdelMetagenome_FD_205666 | JGI IMG/M metagenome (GOLD analysis project Ga0325401, IMG submission 205666) | Populus deltoides microbial communities from Bellville, Georgia, United States - Xylem-PdKOR-R2 | ecosystem: Host-associated > Plants > Phyllosphere > Stem > Wood/Secondary xylem | place...
CCACCCCACGCCCGGGAGGGCCTGTTCGTCCGCCGGGCCCTCGACCTCGACGAACACGTGGGCGGGCGCGCCCGCCGGCAACCGGGGCAGCGCTGCGGCGATGGCCGGCAACGCCGAGTCGTCCCCGGCGAGCAGGTGCCAGTCGGCTGCCGACGACGGCGCGTAGGCCCCGCCCGGGCCCGCCAGCTGGACCAGGTCACCGGGCTGCGCGGCTGCGGCCCACGGCCCGGCGACACCCTCGTCGCCGTGCACCACGAAGTCGATCGTCAGCTCGCCGGCGGCCGGGTCCCACGCGCGCACCGTGTAGGTGCGGGTGACCGGCCACCACTGCTGCGGCTGCTCGGCCTGCACCGTCTCGACGTCGAAGGGCACGGTGTACGGCGCCCCGGCCGGCGGGAGCTGGAGCTTGACGTAGTGGTCGGTGAACTCGCCGGCGCCGAAGCCGGCGAGACCCTCGCCGCCCAGCACGACGCGGACCAGGTGCGGGGTGAGGCGCTCGGCGCGGACGACGGCGCCCACGCGGGTGACCCGCTTCTTCTTCGGTGCCTGCGTCACGTCGTCCTCCAAGGTTAGGTGAACCTAACCCTAGCTCATCGGCATGGTTGCACAGCTCAACGTGCGGTTCGGCGGGTGCGGCGCGACGATCGCGGGACGCACCCAGGAGGCCCTCGTGACCACGCAGCTCGGCACCATCACCACCGACGTCCCGGCCCGGCTCGACCGGCTGCCGTTCTCCAGGTTCCACCGCATGGTGATCATCGGGCTGGGCACCGTCTGGGTGCTCGACGGCCTCGAGGTGACCATCGTCGGCAGCGTGGGGGCCCGGCTCACCGAGGCCGGCAGCGGGATCTCCATCACCGCCTCGCAGATCGGGCTGGCCGCCTCGATCTACATCGTCGGCTCGTGCCTGGGTGCGTTGTTCTTCGGCCAGCTCACCGACCGGTTCGGCCGCAAGAAGCTGTTCATGCTCACCCTGGGCATCTACGTCGTGGCCACCGTGCTCACCGCGTTCGCCACCGCACCCTGGTTCTTCTACCTGTGCCGGTTCTTCACCGGCGCCGGCATCGGCGGCGAGTACGCGGCCATCAACTCCGCCATCGACGAGCTCATCCCCGCCCGGCTGCGCGGGCGGGTCGACCTGCTGGTGAACGGCTCCTACTGGCTGGGGTCGGCAGCGGGCTCCGGGGCCTCGTTGCTGCTGCTCGACGAGAACTTCCTCGGTGCCGGGATCGGCTGGCGGCTGGCCTTCGGCATCGGTGCAGTGCTCGGCCTGCTCATCCTCGTCGTCCGTCGGCACGTGCCCGAGAGCCCGCGCTGGATGTTCATCCACGGCCAGGCCGACGAGGCCGACCGCACCGTCGCCGAGATCGAGCAGGAGGTCGAGCGCGAGACGGGGCAGACCCTCGAGCCGGTCGACCAGCAGCTGCGGATCCGGCAGCGGCACGTCGTCCCGTTCCGGGAGATCGCGAAGGTGGCGTTCACGAAGTACCCCAAGCGGGCCGTGCTCGGGCTCGCCCTGTTCGTGGGCCAGGCGTTCCTCTACAACGGGTTCACCTTCAACCTCGGCACGCTGATGACCACGTACTTCGGCGTCGCCACCTCGACCGCCCCGGTGTTCCTGGTGGTCTACGCCGCCGGCAACTTCCTCGGCCCGGTGCTGCTGGGCCCGCTGTTCGACACGGTCGGCCGCAAGCCGATGATCTCGATCAGCTACCTGGGGTCGGCCGCGATGGCGGTCGTGATCGCACTGGTCTTCACCGGGTTGAACGCCTGGACGTTCATCGGCCTGCTCGGCGTCACGTTCTTCCTCGCCTCGGCCGGCGCGAGCGCCGCCTACCTCACCGTCAGCGAGATCTTCCCGATGGAGACCCGGGCGCTGGCCATCGCGTTCTTCTACGCGGTCGGCACGGGCCTGGGCGGGATCATCGGCCCGGTGCTGTTCGGCACGCTGGTCGAGTCCGGCGACAGCGGACAGCTGGTCACCGGGTTCTGGATCGCCGCCGGCGTCATGGCCCTCGGCGGCGTCGCCGAGCTGGCCTTCGGGGTGAAGAGCGAGAACGCGTCGCTGGAGGACATCGCCGACCCGCTGAGCGCGGCCGACTGACGGCCGCGCCCGGCGGATCAGACGAAGGCGGAGATGCCGGTGACCGAGCGACCCACGATGAGGGTGTTCATCTCGCGGGTGCCCTCGTAGGAGTACAGCGCCTCGGCGTCGTTGAAGTACCGGACGACGTTGTTCTCCAGCACGATGCCGTTGCCGCCGAACAGCTCGCGGGCCATCGCCACGGTCTCGCGCCCGCGGGCGGTGACGTAGCTCTTGGCCAGCGCAGCCTGGTCGTCGCGGAGGTCGTCGGTCTCCTGCAGCTGGGCCAGGCGCACCACCATGCCGAGCGAGGCGGTGACGTTGCCGAGCATCTTGGCCAGGAGGTCCTGGATGAGCTGGAAGCTGCCGATCGGCTTGCCGAACTGCACGCGCTCCTGGGCGTAGGCCACCGCGTACTCGTAGGCGCCCATCTGGCAGCCGACGCCCGACCAGGCGACGCCACCGCGGGTCACCTTGAGCACCTTGTTGACGTCCTTGAAGGTGTTGCCGCCCTCGAGCTTGTGGTCGGCGGGGATGCGGCACTCGGTGAAGGTCAGGTCGGCGTTCTGCACGGTGCGCAGCGCGAACTTGTCCTCGATCTTCGTGGCGGTGAAGCCGGGGGTGCCCTTGTCTACGACGAAGGTCTTCACCTGGTCGTCGGCCTCGTCGCGGGCGAAGACCACCACGTGGTCGGCGAACGTGCCGTTGCCGATCCAGCGCTTGGCGCCGTTGAGCACCCAGGAGTCGCCGTCGCGGCGGGCGGTGGTGCGCAGGCCGCGGGCGACGTCGGAACCGCCCTCGGGCTCGGTCAGCGCGAACGCCCCGATCTTGTCCATCGACATCATGTCGGGGATCCAGCGCTGCCGCTGCTCCTCCGAGCCGAGGATCATGATCGAGCCCATCGCCAGGCCGTTGTGCACGCCGAGGAAGGTGGCGATCGACGGGTCGACGCGCGAGAGCTCGAGGGCCTGGAACCCGCCGTAGAGCTTGGACGCCGGCACCCGGCCGTCCCACTCGTAGGCCCGCCCGACGACGTCGATCGAGGCGAACTCGGGGATGAGGTCCATCGGGAACTCCGCGGCCGCCCACGCCGCGTTCACCCGGGGGCGGACCTTCTCGTCGAGGAACTGGCGCAGGGTCTGCAGCTCCTTGCGCTCGGCGTCGGAGAGCAGGGTCTCGTAGCCGAAGAAGTCCCCGGTGAGCAGGTCGGCGGTCATGGTGCACAGCTCCTCTGTCGACAGCAGCGTCTCCTGCCGATGGTGCGCCGGTTACCGGCCAGTAGCCACTCCAGGCGGGGTGCGCGCGATCACCCTCACTAGCCTCGTGCGCATGGTCTCCCTGGGCACGCCCCTGTCCCCCTCGGCCACCCGCGTGCTGCTGCTGGGCAGCGGCGAGCTGGCCAAGGAGGTGCTCATCGCGCTGCAGCGGCTGGGCGTCGAGACGATCGCCGCCGACCGGTACGAGAACGCCCCCGGGCACCAGGTCGCCCACCACGCGCGCACCCTGACCATGAGCGACCCCGAGCAGCTGCGGGCGCTGGTCGAGGCCGAGCGGCCCGACGTCGTCGTCCCCGAGATCGAGGCCATCGCGACCCCGACGCTCGTGGAGCTCGAGGCCGAGGGCGTGCGCGTCGTCCCGACCGCGCGGGCGGCCCGGCTGACCATGGACCGCGAGGGCATCCGCCGGTTGGCCGCCGAGACCCTCGGCCTGCCCACCAGCCCGTACCGGTTCTGCGACTCGCTCGACGAACTGCAGGCGGGCGCGACCGCCGTCGGCTTCCCGTGCGTGGTCAAGCCGGTGATGTCCTCCTCGGGCAAGGGTCAGAGCACCGTGCGCACGCCCGAGGACGTCGAGGCCGCGTGGCAGTACGCCATGGCCGGCAGCCGGGTGGCCGGCACCCGGGTCATCGTCGAGGGCTTCGTCGACTTCGACTACGAGATCACCCTGCTGACCGTGCGCTCGCGGCGGGGCGACGAGACCGTCACCGGGTTCTGCGCCCCCATCGGGCACCGGCAGGAGGCCGGCGACTACGTCGAGAGCTGGCAACCCCAGCCGATGAGCGAGCTCGCGCTGCACCGGGCGCAGGAGATCGCCGCCGCCGTCACCGCTGACCTGGGCGGCACCGGTCTGTTCGGCGTCGAGCTGTTCGTGCGCGGCGACGAGGTGTGGTTCTCCGAGGTCAGCCCCCGCCCGCACGACACCGGCATGGTCACCATGGCGACCCAGTGGCAGGACGAGTTCGAGTTGCACGCCCGCGCCCTGCTCGGCCTGCCGGTGGACACGTCGCTGCGCAACCCCGGCGCCTCCGCGGTGGTCTACGGCGGGGTCGAGGCGGCGGGGATCACCTTCGACGGCGTCGACGAGGCGCTGGCGCTGCCCGGTGTGCAGCTGCGGCTGTTCGGCAAGCCCGAGAGCTTCACCCGCCGCCGCATGGGCGTCGCCCTGGCCCGCGGGGAGGACGTCGAGGCCGCCCGCGCCACCGCCCGCGAGGCCGCCGGCCGGGTGCACCCCCGCGCCTGATCACGCGCGGAACACGATCGCTGCGGCTGCCGCCTGCTCAGCGCCGGGCACGTCGCGGAACGGGCTGAGCACCACCCCGTCGCGGGCGCGCTTCCAGGTGCCGACGACCTCGCCGTCGGAGACCAGCATCGGCAGGAACACCCCGTTGCCGCCGGGGACGACGTCGGTGAAGCGATCGGGGGTGACCGCGTGCGAGCGGTCGGTGAACCCCAGCAGCAGCTCGTCGAACCCGGCCAGCGCCCGCACCCCGTCGGCGTGCGCCGGGGGTGGGTCGCCGAGGGTCCAGAGCACCGTGTCGCCGCAGCGCACCTCGATGAGCTCGTCGCGCACCGCCGCGAACCCGGCGCGCACCTCGGTGAGCGTGAGCCCGCTCCACCAGGCCAGGTCGCGCTCGCCGGCCGGCCCGTGCCCGGCGAGGTAGCGCCGCACCAGCTCGGCGACCGCCCCCGCCCGGTCGGTCGGCGGCTCGCCGCGGGCCCACTCGTCGAGCAGCACGAACGCCTGCGCCGGGCCGCCCGCGGACGTGCCGCGCTGCGGCCCGAGGCAGAGCAGACCCTGGTGCGCCAGCCGGCCGTACAGGTGCGGGGTGCGCTGCCCGGCCACGTCGAGGCCCGCGGCGGTCCAGCAGGCGGCGAGCTCGGCCCGGGTGAGGGCTCCCCCGCCGGCCAGCTCGGTGCGGGCGACGTCGGCGGCGCGGTCGACGTCGGCAGCGGTGAGGCCCAGCTGGCGGTGCCGGGGCTCAGCGGTGCGCATCTGCCGCTCGGCCGTCAGCGACAGCAGCAACCGCAGGTCGGCCGGGCTGGTGGCGAACAGCGTGCCGCGCGCCGCCCACGACCGCACGACCTCCCCGGCGTCGAACGCTGCCCAGATGTCGACCAGCACGCTGCCGGGCACCCGGGAGCCGATGGCCCACTCGGCCTGCCGGAGGTCCTGGGCCTGCAGGGCGAGGCCCCGCCGGACAGCGGCCCCGACCCCGGGCTGCGGGTCGGTGAACCCCAGCGCAGCCAGCCGCATGCGGCGCAGCGCCACGACGTCGACCTCCACGGCATCGTCCACGGCTGACCCCACGGTGGCACTCCCCTCGGTGGGCGCCGACGGTATCCCCCGCCACCGACGGTTCCGCCGGGCCCGTCCACCGATCCGCCGGTCGTCCACAGCCAGGGCCTGCGGGGCCACGGCGGTCGGTGCCCTCGGGCACGCTGCCGGTCATGCGCACGCCCTGGAGGAGCACCGGCCGCCCGACCGCCCCGACCGCCCCGCCCGCACCGCCCGCACCGCCCGCACCGCCCGAGCCTCTCGCATTGCTGCGGCTCGCCGTGCAGGTCGCCGGGCAGCCCGGGGCGGCCGCCGAGGACCTCGACCCCGTCACCACCGCCCTGGCCCGCGCCTGCCCCGACCTCGCGCTGCCCGGGCTCGAGCAGCTCGTCGACGACGCCCTCGCCGGGCCCTGGGCCCGCGGGTGGCAACCAGCCGACCTGGTCCACGTCGTGTCCCGCCGGGTCAGCCGCCGGGCCGCCCGGTTGCTGGGCGCGCTCGTGCTGGCCGAGGCCGTGCGGTCCCGGGCCGCCGACCGGGCGCCCCGGGCGTGGGTCGAGCAGCTGACCGCGCTGGACCCCACCGGTGACCGGCCGGTGGGGGTGGCCGCGTGGTGGGCCGCCGGCGGGGTCGACGCCGCGACGTGCTGGCGCGACCTGGCCCGGGTGCTGGCACTGGTGGCCGGGCTGCCGGCGCTGGAGCACCTGCTCCCCGGCCCGGCCAGCTGGCCCGCGCACCGCCGCGAGGGCGCCCGTGACCGCGCCGCCGACCGGTCCGGGCCGGTCGACGCGAAGGTGCTGGGTCGGGTGCGCGGGCTCCTGGCGAAGGCCGAGCGCACCGAGTTCGCCGACGAGGCCGACGCGCTCACGGGCAAGGCGCAGGAGCTGATGAGCCGCTACGCCATCGACGCCGCCCTGCTGGTCGGTCAGCAGGTGGCCGACCTCGGCGCCGGGGTGGTCGCCCGCCGCCTGCACCTGGCCGACCCCCACGCCGGGGCGAAGGGCGCGTTGCTGCACGCCGTGGCCACCGCGAACGGCTGCCAGGTGGTGCTGCTGCGCGACCTGGGCATCGCCACCGTCGTCGGCCTGCCGGTCGACCTCGAGCTGGTCGAGCTGCTGTTCACCTCGCTGCTGCTGCAGGCCACCCGGGCGCTCACCGCGAGCGTGCGCGGCGGGCCGTCGTCGGCGGTGTTCGGCCGCGGCTTCCTGCTCGCCTACGCCGCCAGGATCGGTGAACGGCTGGCGGAGGCCGGCCGCCGGGCGGCGACCGAGGCGGCCGGGGAGCACGGCGGCTCGGTGCTGCCGGTCCTGGCCCGGCGCGAGGCCGCGGTCGCCGAGCGGGTGGCCGAGCTGTTCCCGCGGCTGCGCAGCGCCCGGCGGCGCACGGTCGACCCCGAGGGCTGGTGGGCCGGCCGCCGGGCGGCCGACACCGCGGACCTCGGCGCGGGTCGAGCGCCGCTGCGCCGCGGGGGCCAGCACAGCGACCGCACGGCTTAGGTTAGCCTTCCTTCGCCCCGGTGGACCTGCCCGGACGCCGCCCGCCGCCACCCCGGCCGGCCCAGCACGACGACGGAGGAGCCGAACCCGCATGCGCCTGCCCACCCGCCGCACCCGCCCGGTCCTGGCCGCGCTCGCCTGCGCCGGCCTGCTCACCGCCTGCGGCGCGTCCGAGGCCGTCCCGGAGACCGCCGCCGCCACCGGTGGCGAGCAGGCCACCAGCTACCCGCTGGTGCTCGACAACTGCGGCACCGAGGTCACCGTCGACGCCCCGCCGCAGCGGGTGGTCTCCCTCGACCAGGGCAGCACCGAGATCCTGCTGTCCCTCGGCCTCGCCGACCGCATCGTGGGCACCGCGTCCTGGACCGACCCGGTGCTGCCCTCCCTGGCCGACGCGAACGCCGGCGTGCCCCGGCTCGCCGACAACGCCCCGGGCTACGAAGCCGTGCTGGGCACCGACCCCGACTTCGTCACCGCGTCCTTCGGCCGGCACTTCGCCACCGGCGGCGTCGCCGAGCGCGCCCGGTTCACCGAGACCGGAATCAGCACCTACCTGTCGCCCACCGACTGCTCCGACGGCCAGAGCGTCAACGCCGGGGGCAAGCGCAGCGAGCCGGTGCAGGTCGAGTCGGTCTACCAGGAGGTCCGCGAGCTGGCCGCGGTCTTCGACGTCCCCGAGCGCGGCGAGCAGCTCGTCGCCGAGCTGCAGCAGCGCGCCGCGGCGGCCACAGACGAGATCCGGGCCAGCGGGGTCACCCTCGCGTTCTGGTTCGCCGACACCCGCAGCCCCTACCTCGCCGGCGGCACCGGTGCGCCGAACCTGCTGGCCGAGAGCCTGGGCGCCAGCAACGTGTTCGCCGACCTCGACGACGACTGGGCCGCGGTGTCCTGGGAGGCCGTGGTCGACCGCGAACCCGACGTCCTGGTGCTCGGCGACCTCGCCCGCGACCGCTTCCCCGGCGACCGGCTCGCCGACAAGGAGGCCTTCCTCGCCGGCGACCCGCTGACCAGCACGATGCCGGCGGTGCAGGACCAGCAGTACGTGGCCCTGAGCGGGGCCGAGCTCAACCCCTCCATCCGGTTCGTCGACGGTCTGGAGGACCTCGCCGCCGGCCTGCGCCAGCTCGGGCGGACGTCCTGACCGCCGGCGCGGCGCTCGAGGCGCCCGCCGCCGCGTCACCCGCCCGCGCGCGACGACCCGGCGGTCTGCTGCTGGCGCTGCTGGGGCTGGCCGCCGTCGTCGCGTCGGTGGCCGGGGCGATCGTGCTCGGCCCGGCCGACGTCTCGCTGGTGAACGTGCGCGACGTGCTGCTCAACCACCTCGGGGTCACCGACGTCCCGGTGCGCGCGGTCAAGGAGGCCATCGTCTGGGAGGAACGGCTGCCCCGGGCGCTGACCGCCGCGGCGTGCGGCGCCGGTCTCGGGCTGTGCGGCGCGGTGCTGCAGGCGCTGCTGCACAACCCGCTGGCCGACCCCTTCCTGCTGGGCATCTCCTCCGGCGCCTCGACCGGCGCGGTGGTCATCGGCGTGCTCGGCCTGGGCGGCTCGCTGCTGGGTCTGTCCGGCGGTGCCTTCGTGGGCGCCCTGGTCGCGTTCGGGCTGGTGCTGCTGCTGGCCGGGTTGAGCGGGGGCGGCACCGACCGGGTGATCCTGGCCGGGGTCGCCGCCACCCAGTTCTTCGCCGCGCTCACCTCGTTCGCGATCTTCGCCTTCGCCGACGCCGACGAGACCCGGGGCGTCATGTTCTGGCTGCTGGGCTCGCTGGAGGGCGTGCGCTGGGACGACGTCGTGCTGTGCGGGGTCGTCGTGGTCGTCGGCGGGGCGTGGGCGCTGCGGCAGTCGCACGCCCTCGACGCGTTCGCCTTCGGCGACGACGTCGCGGACTCCCTGGGCATCCCGGTCGCGCGCACCCGCATGGTGCTGCTGGCCGTCACCGCGCTGATCACCGCGACGCTGGTGAGCATCGCGGGCTCGATCGGCTTCGTCGGCCTGGTGCTGCCGCACGCCGCCCGCTTCCTCGTCGGGCCGCGGCACGCCCGCCTGCTGCCGGCCACCGTGCTCGTCGGCGCGGTGTTCATGGTGTGGGTCGACGCGGTGTCCCGGGTGGCGTTCCAGCCCACCCCGCTGCCGGTCGGCGTGGGCACCGCGCTGGTCGGTGTCCCGGCGTTCGTGCTGATCCTGCTGCGCCGCCGGCGGGCAGCATGAGCCTGCACGCCGAGCGGGTCAGCTGGCGGCGCGGCGGCGCGCTCGTCGTCGACGGCGTCACCCTCGCCCCCCGCCCGGGCAGCACGGTCGGGTTGCTGGGGCCCAACGGGTCGGGCAAGTCCTCGCTGCTGCGGGTGCTGGCCGGCACCGCCCGGCCCGACGACGGCCGGGTCACCCTCGACGACACCGACCTGCACACGCTGTCGCGCCGGGCGGTCGCCCGCACCGTCGCCGTGGTCGGCCAGCACGCGCACACCGACGTCGACATCCGCGTGCGCGACGTCGTGGCGCTGGGTCGCATCCCCCACCGCGGCCCGCTGGGGTCGCGCACCGCGGCCGACACCGCCGCCGTCGACGAGGCCCTGGCGGTCACCGGCATGACCGACAAGGCCGACCGGCTCTGGCACAGCCTGTCCGGCGGCGAGCAGCAGCGCGCCCACATCGCCCGCGCACTGGCCCAGCAGCCGCGCGAGCTGCTGATGGACGAGCCCACCAACCACCTCGACGTCCGCCACCAGCTCGAGCTGCTCGAGCTGGTCCAGCGGCTCCCGGTCACCACCGTCGTGGCGCTGCACGACCTCAACCTCGCCGCCGCGTACTGCGACGAGGTGGTGGTGATGGCAGGTGGCCGCGCGGTCGCCGCCGGGCCCCCGGCGCAGGTGCTCACCGCCGAGCTGATCGACGAGGTCTACGGCGTGCGGGCCCGGGTGCTCCTCGACGAGGACGGCGTCCCCACCGTCGTGCTGCGCCGGTCGACGAGCAGCCGGTCGACGAGCAGCCGGTCGACGAGCAGCCGGACGTCGGTCAGCCGACCGGCCTGACCGGGGCCGTCGAGGCCCGCACCACGAGCCGGCCGGGCACCACCACGGGCCGGCCCCGGAACCAGCGGTCGGTGGCCTCGATCCGCTCGAGCAGGACGTCGACGCAGCGGCGCCCGACCTCCGCGAAGTCCTGGTGCACCGTGGTGAGCGGCGGGCGCAGGTAGCCGGCCTCGGCGATGTCGTCGAAGCCGACCACGCTGACGTCGCCGGGCACGTCGACGCCGGACTCGGCCAGCGCCCGCACCAACCCCAGCGCCATGTGGTCGTTGGCCACGAACACCCCGGTCACCTCGGGCCAGCGCTCGCGCAGCAGCAGCCCGGCGTCGTAGCCCGACCGCGCGCTCCAGTCGCCCTGCATCGGCTCGCGCACCGTCAGCCCGGCCGCGGTCATGGCCTGCTGCCAGCCCTCCAGCCGCGCCTCGGCCTCGATCCAGTCCTGCCGGCCGCGCACGTGCGCGATCTCGGTGTGGCCCAGCTCGACGAGGTGGCGGGTGGCCTGCAGCGCACCGTCGACCTGGTCGACCACCACCGAGGGCACGCCCGGCGCCGCACCGCCCTCGACCGCCACCGCGGGCAGGTCGGCCGGCAGCCCCACCATCACCTGCACGGCCGCCCGCTGCGGGGCGAGCACCACCACCCCGCACACCGACTGGGCCACCAGCCGGTCGACGGCGTCGGCGAACGACTCGGGCTGCAGGTCGGGGACGGTCACCACGTGCACCACGTAGCCCGCCGCGCGGGCGGCCTGCTCGACGCTGAACAGGGTGCTGGCCGGCCCGTGCATGCTCGTGTCGAAGGCGATCACCCCGATGGTCTCGGACTGCCGCCGGGCCAGCGCCCGGGCCGTGAGGTTGCGCCGGTACCCCAGCTTGGCCATCGCGTCGAGCACCCGGGCGCGGGTCTCCTCCTTGACGTACGGGTGGTCGTTGAGCACCCGCGACACCGTCTGGTGGGAGACCCCGGCCAGCTGGGCCACGTCGGCCATCACCGCGGGCCGACCCGACCGTGGCTCCACCCTGCCTCCCCGCCTCGGCGCCGGCGGGCGCCGGTCGTCGAGGTCGGATGCTCCCACCCCGGGGGCCGGCGTGCTGCCTCCGTCACCCGGGGGGGCGAGCAGCGTCAGGGCTTCGACCGGGTGCTGAGGCGCTGGACGACCACGAAGACCAGCAGCAGGACCCCGATGGTGATCTTGGTCCACCAGGAGCTGAGACCGCCGTCGAAGGAGATCAGCGACTGGATCGTGCCGAGCACGAGCACACCCAGCAGCGACCCGACGACCAGCCCCGACCCACCGGTGAGCAGCGTGCCGCCGATGACGACCGCGGCGATGGCGTCGAGCTCCATGCCGATGGCGTGCAGGCTCCAGCCCGACAGGATGTAGAGGCTGAACAGCAGACCGCCCAGCGCCGAGCAGAAGCCGCTGATCGCGTAGACGGCCACCTTGGTGCGCCCGACCGCCAGGCCCATGAGCCCGGCCGACTGCTCGTTGCCCCCGATCGCGTAGACGGTGCGGCCGAACCGGGTGCGGTGCAGCACGTAGACCGCGACCGCCACCACCACCAGCGCGATGACCACGCCGTAGGTGAGGTAGGTGTTGCCCGGGAGCTCGATGACGTCCTGCGCCAGCCCGGTGAACAGGTCGTCGCGGATCGGGATCGACGGCTCGCTGATCACGAAGCACAGGCCGCGGGCCAGGAACATGCCCGCGAGGGTCACGATGAACGGCTGCAGCTGCAGGTGGTGCACCGCCGCGCCCATCGCCCACCCGAGCAGGGTGCCGACGGCCAGCACCAGCACGATCACGAGCGGTGCGGCCCAGCCCTTCTCCAGCAGCGACGCCGCGATGACGGTCGACAGCGCGACCACCGCCCCCGAGGAGAGGTCGATGCCGCCGGTGAGGATCACGAACGTCATGCCGACGGCGAGCACGATGAGGTGCGCGTTGTCCACCAGCAGGTTCAGCGCGACCTGCGGGTACCCGAAGTTCTCGTAGCGCAGGGTGCCCGCACCGAAGAGCACGACCAGCAGGACGGCGGTCACCGCCACCGAGAAGGTGCTCGACCCCGTGTCGGTGCGGCGCAGCCAGGCGTAGGCCGCCTTCCCGGCCGACCGGGTCGGCCGCTCCGGGGCGGGCGCGGGGGCGGCGCCGGTGTCGGTCTCGGTGGCGGTCATCGGAGGGCCCCCTGGTCGGTGGTCGAGGCAGTGGCGGGCTCGGCGGTCCGCTCACCGGCGGGTTCGGTGGTCGGGACGGTGGCGGGCTCGGTGGCGGTCGGGCTCAGCGGCCGCGCGTCGTCGCCGGTCGTCGGCGGCAGGGGCACCGCCGGTGACGTCGTGGTGCGGGCCGAGCGTCGACGGCGGCCGAGCGCGGCTCGGATGCGCGGGGCCTGCAGCAGGAAGACCGCGATGATCACGACGGCCTTGAACAACCGCACGTACTCGTCCGGCAGGCCCATGGTGAGCGTCGTGGTGGTCAGCGTCTGCAGGATCAGCGCCCCCAGCACCGTGCCGGTCAGCGAGTAGCGGCCACCGGCCAGCGAGGTGCCGCCGATGACCACGGCCAGGATCGCGTCGAGCTCGATGAACAGGCCCGCCCGGTTGGCGTCGGCGGCGCTGACGTTGGCGTTGGTCATCAGGCCGGCGACCGCGGCGGTGAAGGCGACGAAGACGTAGACCGTCCAGGTGATCGACCGCGACCGCACCCCGGCCAGGCGCGCGGCCTCGGGGTTCGTGCCGACCGCCTCGATCAGGGTGCCCAGTGCGGTGCGGCGGGTGAGGGCCGCGACCACGAGCAGCACCAGCAGGGTCAGCACGACCTGGGCCGGCAGGCCGAGGACGAAGCCCCCACCGAGCCAGTCGAAGGCCGGGTTCTCGGCGGTGATGATCTGCCCGTCGGTGACCAGCATGGCCAGGCCGCGCCCGGCGGTCATGAGCACCAGGGTGGCGATGATCGGCTGGATGCCGACGACCGACACCAGGAAGCCGTTCCAGGCCCCCAGCACCAGACCGACGGCCAGGGCGGTGCCGATCGCGACGGCGGCGGTGCCGGCCGAGGTCGGGTCCGGCGAGCCGTCGATGATGGTGAAGCTGACCGCCCCCGAGATCGCGAGCACCGCGCCCACCGACAGGTCGATGCCGCGGGTGGCGATCACCAGCGTCATGCCCACGGCGATGAGCAGGGTCGGGGCCACGTTCTTCAGGACGTCGACGGGCGAGCCGAACAGGTGCCCGTCCTGGATCCGCAGGCTGAAGAAGCCGGGGTTGACCACGGCGTTGAAGACCAGCAGCACCAGCAGCGCGGCCGCGGCCCACACCACCGGCGAGGAGGTGTCCAGGCGGCGCCGGTGCCGCTGGTCGGTCGGGGTCTCAGGCACGGTCGCCTCCACTGGCGATCAGGTCGACGACGGAGTCGAGGGTGGCGGTGGAGCCGTCGAGGTCGGCGACGGTCCGGTGGTCGCGCAGCACGGTGATGCGGTCGCTGATCCGCAGCACCTCCTCCAGCTCGGCGGAGACGAACACGACCGACATGCCCTCGCTGGCCAGCTGGCTGACCAGGGCCTGGATCTGGGCCTTGGCGCCGATGTCGATGCCGCGGGTGGGCTCGTCGAGCAGCAGCAGCCGGGGCTCGGTGAGCAGCCAGCGGGCCAGCAGCACCTTCTGCTGGTTGCCCCCGGACAGGTTGCGGATCAGCGCGTCGGGGTGCGCCGGGCGGATGTCGAGGGCCTTGATGTAGCGGGCCACGAGCTCGTCGCCCTGCTTCCGCGGGATGCGCCGCAGCCAGCCGCGGCGGGCCTGCAGGGCCAGCAGCACGTTGTCCCGGACGGTGAGGTCGCCGACGACGCCTTCGCCCTTGCGGTCCTCGGAGCAGAACGCGATGCCCTCGGCGATGGCCGTGCGCGGGGTGCGCAGCCGCACGGGGCGGCCGTCGACCTCGACGGTGCCGGCGCTGGCGCGGTCGGCGCCGAACAGCAGCCGGGTGAGCTCGGTGCGCCCGGAGCCCAGCAGCCCGGCCAGGCCGGTGACCCGCCCGGCGTGCACGTCGAGGTCGGTGGGGGCGATGGCCCCGGTGCGCCCGAGACCGCGGGCCCGCAGGCGCGGGACGGCGTCGGTGGGGGTGTCCTGCGCGGCCTCGCGCTCCAGGTGCTCGAGGGTGGACAGCTCGCGACCGATCATCTCCTGCACCAGTTGCAGGCGGGGCAGCTCGGCGGTGCGGTGCTCGGCGACCAGCCGGCCGTTGCGCAGGACCGTCATGCGGTCGCTGATCTCGTAGACCTGGTCGAGGAAGTGCGAGACGAAGAGGATCGCGACCCCGCGGTCGCGCAGCGCGCGCACCACCCGGAACAGCTCGGCGACCTCGCCGGCGTCCAGCGACGACGTGGGCTCGTCGAGCACCAGCACCTTCGCGTCGGTGTCCACGGCGCGGGCGATGGCGACCAGCTGCTGGAGGGCGATGGGGTAGCGACCCAGGACGCTGCCCGGGTCGAGGTCGAGGTTCAGCTCGCCGAGCACGCGACGGGCGCGCTCGCGGGAGGCCCGGCGGTCGATCGACCCGCGCTTGCGGGGTTCGCGGCCGAGCACGATGTTCTCGGTCACCGTCAGGTTGGGGCAGAGGTTGACCTCTTGGTAGACGGTGCTGATGCCGGCGGCCTGCGCGTCGGCGGGCGTGGCGAAGTGCTGCTCGACGCCGTCGACGGTCACCGTGCCGGCGTCGTAGCGGTAGACGCCCGTGAGGGCCTTGATGAGGGTCGACTTCCCGGCGCCGTTCTCGCCCATGACGGCGTGGACCTCCCCGGGGAACAGGCGCAGACCCACCCCGTCGAGGGCGCGCACGCCGGGGAACTCGATGGTGATGCCGGACATCTCCACCACGGGGGCGGCGGGCGGCAGGGGTGCTGCGGTGCTCATGCCGTGTGACTCCAGGAGAGAGGGGTGCCCCGCCGCCGTGACGGCGGCGGGGCGGGGTGACCGGGTGCCGACCGTGCGGGCGGCACCCGGTCGGGGTGTCAGTACTGGCGGTCCGGCAGGGCCGTGACGGCCTGCTCCTGGGTGAAGGTGGTCTCCTCGGTGACGACCCGCTTCGGCACGTCCTCGCCGTCGACGACCTTCTTCGCGAGGTCCATGAGCTGGCCACCGAGCAGCGGGTTGCACTCGACGATGAAATTGATCTTGCCGTCGGCGAGGGCCTGCATGCCGTCCTTCACCGCGTCGACCGAGATGATCTGGATGTCCTTGCCCGGCACCTTGCCGGCGGCCTCGATGGCCTCGATGGCACCCAGGGCCATGTCGTCGTTGTGCGCGTAGACCGCGTTGATCTGCGGGTTGGAGTTCAGCATCGCCTCCATGACCTCGCGGCCACCGGCGCGGGTGAAGTCACCGGACTGCGAGGCCACGATCTGGATGTTGTCGGTGCCCTCGACCGCGTCGGCGAAGCCCTCCTGGCGGTCGATGGCCGGGGCGGCACCGGTGGTGCCCTGCAGCTCGGCCACGTAGGTCGGCTGCGAGCCCCAGTTCTCCACGGCCCACTCGCCGGCCTTCTTGCCCTCCTCGACGAAGTCCGAGCCGAGGAAGGTCTCGTAGAGGGAGTCGTCCTCGGAGTCGACCGAGCGGTCGGTGAGGATGACCGGGATGCCGGCGCGCTTGGCCTCCAGCAGCACCGAGTCCCACCCGGTCTCGACCACCGGGGAGAAGGCGATGACGTCGACCCGCTGCTGGATGAACGAGCGGATCGCCGAGATCTGGTTCTCCTGCTCACCCTGCGCGTCGGAGAACTGGAGCTGGATGCCCGCCTCCTCCGCGGAGTCCTGGATGGACTTCGTGTTGGCGGTGCGCCAGCCGCTCTCGGCGCCGACCTGGGCGAAGCCCATGGTGATCGAGCCGTCGTCGCCGCCACCGCCGCCGGAACCGCTGCCGCCGTCGCCGCCGCCGCAGGCCGTGGCACCGAACGCCACCGCCACCGCCATGGCGGTCACCACCGTCTTCTTGAACACCGCTGTTCCTCCACCTGTCGGACCCGGCCGGGGGTCCCCGGCGCGTTCTGAGGGCGAAGTGTTAGCGCTCACACATGTGGCGTCAAGCACATGCTGTGTAACGGTTGTGCATCGGACCAGCTCGGGCCATGACGTGCTCAATCGGGCCCCAGGGGTCATTTGACGCCCTGCTGTGAGCGCTATCAGACTGCGCACTCCCCCGTGTCCTGAGAGGCCCCTGCATGAGCGCACCGCACCCCACCGGCGAGCAGCACGACCTCGTCCTCGACGACGTCCGTGCCGTGGTCACCGAGGTGGGCGGGGGGCTGCGCAGCCTCACCGTCGCCGGCCGCGCCCTGGTCGTCGGCTTCCCCGTGGACGTCCCGCGTCCGCTGTACCGGGGGTCGGTGCTCGCGCCGTGGCCCAACCGGGTCGCCGACGGCCGGTTCACCACCGGCGGGGCACCGCAGCAGCTCGCGCTCACCGAGCCCGACCGGGCCAACGCACTGCACGGCCTGACGTGCTGGAGCGCCTGGCAGGTGCTCGACCGCAG
>Ga0325401_1002385_pt1 | contig 16674 bp, 21 predicted proteins | sample PopdelMetagenome_FD_205666 | JGI IMG/M metagenome (GOLD analysis project Ga0325401, IMG submission 205666) | Populus deltoides microbial communities from Bellville, Georgia, United States - Xylem-PdKOR-R2 | ecosystem: Host-associated > Plants > Phyllosphere > Stem > Wood/Secondary xylem | place...
TGACGACGATCAGGTTGATGATCATCAGGATGGCGAAGACGAAGATGCCGACGACATAGTCGCCGCCGATCAGGAAGGTGCCGAACGCCTCGATGACGTGGCCGGCGGCCGACTCGCCCTCATGGCCGTGGACCAGCACGATGCGGGTCGAGGCGACGTTGAGGCCGAGGCGGAACAGCGTCGCGAACAGCAGCACGGTGGGAAAGGCGGAGAAGTCGAGCGGCTTTTGCGCGTTCAACGCGACCATCAGCACCGCCAGGCTGATCGCGATGTTGGCGACGAAGAAGATGTCGAGCAGCGCGGACGGGATCGGCACGACCATGACCACGACCAGCAGCAGGATCGCGACCGGCAGCGCGTTGCCGCGCAACGAGGACAGGAGCTTGCCCATCGCGTCAGGCCCCCATGCTCGCCAGCGTCAGATAGGCGAGACGCGCATTGTCCGGCGTCGGGCGCAGCATGCTGGCGGCGCGATCGCCGGTCAGGCGGCCGAGCGTCGAACTGGCCCAGGCGAGCGCGTCGGTCGCGCTTTCCCCGGAACCGGTGACGATGGTGGAGCCGTCCATCTCCAGCGCCTGCGCCGCGTACCGGACGGGGGCGGCATCGGCCCCGGCGCCGAGCTTGTCGGCGAAGCGGCCGTACACCTCGCTGAGCGAGCGGGCGCTGCCGTCGCTCGCGTAGAAGACGTTGCGGTTGGCCTGCGCGGCGGCGGGGAACAACGCGGCGGCCGACGCATCGGGGTTGGCCTGCATCCGCGACAGGAACCGGCGCGCGCCGCCCAGTCCCAGGAAGTGCGCCATGTAGAGGTCGGTGCCGGTCGCCTCGCGCCCCGTTGCCGCCTCGATCCCCGCCTTGTTGTCGGAGGCGTGCGCGGCGGCCATCAGGCTCGCCACCTCCGGGTCGTTGCGCAGCGCCAGGATCGCGCTCCGCATCCCGCCCGACACCTGGTTGCCCTGGCCGATCGCATCGGCGGCCCATTGCAGCCCGTGCTCGCCGCCATGCTTCCTGACCACCGACAGCCAGCTCGACTCGATGAACTGGTAGAGGCCGGCGGCGGAGGAGGTGCGTGCGCGGGCGCCGGCATTGAAGCCGGATTCCACCTTGGCCTGCCCCATCAGATAGTCGAAATCGACCCCCGTGCGCGCCGAGGCGAGCTGGATCGCGGACTGGATGCGGCCGGAAGCGATGGCGTTGACGGTCATGCCCGTCGATCAGCAAGCGCCATGCCATATTCCGCGCCCGGCCGACCGGATGCGATCGCAACCGCCTATGATGGCGATCCCGGCGCGTCCGGCCGTCAGGCGTAGGCCGCGACCACGCCGTGCCGGTAGCCGCCGATCCCGGCATCGCCGGTCAGGGTTTGCAGGCGGCGGCGGACATTTGCCGCCATCAGGTTGACGTAGATGCGGCAGGTCTCGTTGAGCCGGTTCGCCTCGTCGGCGAGTTCGCGCAGCTCCGGGCCGGCGGGGCCGGTGCCCGCGGCGGCAACCGCCTCGATCCCGTCGAGCTTGTCGGCGGTGGCGCGCTCCAGCGCAGCGACGTCGTTGCTCTTCAGCGCGGCGATCTCGGCGTGGAGCGCCTCGATCACCCGGACCAGTGCGTCACGCCTCGTCACGGCCGTTCCATTCGAGCTTGAGGGCGATCAGCCGGTCGGCGATGGTCGCGGGCAGGATGGGAAAGGTGCCGGTTTGGATCGCGCGGCGGATCTGCGCGACGCGATCCTTGTCGACCGGCGGGGACGCCGCCATGGACCTGGCCAGGGTGTCGAGCTGGGGCGTGGCGGCGCGCACGGGGGCGGGCGCCGGCGCCTGCGCACGGCTCGCATCCGCTGCCGGTGCCGCCTGCACGGGAGCCGCCGGCGCCAGCCGCACGCTCCCCGTTGATCCGATCCCGTCCACCATGTCCGCTCCTTCCCAGGCTCGCTGACACGGGGATAAACGGCCGGGCGGAACCGGGCTTTAGCGCTTTTTCTACTCGCTCCAGCCGGGCAGGGTCGCGCGGCCTTCCGCCAGCGCCAGCGCCTGCACGGGCGGCTTGCCCTCCGCCACCCGGACCAGCAGCCGCGCGCCCGCCGCCGCATCGCCCATCGCGACGCCCTCGCGGGTGATCGCGAAGCCGGGCGATCCCGCCTCGATCACGACGGGATCGCCGCGGCGGATGACCGGCGCGGCCCTGGCCGGCAAAGGTGCGGGGGCGGCGGCGGCGATCGTGCGGGGGGGCATCGGTGCCGCGCGCACCACCGGCACGAAGATGCGCCAGTCGGGCCCGGTACAGCTGGCCACCACCGCGTCGTGCGCGTCGGTCCGCCACGTCAGCGCGACGGTGGAACAGCGGGCGAGACGCAGGCGCGGGTCGATCGGGCTGCGCGGCCCGCCCTCCGCCCCGACACTACGGCCGGTAAAGGCGGCAACGGCGCGGTCGAGCGCGGGGATGTCCTGAAAGCCGACAGCGGCCAGGGCGAACAGGATCGGCATCGTTCAAGGTCTTCCGGTTGGGCCGGCAAAGGCGAGGGTGGCGGTAACGGAACGGGGGCCGCCGGTGCGCGCGGCCAGCCGGAGCCGGTCGGCGGGAACGCCCCGCGCCACCAGCATTGCGAGCACCGTGCGGGCACGGTCGGCGGCGAGCGCCGCCCCGCTGCCGGTGGCGGGATCGACATCGGCGGCGCTGCCGTCCGCCGTTCCGGTCAGGGTGACGGTGATGCGCGAATCGCGCACCGCGTCGCGCACCCAGGCGGCGAGCGCCCCCGGGTCGCCCGGCAACGCCGCCGATCCGGGGGCGAAGCCGTCGAGCGCCGCGGCCGCGACCGGCAGCGCATCGTCGCTGCCGGCAAAGCCCTGCCGGATCGCCGCCGCCACCTTGGATGGCGGTTCGCGCCCGAGCGCCTGGAACAGCAGCAACGTGCCGACCAGCAGCAGCGCCAGGTCGGCGAGCGTCATCAGCCAGGGCGCGCGCGCAGGCGCCGGATCGAAGGCGGGATCGCCCGTCATGCGGCCAGCGCGCGGGGCGCCTCGCGCCGGGCGAGCGCGGCCAGCGGCGCGTCCAGTTCGGCGCGACCGACGAACTCGCTGCGGGCGGCGGCGCGAAGCCGGACGGCGACGGGGGTGAAGACGAGGTTGGCGAACAGCGCGCCATACAGCGTCGCGGTCAGCGCCACCGCCATCGCGCCGCCGATCGCGGCGGGGTCGGTCATCGTCGCGAACGCGTTTGCCAAGCCGACCAGCGTACCCACCATCCCCATCGCGGGGGCAAGATCGGCGGCGCCCGACCAGACCTCGACGGCGGCAAGGTGGCGGCGTCCACGTCCCTCGCGTGCGCGGCGAAGCAGCGCGGCGACCGCGTCGCCCCCGGCGCCGTCGACGATCGCCGCAAGCGCGGCGGCGACGTCCGGGTCGGCTATCACCGACCGGTCGAGCGCGGCGGCGCCGTGCCGCTCGGCGATGCGTGCCTGTGCGGCGACCTGCGCGAGCAGCGGCGCCGCGTCGAACGGCGCGCGCCACAGCGTGCGGACCGCGGCACCGGCGCGGGCGATGTCGGCGACCGGCGCACGCAGCAGCGTCGCGACGCACGTGCCGCCGGCGACGATCGCGAACGCGGTGGGGTCGAGAAGCCGGGTCAGGTCCATGCAGGCGTGGTTTGCAAGGCGCGGGCCATTCCAGCCCTGGGTCGCCCCGCGATCGAGATGGCGATGACGATGCAAGGGCGGGTGGCGGCAACCCCTGCCGCTTCCCGGCAACCGCTTGCCGTTCCGCTCCGCCATGCCCCGGCAATCCCGGCATCGTCGGCCAACGTCCGGCAGTTGGCACGGGCGTTGCAAGGTAGCGGCCGGCGCCATTCCCGGCGCGGGAGACCAGGCCCATGGCGGGCGAAACCCTGTTCGGCATCCACGGTGCGGCGCTGGCCGTGCGCTCGCAGCGCATGGGCCTGATCGCGTCCAACATCGCCAACGCCTCCACCCCCGGGTTCAAGGCGCGCGACCTCGACTTCCGCAGCGCGCTGGCGGCGGAACAGGGCGCGGGCAGCATGGCGGCGGCGATCAAGTACCGCGTCCCGCTCCAGACCTCGATGGACGGCAACACCGTGGAGCTCAGCCAGGAACAGACCGACTTCGCCGAGAATGCGGTCCAGTACCAGACGACGCTCTCCTTCCTTACCGGCCGGATCACCCAGGTGACCCGCGCGCTCAAGGGCGACTAGACCATGGCCGGCCCCGCCTCGATCTTCCAGGTCGCCGGGCGCGCCATGTCGGCGCAGCTCGTCCGGATGAACACCACCGCGTCCAACCTCGCCAATGCCGGTAACACGGCGGGCACGGCGGAGGCCGCGTACAAGACGATGAAGCCGGTGTTCCGCACCAGCTTCGACGCCGCCACCGGTCTGTCCACCGTCGACGTCGAACGGATCGTGACCGCGGGCGAGGCGCCGACCAAGCGCTATGACCCGTCCAACCCGCTGGCCGACCGCGACGGCAACATCTTCGAGGCGGCGGTCGATGAAAGCCGCGAGCTGGTCGACATGATGGAGACCGCACGCACCTACCAGAACAATGTCGAGGTGATGAACACGGCCAAGCAGCTGGTCGTGGACACGCTCAAGATGGGCCGCTGACCATGACCGATTTCGCGACCACGCTGGCCGGACTGGGAGTCAGGACCGCCGCCGGCGCCCAGACGACCACGGCCAACAAGACGGGGACGCTCGGCCAGGCCGACTTCCTCAAGCTGATGACCGCGCAGATGAAGAACCAGGATCCGTTCAACCCCACCGACAACACCCAGATGATCGCGCAGATGGCGCAGTTCAGCTCGGTTGCGGGCATCGCGGAGATGAACACCACGATGAAGGCAATCGCCGCGCGGCTGAACGGCACCAGCGCGACCGACGCGGCCGGGTTCATCGGCAAGACGGTGCTGACCCCCGGCACGGTCGCCTGGCCGCGCACCGGCGGCGGGCTGGCCGGCGCGGTCGAGCTCGACGAGGCTGCCACCGCCGCCACCGTCACGATCGCGGACGCGACCGGCAACGTCGTGCGCACGCTCGACCTGGGCGCGCAGGCCGCGGGTACCGCGACCTACAGCTGGGACGGCACCGACAGCGCGGGCGCCAGGGTGGAGGGCGGACCCTTCACCGTCACCGTTCAGGCCGCGAACGCCGGCACCACCGTGGGCAGCCGCGGGCTGGTCTGGGCACCGGTCGAAAGCGTGTCGCTGACCGGGTCCGAACCCGTCCTTTCCGTCGCCGGCCTCGGCGCCGTCCCGCTTTCCGCCGTCCGCTCGGTCGGCTGATCCCCCTTTCGCAAGGAGCGTACCCCGATGTCCTTCTACACCTCGCTGTCCGGGCTGCAGGCCATGCAGAACGACATGTCCGTCATCAGCCACAACCTCGCCAACGTCGCCACCGGCGGGTTCAAGAAGAGCCGCACCGACTTTGCCGACGTGATCGCCTCCAACGTCTCCACATCGCCCACCAAGATGGTCGGGTCGGGCGTGGTGGTGAAGGCGAACCGGCAGCAGTTCAGCGAGGGCACGCTCAGTTCCACCGCCAACAGCCTCGACCTCGCCGTCTCGGGCGAGGGGTTCTTTGCCGTCAAGACGGCGGCAACGGACGGCAACATCGTCTACACCCGCAACGGCGGGTTCCAGGTGGACAAGAACCGGTACGTCGTCGACGCGCAGGGCTCGCAGCTCCAGGTGTATCCGGTCGACAGCTCGGGCAACGTCACCGCGACCGGGCTCGACGGCCTGATCGGCCTCCAGCTTCCCGAAACCAGCGGCACGCCCATCGCGACTTCGGCCGTGGACCTGAAGCTGAACCTGTCGTCCACGGCCAAGCTGCCGGGCGGTACCTTCGACCGCAGCCTGGCGTCGACCTACAACAACTCCACCGCGACCACGGTGTTCGACCAGTCGGGCAACGCGATGACGATGACCAGCTATTATGTGCGCCGCACGGCCAATGCGGGTTCGCCCGCGACGAGCAGCTGGGACGTCTACAGCTTCATCGGCAGCCAGCAGCTCACCACCAACGGCGGCGCCGACGACCACACGACGCTCAACTTCAACGCGCAAGGGGCGCTGACCTCGGGTGCGTCGGCAAGCTACGACCCGTTCACCCCGATCGGCAGCGTCCAGACGCAGACCCTCGCGCTCGATCTGGCCGGCTCCACCCAGTTCGCCACGCCCTTTTCGGTCGACGAGCGATCGCAGGACGGCCGCTCGATCGGGCAGCTTGCGGGCGTGTCGGTGGGAGAGACGGGGGTCATCACGGCCAGCTTCTCCAACGGCGACACCATTCCGCTGGGCAAGGTGGCGCTGGCCAACTTCACAACGCCGGCGGGGCTGCGCCAGCTCGGCTCCTCCTATTGGGAGGCGACGGGGGTGTCGGGCAACGCCAAGGTCGGTTCGGCCGGCGAGAACGGTTTCGGCAAGCTGATGAGCGGCACGCTGGAAGGCTCCAACGTCGACATCACCGAGGAACTGGTCAACCTGATCGCGGCGCAGCGCAACTTCCAGGCGAATGCCAAGGCGCTCGATACCGCCGCGCAGATCAGCCAGTCGATCTTCAACATCCGCGCCTGAGGCAGCCCTAGGTGGACAAGCTCGTCTATACCGCGGCGACGGGGCTGCGCGCGCACATGGCGGCGCAGGCGGCGCTCGCCAACAACATGGCGAACGCGTCCACCACCGGCTTTCGCGCCGATCGGGTGGTGTTCGACCGCATCGACCTGAAGGGCGGGGGCGCGCAGCTCGAGGCGCGCGCGCCGACCAGCGAGGAGGTGACCGACGCCGACCGCCGCGCGGGCGCGGTGACCCAGACCGGGCGCCCGCTCGACCTCGCGGTCAACGGCGCCGCATGGCTCGCGGTGCAGGCGGCGGACGGGTCGGAGGCCTATACCCGCCGCGGCGATCTGGAGGTGACGCCGTCGGGCGTGCTCCAGACCGGCGACGGCTTCATCGTCCAGGGCCAGGGCGGGCCGATCACCCTGCCGCCCCACGACCGGCTGACGATCGCGGGCGACGGCACCGTCTCGATCGTGCCGCAGGGCGCAGCGGCGGATGCGGTCCAGGTCGTGGATCGGATCAAGCTGGTCAGCGCCGCCGGCACCGATACGGTCAAGGGGCTCGACAACCTGCTCCGCGTCCGCGGCGGCGGCACCCTGCCCGACGACATGGACGCGACCGTCACCGCCGGCGCGCTCGAAGGGTCCAACGTCAACATGACGGAGGCGCTGGTCGACATGATCGAGAACCAGCGCAGCTACGAGGTGCAGGCCAACCTGCTCAAGGAAGCCAAGTCGATGGACGAGCAGAGCGCGTCGCTGATGCGGCTGCCGTCGTGAATTCGGCCCAGGGAAGAAGGATCAGATCATGACTTCCGCCGCCATGCACATCGCACGCACCGGGCTCGACGCCCAGGACATGCGGATGCGCGTCATCTCGAACAACCTCGCCAACGTCGCCACCACCGGCTTCAAGCGCGACCGCGCGGCGTTCGAGACGCTCGCCTACCAGACCGTCACCGCCCCCGGTGCCCAGTCCACCGCCGAAACGAGGTACGCCACCGGGCTCAACCTCGGCACCGGCGTCCGCGTCCAGGGGACGCAGCGGATCAACACGCAAGGGTCGATGCAGCAGACCGGCAACAGCCTCGACGTCGCGCTCGACGGCAACGGCATGTTCCAGGTGCAGCTGCCCGGCGGCACGCTCGGCTACACCCGCGCGGGCAACTTCTCGCGCTCGGCGGAGGGCCTGCTGGTGACCAGCGAAGGTTATCAGGTCCAGCCCGGCATCACGATCCCCGAGAACGCGACCCAGATCACCATCGGCACCGACGGCACCGTGTCGGCGACCGTGCCGGGCCAGACCGAGCCGAGCCAGCTCGGCCAGATCCAGGTCGCGAGCTTCCCCAACGAGGCGGGGCTGCAACCGGCGGGCGACAATTATCTGGTCGAGACCGCCGCGTCGGGTGCCGCCAATCTCGGCGTCGCCGGGCAGGACGGGCGCGGCATGGTCCGCCAGGGCTCGCTCGAAGGGTCCAACGTCAACGTGGTGGAGGAACTGGTCGACATGATCGAGACCCAGCGCGCCTATGAGGTCAATTCCAAGATGATCTCCGCGACCGACGACATGCTCAAATACGTGAACCAGAACCTGTGATCCGCGCCTTTTCCCCCTGCCGCTTCTCCCTCCCCGTCGCGCTGGCGCTCGAAGCCGCGCTGGCGTTCGGCGCCCACCCCGCCGACGCGCGGCTGTTCGGCCGCAAGCCCGTGCGTTCCGACTTCACCGTCGCCCGTGCGCCGGTCGCGCCCCCGGCGGTACCCGTGCCGGTCGATGGCGCGATCTTCCAGGCGGGCGGCGGCTATGCCGCGCTCTACGAGGGCTGGCGCGCGCGCCGGGTCGGCGACCCGCTCACCATTGTCCTGGTCGAGCGGACCGCCGCGTCCAAGTCCGCCTCGTCCAAGCTCCAGTCAGACGGCAGCGCCAGCGTCACGCCGCCGACCACCGGCGCGCTCAACCTGTTCGACCGGTCGGACGTGTCGGTCAACGGCACCCGCTCGTTCGACGGCAAGGGTGCGGCGAACCAGGCCAATTCGCTGTCGGGCGAGGTGTCGGTCACCGTTGCGCAGGTCTACGCCAACGGCACCATGCTGGTGCAGGGGCAAAAGCGCCTGACCCTCAACCGCGGCGACGAATCGGTCCGCATCCGCGGGATCGTCCGGATGGCGGACGTCGATGCGAACAACCGCGTCGCCTCCACCCGCGTCGCCGATGCCGAGATCGGCTACACCGGCAAGGGCGATGTCGCCCGCGCCAGCCGCCAGGGCTGGCTCAGCCGCTTCTTCGGCCAGATCAGCCCGTTCTGATGGCCGCCGCTCAACCATGCTCTCGCAAGGTCGTCCCATGACCCTGACTCGTTCTTCCGTTCGTGCTGAGCCTGTCGAAGCACCGCTCCTTATCCGGGCCAGCGAGTGCAGGGCTTGGACAGGCTCAGCCCGGCCGTTGTGGACGTGGCTGGCGGTGCTGCTGGCGTTCCTCCTTGCCGCTCCCGTCTCCGCCGATCGGATCAAGGACCTGGGCGCGTTTCAGGGCATCCGCACCAACCAGCTCACCGGCTATGGGGTGGTCGTCGGCCTGCCCGGCACCGGCGACGACAATCTCGAATACACGGTACAAAGCCTCAAGGCGGTCGCGTCGCGTTTCGGGCTCCAGCTGCCGCCGGGCGCCAATCCGGGCATGAAGAACGCCGCGGTGGTCCTCATCACCGCCGAACTCCCCCCCTTCGCCAAGCCGGGGCAGAAGCTCGACATCACCGTCGCCTCGATGGGCAAGGCCAAGTCCCTGCGCGGCGGCAGCCTGATCCTCACGCCGCTGCTCGGTGCCGACGGCCAGGTCTATGCGATGGCGCAGGGCAACCTCGCGGTCGGCGGGCTGGGCGCGGAAGGCGCGGACGGCTCCAGGATCGTGGTCAACATTCCCTCCTCGGGCCGCATTCCGGAGGGCGCCACCGTCGAGCGGGCGGTGTTGACCGGGTTCGACACCGCCCCGACCCTGACCTTCAATCTCGCCCGCGCCGACTTCACCACCGCGCAGAACGTCGCGCGCGCGATCGACCGGACGCTGGGCGTGGGGTCGGCCCAGGCGATCGACGCGGTGTCGGTCGCGGTGCGCGCGCCGCCGGGGGCGGACACCCGCGCGACGATCATGTCGACGATCGAGAATCTCGACGTCGCGTCCGCCGAACCGTCCGCCAAGGTCATCGTCAACGCGCGCACCGGCACCGTGGTCATCAACTCCGCCGTCCGGGTCGGCCCCGCCGCGGTCACCCACGGCAAGCTGACGGTGCGCATCGACGAGAACCAGCGGATCAGCCAGCCCGCGCCCCTGAGCAACGGCGAAACCGCGCTGGAGCGCAAGTCGGGCGTCGCGGTGGAGGAGGAACGCCGCCCGATGTTCCTGCTCGCCCCCGGCCCCCGCCTCGCCGACGTGGTCAAGGCGGTGAACGCGATCGGCGCATCGCCCGCCGATCTCGTCGCCATTCTGGAAGCGCTCAAGGAAGCGGGCGCGCTCAAGGCGGAGCTGATCGTGCTATGACCCCTATCGCCTCCACTGGTGGCGTCGCCGCGCCCGACACCTCGCGCCTCAAGAGCGGCGCCAACCTCGACAAGGCGGGCAAGCAGTTCGAGGCCGTCTTCACCCGCATGATGCTCAAGGCGATGCGCGCGCCCAAGCTTGCCGACGACCTGTTCGAATCCAAGGCGCTCGACACCTTTCGCGACATGGCCGACGATAAGGTGGCGCAGACCATGGCGGATCACCAGCCGATCGGCATCGGGCGGGCGGTGACGGCATTTCTTGGCCGTTCGCAACCCGATCTTAACGCCGAGCCGGCAAAACCTGCCGGATCATGAGCGACCTCCTGTCCATCGGTGCCTCGGGCGTGCGCGCGTATCAGACCGCGCTCGGCACCGTGTCGGACAACATCGCCAACGCGGGCACGGCCGGCTATGCCCGCCGCGTCGCGACGATGCGCGAGCTGACGCCTGCGGGCGCGATGGGGCTCACTACCACGATCGCTCGGCCCGGCAACGGGGTGATCGTCGGCTCGATCGATCGCCAGGCCGACGCCTACAAGGCGACCGCCGTCCGCACCGCCGCCGCCGATCTCGCGCGCACGGAAGCGGGTACCACCTGGCTGTCCCGCGTCCAGTCGGTGCTCGCCGATGGCGCCGCAGGGACCGGCATGACCGGCTTCTTCGCCGCGATGCAGCGGCTGGCGGCCGATCCCACCTCCGCCGCGGCGCGCGCGTCGGTGCTGGCGGCCGCGGGCACCGTCGCGGATGCGTTCCGCTCTACCGCGCGCGGGCTCGACACCGCCGCCGCCGATCTCGACTCGGTCACGACCGACGCCACCGGCCAGCTGTCGCAGTTCGCCGCCGGCCTCGCCAAGGTCAACGAGGGGCTCGGCCGCGCGGTGCCCGGCACCAGCGGCGCCGCCAACCTGCTCGACCAGCGCGACCTGCTGCTCGAACGGATGAGTGCGCTCACCGATGTCGCGGTCAGCCTCGACGGGGCGGGGCGCGCCACCGTGCGGCTGGGGACGCAGGGGCCGGCGCTGGTTGCCGGCACCAGCGCCGCCGCGGTGTCCGCCGATCGCAACGCGGACGGCAGCATCGCCTTTGTCACCGATGGCGTCGACGGCGCACGATCCTTTACGCCCACCGGCGGCGTGCTCGCCGGGTTCGCCGAGGGCGCGCAGCGCATCGCGGACGCGCGCGGCCGGCTGGAGGCGATCGCCGAAACCTTTGCCGAAACCGTCAACACCCAGATGGAGGCAGGCGACGACGCGGCCGGCCAGCCGGGCACCAAGCTGTTCACGGTCGGCGATCCCGCGACGCAGCTGACGCTCGCCTATGACGACCCGGCGCTGATCGCCGCCGCCGCGCGCGGCGGTGGCCCGCGCGACGGCACCAACCTTCTCCGCCTCCAGGCGCAGCGGACCGCATCGGGGGTGGAGGACGCATCCACCGCGCTCACCGCCGGGGTCGCCGCCGCGATCGAGGGACGCGGCCTCGTCGCCGACGCGCAGACCGCGATCCGCGACTCGGCGGTCAGCGCGCGCGACGCGGTGTCGGGCGTCGACCTCGACCGCGAGGCGGTGGACCTGCTCCGCTTCCAGCAGGCGTATCAGGCGTCGAGCCGCGTGATCCAGGTCGCGCGCGAGACCTTCCAGTCGATCCTCGCGATCAATTGACGGTGCGCCCATGACCCCCGTCGCATCCTCGACCGGCTTGTTCTACGAGCGTGCCAAGAGCGCGATGGGCGCGCTCGGCGCCAAGGCCGACCGGCTTCAGGTCGACATCGCCACCACCAGGCGGCTCCAGGCGCCCTCCGACGACAGCGTCGCCTATCAGCGGCTCCAGCGGATCACGCGCGACACCGCCGATGCGGGCGCGTGGGATGCCAATCTCGGCCTCGCCGGCTCGCTGCTCGCGCAGGCGGACACGACGCTGGACGGGATGACCACCCAGGTCCAGCGCGCGTCCGAGCTGATGCTGCGCGCCAACACGGGCACCATGAGCCTCGCCGACCGCAGGACTGCCGGTGCCGAGCTTGCCCAGATCGTCGAATCGCTGGTCGAACTCGCCAATGCCGGCGACACGCGCGGACGCCCGCTGTTCGGCGGCACCGACGGCCGGCCCGCGGTTGCGGTCGATGCCGGCGCGTTCACCTATTCGGTCGGGACCCCCGCCGCGATCCCGGTCGGCGACGGGCAGCAGGTCCAGCCGACCGAGCTCGCCTCGCGCCTGTTCGACCTGGGCGGGGGCAAGGACACGCTGGCGGTGCTCCAGGCGCTCAGCGTCAAGCTGCTCGCCGGCACCGCGCTCGACACGGGCGAGGGCGACGCGGCGGTCGCCGACCTCGCCGCGGCGGACGAACAGCTCACCGCGGTGCGCGCCTCGCTGGGTGCCCGCGGCGCCCGCGTCGATCTTCTTCAGGCGCAATCCACCGCGATCGCCACCGACCGCGAGGCCGAGCGGTCGGGGCTGGAGGACACCGACTACACCGTCGCGCTCGCCGACCTGCAAAAGACCATGACGGTGCTGTCCGCGACCCAGGCGAGCTTCTCCAAGCTCGCGCAGCTGTCGCTCTTCGACTATCTGCGCTGAGCCCGGCGCGGCGCGTCGTCGCGCGCCGGCAACACCTTGCCGGCAATGCCGCAACCGGTTGCGACGGCGAAGGAAAGATGAGCGCCGCGGTAACGGTCTGCTGACACAATCGCGCTAGGCAGGGGGCTCGCAACGGCCGCTGCGGCGGTCACCACGTCCGGGGAGCCCCATGTTTCCAGCCATCGGCCTCGTCGTCCTGCTCGTCATGGTGTTCGGCGGATTCGCCTTCACCGGCGGCGCGCTGGGGCCGGTGATGCATGCCATTCCGCACGAGATGCTCATCATCGGCGGCGCCGCCGCGGGTGCGCTCATCATCGGCAATTCGGGCGCCGAGCTCAAGGCGATGGGCGGCGGCCTGGGCAAGGTGTTCAAGGGTCCCAAGTACAGGAAGCAGGACTATCTCGACGTCATCTTCCTCGTCTCCAAGCTGATGAAGATGCTCCGCACCGAGGGCCCGATCGCGCTCGAACCGCATGTCGAGGATCCCAAGTCCTCCGCGCTGTTCGCCGAATATCCCCGGCTGCAGAAGGACGCCACGCTGATCGCGCTGATCGCCGACACGCTGCGCCTCGTCGTGGTGTCGTCGGGCACGCTCGACGTCCACGCGGTCGAGGAGGTGATGGACCACGCAATCAAGACCCACCATCACGAGGTCGAAGGACCGCAGCACACGCTGACCAGCCTTGCCGATTCGCTTCCCGCGCTCGGCATCGTCGCGGCGGTGCTCGGGATCGTGAAGACGATGGGGTCGATCGACAAGCCGCCATCCGTGCTGGGCGGGATGATCGGCTCGGCGCTGGTCGGCACCTTCATGGGCGTGCTGCTGGCATATGGCATCGTCTCGCCGCTGGCGGGCCGCCTGCAGCAAGTGATCGACGCCGATGCCGCGATCTACGACGTGGTGAAGCAGATCATCATCGCCTCGCTCCACGGCCACCCCCAGCCGCTGGTGATCGAGGCGGCGCGCTCGGGCATCGCCCACCGCAACCAGCCCGGCTTCGCCGAGGTGTTCGACGGGCTGCGGGGGCGGTAATGGCCAAGGCTGCCGCCCGCGGCTCCAACGAGCCGCCCAAGATCGTCATCGTCAAGAAGATCGTCGACGGCGGCGGCCACGGCCATCACGGCGGCGCATGGAAGGTCGCGTACGCCGATTTCGTCACCGCGATGATGGCGTTCTTCCTGCTCCTGTGGCTGCTCGGCGCCACCAATGAAAAGCAGCGCAAGGGCATCGCCGACTATTTCGCGCCGACGCTGATCGACACCCGCGCGCTCGGCATCGGCGGGTCGGGGGTGCTGGGCGGCGAGAGCGCCACCTCCGACGACAAGACCGGCACCTTTTCGGGCCGCTCCACCAGGCGCGGCTTCGCCAGCCCGGTGTCGGGCCGCGGCGGCGACGAGGCGGGGACGGGTACCAAGGGTTCGCTCAACAACCCGTCGGGGCTGGAAGCCGAGGATCGCAGGAACTTCGCGGCCCTGCGCCGCCAGATGCTGGACGCGATCGCGACCTCGCGCACGGTGGCGCGGCTCGCCAACCACGTCCGCTTCGTGCCGACGCCCGACGGGATGCGGATCGACCTGATCGACGATGCCGACTGGTCGATGTTCGCGCTGGGCACCACCACGCTCGCCCCCGATGCGGCCGAGCTGATCGGCACGGTCGCCGCTGCGATCCGGGGCATGCCCAACCCCGTGATGATCCGCGGCCATACCGACGCGGTGCCCTATGGCGATCCGCGCGCGATGAACAACTGGATGCTGTCCTCGGGCCGGGCGGAGGCGACGCGCCGGCGGCTGGCGCAGGGCGGGATCGGCGAGGCGCGGTTCGAACGGATCGAGGGGGTCGCCGACCGCGAGCCGATGGTCGCCGGCGATCGCTTCGACCCCCGCAATCGCCGGGTCGCGATCACCCTGCTCTACCGTCGCGGTGCGTTCGGCCGCTGACCGGCAGGCGCCCGGCGTCGGTAACCTTTCGTTTACCAAGTGCGCCCTACCCTTCGCGGCAAGGGGGAAGGCGGGGATGGACGCAACGATGACGGCCGGGCTGGGGGCGGTGACCGGCGGGCAATGGACGCAGCGCGCCGACGAACGGCTGCGGCCCCTGTTCGACTGGTTGTCGGGACTGCCCCGTGCCGAGGCCGCGGAACTCGGCAGCGCGATCCTGGGTACGGTGATGCTGCGGCCGGTGCCGCTGTTGTTGTCGGCGTTCGGCATCCTGATGATGAGCGCCAGCGCGGCGGTGGCGACGGGCAGCGGCTGGGCGCTGGCGTGGCTGGGGCTGGATGTGCTGCTGCTCGGTCTGCGGCTGGCGCACAGCTGGAACCTCCATCGCGGGCGCATCATGGGCGATGGCGAAGCCCGGGTGATCGTCTGCATCGCGTTCGGCGTCTGCGTGCTGTTCGGCGCGGGCTGCACCGCCAGCGTGCTTGCCGGCCCGCCTGCGCTCCGCATCGCCGCCACCGCCGCGACCACCGGGCTGATCGCGGGGCTGGCGACACGCTGGGCGGCGCTGCCCCGGCTGGCGATGATCGCGATCACGCTGTGCGCCGTGCCGTTCTGCGTGGCGCTGGCGGCGAGCGGAACGGGCGGCGCGCTCCAGTTCGCGCTGGTCGCCGCGGGCACCGCGATGCTGACCTTGCAGAACCAGCATACCCTGCTCGCGATGCTGCGCGCCGAACACCGCGCGCGCCGCTCCGCGCAGACCGATCCGCTGACCGGGCTGCCCAATCGCGCCGGGCTGGAGGCGGAATGGACGCGGCTGGCACGCGAGGCGCGGTGGACCCGCGATGCGGTGGCGGTGCTCTATGTCGACCTCGACGGCTTCAAGGCGGTCAACGACCGGTTCGGCCATGCCGCGGGCGATCGGCTGCTGGCGGAGGTCGCCGCGCGGCTGCGGGTCGCGGCGGCCGGGCATTTCGCATGCCGGCTGGGCGGCGACGAATTCGTGGTGGTGGCCGCCGGCGCGGACAGCCGCACCGCCGCCGCGATCGCCGCCAGCATCCGCGAACGGGTCGGCCGGCCGGTGGACCTCGATGGCGGGGCCGTGCGGATCGGTGCCAGTGTCGGCATCGCCGCCGCCGGCATGGCGCACGCGCTGGGCGGCGATGGTCCCCAGCGGCTGCTCACCAGCGCCGATGCGGCGCTGTACCGCGCCAAGCGGGGCGGGGATCAACCCGCCGGGCTGGTCGCGGTGGCGGCATGACGACGGCGGTTTCCCGTCATGCCGGGCTCACGGCGATGTAACGGCCGGCTACGCCCGGGTCGCCTGACCTCGTGACGAGCCGGCTGTCACCGGCATCGGGGTCGTGCCCTTGTGCGCGACGGTGGGTCGCAGAGGCGATCGACCCCGTAGGCGCTTCTACTCGGCGGCGGCGTCCTGGCCGCGGCGACCGCCCTTGCGTTCGCCGGGCTTGCGACCCAGGCCGATCTTCTTGGCCATCGCGCGGCGCGATTCCGAATAGTTCTCCGCCACCATCGGGTAATCGGGCTTCAGCCCGTAACGATCGCGGTATTCCGCTGGCGTCAGTCCATGGGTAGCGAGATGCCGACGCAAGGTCTTGTACGGGCGGCCATCGATCATCGAGATGATGTGATCCTTGGACGACAGCGATTTGCGCACCGAAACTGCGGGCGTGTGTTCGGTGTCGCCTTGCGCTTCCGGTTGCGGAGCAGTGGAACCCAGCAGGGCCGACACGGTGTCGTGCATCTTGCCCAGGAACGCGGGGACTTCCTCTGCGGAAATGCGAGTATTGGGGTTGCCCAGCCAAGCAATGGTCAGCTCGGTGGCCAATTCGACGGCGTTGGTATCGGTGGCTTCGTCAGCCATGTTGCGCGCTCCTGTGTTGAACGGTCGCGGTAACAAGCGCGCGAACTCCGTCAACTGCAAAAAGCATCGGCCTTTGACCGACGTTGCAACGTTCCGGATAGGGAAAATGGTGCCCAGAAGAGGACTCGAACCTCCACGACCTTGCGATCGCCAGCACCTGAAGCTGGTGCGTCTACCAATTCCGCCA
>Ga0325401_1002386_pt1 | contig 16670 bp, 8 predicted proteins | sample PopdelMetagenome_FD_205666 | JGI IMG/M metagenome (GOLD analysis project Ga0325401, IMG submission 205666) | Populus deltoides microbial communities from Bellville, Georgia, United States - Xylem-PdKOR-R2 | ecosystem: Host-associated > Plants > Phyllosphere > Stem > Wood/Secondary xylem | place...
GTGCTTTTTGTTTTTTTTTGACATGCCTATGATTTTACTATTGTATAAGAAGATATATTTTAACACTAATAATCTTGATTCTTTTATATCTAACGTTGTTATATCTTTGTTACAGGATTTTGAAGATGATATAAAACAATCAAATTCAGAATTGAGCTTAATTTATCCTATTGCGCAACTTTACGTCAACAATCATATTTTGTTATTTGATTATTTGATCAAGCTGAAAGTTTGCCAGAAGTTTTCAGGGATTTTTTTTCTTATCTGAGTTAAAATTTCAAGACAATCAGGGTTTGGTAAGGCTTTCTGATAAAAGGTCTGAATTGTTGTCTAGATTTTATTATGTATTTCTTGATGAGATCCATAGTGGTTTACAAATAAAGGGTACAGTCAATAATGCTATGGTAAAGTATAGACATTCTATCCCTAGACTTGATAATATTCTTAATGAGCTATATGGATCTTGTGTTTTTAAGAAGATTGATTTGCAAATTGGTTATCATCAAATTAAGATGAAAGAAAGGGATAGAGAGAAAAATAACTTTAAGACTAAATGTGAATTGTTTGAATGGTTAATTATGTTGTTTAGTCTTATTATTGCACATAATAATTTAATGAGATTGAAAAATCATGTATTGTGTGCGTTCATTGGTAACTTTGTTAGTGATTACTTTGATGATATTCATAGTAAGAATTTAGGTATCTATTGTTTAATATGTTACAAAAGATATCATTATGTGCTAATTTGTTAAATTCAAAAAATTATTTACCATTTAAAATAGTTTATTGTTTAACTCTACTAGATTTGATTTTTTTACTTGTTGATGAAAGGGTTAGACTTGATAGTAATAATAATAAAAAAAAAAACACAGTTGTTGAAAGCACTATTTAAGAAGGTATGACAAATTAAGAAAAAGAATGAGAAGTATACATTATAAGCAAACAAAAGACAAAAAAGAATTGTTTTTTAACCAGAAGATTAAGTTTGGGTGTATACACATAAATAGAGATTTCCTAGACATAGAAAATCAAAGTTGATACTTAGAGAAGATGGTTCATTTAGATTCCTTGAAGGATTCAGTGCCTACAAAGTAGATCTACAAGATAAGTATAATGTTAATGCTATATTCAAAGTTTTTTTTTAATCTTTCTTTGTTTAATGTAAGTGATAATTCGAGGTCAAGTCCTTTTGATGAGAGAAGGGATGATATGATCCTAGATACAACATCAAAAAATCCATTAGGAGTGTCCATTGAGTCTATTCTAAAACATAAAACAAAGTGGATTTAAGAGGAGTTCAATGAACTAAGTCAAGAGGTTTGAGTTAAGAAAATTCAAATTTGTCAATATGAACCTTTGTCTACCTTTCGAGTCATAAATGAAGTTATAGGAGGTGTTTAGATGCGATTCTGATTCGATTGGAAATTAGACATCCTTATCTTTCCAACGATACATGTTAATCCTACTAATACATACGGACAAGAGAGAATGACATGTTTGAAGTTAGGTTTAAAATCTACCAACAAAGTGCAAAAACAGAAAAAAAAATAAAAATAAAAAAACATTGTTTTCTTAAGAGTTATGGATTTCATTCACTACAAGGAGTCATTAATGTTATTGAGAACTTATGTGACATCTTTTAACACACTTATTTTACAATGATTTCATATCAAACAAAAAGAATTAAATGGTCAGAAATCAATTCTTATTTTACATGGCATCATGCTTTAATTTAGTAGTGAATCATTCAACAATTATTAATCTTGGGTATATTTTTCACTATCAATTGCAGCAAAGGATTAAAAATAATCTTAGATTATTGTTTTATTTAATTTTATTCTTTTAAATTTTATTTTAATTATTTTGAGCTTTATTTAAATTAAATGCATGTATGGCCCATTAGTTTTAGGATTTACATATAATTACTTTTATGCAATTATTTTCATTTAAATGATTATTTTTTTTCAAAAGTTACTGTATGCTTATATTGTCTTTGTATGATTAAAGAGGTGTCTAGTTCTTCCTCCTCGGATCACAATAATTTTTTATATTCACAACAAAAACGAAACTTTCATGATTAATCAGCAATCAAAAAGTTGAAGATGCAAAGGTGAAATATTTTTAACTTTATCGGACATAGATAGTTGGAACTTGCAAAAACAGAAGCAGACAAGCACGGACAAAGTAGAAATGCAAAAAACACCCGTCAACTGAAAAGCCAGAAGGGAATGCGACAGGCATACAGTGCCCATTATTGATGATGTATAATGCGATATATAGCAGCGCAACTAATTTGATTGGCCGTCAGCGACGACCGAGCCAACGTAACAAGCACGCTGCAAGTCTGTTAAGATAACGTTCACTAATGTCTCTCTAGTAAGAAGCTTTTGTCATCGCTCTCATGTTTTTTTTTTTTACACTGGCAAGAAACTCTCGTATGCATAACATTATTTGGGATCCAGGAAATCAAGTAAAAAAAGTTGATAGGAGTGGGACAACATACATTCCGTCCTGACTCCCACGAGCCTGCCCAACCAGCATGTACCATAAGAGATTTGCATAGTCGAAAAGATTATTGAGACTAACACCAAAAAATCCGATTATCATATGCAATCCCCTATCTTTCAACCAAGAACCAGCAGTGTGCTTTGAGCTCCAGAATTGAAAATCCGCAGCATAGGCTAATTTAGTTTTGGTTGCAGCGCCACATCTAAGTTGAGGTAGGAGTTAAATAGCAACCTCAAGATTCAATATGAAATCACCCAGTAAAAACGTTCACAAATTATTCAGCTCTTGCTTCTCCAGAGAGAGAAGTTACATGCAAGCTTGCCTCCAAAACAGAAGCTGGTTAATGATATACAACAAGAGAAACAAGAAAGTGCAATAAGTGCATGAAATTCAAGGAAAACAGGAGAAACATGCCGAATATAAGAAAAGATGAGGGCTGATTTTTATACCTGTTGATCTATCATATAACAATTTGTATATGCTACCTGTTATCTGTTTCTTCCATCCAACAAGAGAAGAAACTATAATTAGAAACTTAATAATGGATTAAAGAAAGCGACAAGTTTGTGAGTAAAATAGCAAAGAAAAATACGTATAAGGATGGTCATAGATAGAATGTACATACAAGGCATATAAGATATAATATTTTGAATCCTAGTAAAAATCACTCTTTATCCTTCTGATAGTTGTATATATATATATATATATATTAAAACCCTGGTTTTACTGTAGCATCCACTAGTTCAAATGTTAAAAATTCTCTCTTTTTTTTTTAATAGGACTTGAAAGCACTTGCTATTGTGACTCCTGATTTCCCTAAGCTTTCTTTAATGGCTTACAAAGTAAACGGCTACTGTTTAATCAAATGTTATATGATTATTTATTTTTAATTTAAACAATGCTGGAAGCAGCTACAAGCTTCATGGTCAAATTCATTTTCTCGTGCTCCAGTCTTCACCTACCTTTTAGCAAAGCCTGTTTTAGAACATGAAAATATAGCACGTTCCAGGCATTGGCGATGATACCATTAGACAGAGCATGAAATGCTTGCTTTGAAGCTGTTTGTCGTGCTTCTAGCACTTTGCCATCACTAAAGAACTTCAAAATAGCTTCTTCAAGCTCTAATTTTCCAGCTACCTGCATGAACAAAAACAATTTACAGGGCTATCATTTTTCATAAAGCAATCACTTTCATCTTCTTTTCATGGTACGAGGATACAGTGTAGAAGCCCTCTATATGATCTCACAAAATTATTATTTATTTATTAATTAATTTATGTGGGTGCTGTCCTGTAATGTTCACGACTAGTAATTTTTCACACATGAAAATGGTTACAATTGGAATGACATATCAACGGAAGATATAGTTTAATGCTAAACTGGCTTGGTTGAACTTGTAAAGACAAGATGAAAATCAATGAAAGTTCCTGACTAAAAGTGAGATGTTTAGTGGAGGCATAGTTATCCACACCTATCTTCTGTTGTCTCATAAAAGATCCTCTGAACCTAATTATTATTTATCACATGCCATATTGCAGAGGCATTTCCTATCTCTTCAGAATGTAGAACAGAAACAGTCTCTCTCTCCAATCAATGTGTGATTTAAGGGGTTACGGAAAAAAAATAAAATAAGGATTCTTCAAACCTGCAGAACTGATAATGGATTTAATCGTTGCATTTCCCCTAACATATGTGAGAAATGCCCAACATGATAACCTGAAAATAGCCAAACAGGAAAGCCTCTCAACAATGGTATTTTACATGCATCGATTGTAACAGACAAGGCCTGACAAAAATTATCCACCGGTCAAAACAGCACAGCCAGCTGCTGCAGCTTCTGATATGTTATGGCCAGCTAATCCCGGGAAGAAGGAACCTCCTATGACAGCTATTGGAGTTAGCCTATACAAGTGTCTCAACTCACCTACAAAAGATAATTACATACGTAAATCTTCCCAAGAAAGAAAATAGAGGTGGCAAATTTTGATACAGGGTCTGCCAAGCAAAAATATATTGGACATGTCCAACTCACTGTTTGCCAACCCTGTAATATATAATTTTTCAAAAGCATAACAATCAGTTACCAAACACTGTTTTTTACCAATTTTACTTTCATCTCATGGCACAGCACGACACTGTACATCATAACAACCAAAGCACAACAAAGTAATACCAAACAAGGCCTTAAACCAATCAGTTTCCTCATTTGATCCCTAACCAGCAGCACCGTAACTTCTCAAAGATGTCTTGATTTGAGAAAATTCCCATCATTGCCTAGCCACACTTTACAATTTTGTATAAAGTAAGAGTAGTGCAACATCATGAACCATAAGTCTGACTTGTCTGGTAGTTGCCTAATAAGCCTTTTCATACACTGACATGCATATGGTAATTGAACAGCACCTAAAAGCTTTCACTTTATCTAGATTCCTGTTGATCTGAATTAAAAATGTTATTTCATCTGTATTTATATACATCCAGAGCCATACATAGCTTATCTTGCCATTTCTTCCTTTTGTTCTCAGTCTCTATATAAATGAACTCAAATACAAACAAAAACAATGCAACCCGTCATTCGTGAATGCCTGGATAGAAAAGGACTTAATTTATTCTTTTAAGAAAATGAAAATCTTATCTATATCATACCACTAACTATATCTCAAATTAGGAATTTTAAGGCTAAACTGTATAAACAGCCACTGAATTATGTGCCTTTTTGATTGACACCTAAATTTTGTTTTCTGATTTCACGTTTAACCAATATAATGTTTTGATTGACAAACCCCTTCTGCTAGATTCCGCCTATTTTAGTCATAAAAAATATTACATAAAAGTCATGTACTTTCTTCAGTCATCACCAAAAAAAATCATCCAAAGTCATAAGAAATTCAAGGGTTGATTTCTAATGATATTTTGATCGTGGTGTGGTACGAGATTGAATTCTTGATGGGTTTTTTTATTTTTTTATTTTTTTTATTTTTATGATTCAATAACATTACACAAGGAAAAATGGGCAACTTGTAACTATTTAATGAAAAAATGGATGAAATCTATCAAAAGGAGTCTCAATAGAACACCCTATAAATCAAGGGTTAATATATATATATATATATATATAGTGGCTGCCGGTCAAAACAGGCCTCCAATCTTAGGGGCCATCTAGATTAGCCGAATGGTCTATGATAGACAAAGTTCATTGTTGAACAACTAGACACCTTAAGTTATAAGAATGTGATTGATCATGCAAAAAGAAGGATTACTTAGCTAATAATGGAATCAATAAGATGTCCCCAATTCTCAAATGTTCCATCCAAATGTAAAAGCGAGATTATAGAAAAAGTAAACCAAAAAAGTCAAAATAATTGCAGACCTAATGTGTCCACCACATATATGTTTCTTCCTGGTACGATCCTTTGATTTTGAGACCTCAAAGCAACATGCTGCCCTTCTTTCTGCAATTTCTGCATTCCTCGAAACCAGCAAAAGAGCTATTTTATAGCCAACGAATTTGATTAAGGCAATAAGAATTATAGAACAGTCATGACAATCAACCAAGCAACCTATTTGATTTTGTTTGCTAAAAAATTCTCAATGATTCACGAGTTCATTAACTATTGATATATTGCTAATCCTGTGAAAATTTTTAAACTAAAATATCTGTGTGGTGGATTATTATCTAAAATCAAACATTGACTACCATGGTGCCTGTTCTAATATGAAACTATTATTAAAAATCGTGCCTGTTTCTCACTTATTAATAAAAAAAATCCATTCTGATCATGACACAACAGAATTTATCAGTGTGCGGAATTTGTCAACATGCACCAGTCCTATGGTAATAGGACATATAAGTTATAGTTAACTATTTCCCCCACTTAAGAGATGGTTATCTTTAAAATTTTGTGCAAGGCATAAATGTCTAATCTGCCTTGTGGCTTATAACATTTAAGATTATTGACTCCAATGTTACACATTAATGTATATGCACAGTTGTGACTGAAAAAAACTACCAAGAGAGTTACAGAAGGAGCACAGCCCTCTCAACATGCCCATGTGTGTGCACAAACATGTTTTAGTGAACTGAAAAAATTGCATCATAAATCAAAATCATACTTGTGCTATATCTTTTCCATGTTGTGGATAACGAGGTACAATAATAGTGACCAGATCAGGATACACTTGCTTGAGCACTTTGTGAACTCCTAGCATAACTGCAAATTTCAACAAATAAAGCACACAAAATAAATAAATAAAACCCTCAAAACATAGGCATCCTTGATCACAACAAACTACAAGAAGCATACTAACTCTGGTACTTGCATAATTCAACCATAAAGCAAGAGACAATTAAGTTGTATGAAACTTTCAAAAAATAACAGTCATCAGTGTCATAAAAAGGAGGCAAGGTACACATAAGATTGTGACAAACAAATGACCCTGGAAATGGAAAATGAATTACAAAATGCAACGGTGGTGGAATAATAGGCAATAACCTTCTTCTTCTCCCCTATGAATGGAAGAAGCCATCCAAACTTTCCTGTGCCCAAGCTGTACCTTCAGATCATCAATGCTTCTGAACTCTTCCTTAGAAGCATCATATTCTACCACTGTGAAGAAGCAATGATAACTTCAGAGTAGGATAACCGCACTTTTGTCTTCACAATTTCCGGAACAAATAATAAAGAAACAGAAAAAAAAAAGGAACTTAGATGGTAATGATTTGATTTCAAAATCTATCATCAGAAACCATGTATCTATCCCTTAATGTGTACTACATGTATAAGTGGGAATGTGGAGAAAGATTGTGATGACAAAAGAAGGCTTTATTTTTTGCCAACAATATACAAAATATTTTACCTATTATGACTCCTAATAATAATCATAATAATAACATCCCTTGATGCAAATTCTGGTATAGATAATTCAGATATTCTTTATAATAACATAAGTTACCACTTCTCACAGTAGGTCAATAAACTAGCTAGAAAAATCCTTTGATTCTAGGCACCTTTCTAGAAAGACAAGAAGGCCTCATATTTCAGAAATCAAGCACAAAGTTCAGATCCTTCAAACAGAAGGCAACACAGATTTTGCACTACTCTATTCCAGATTTGCGTCAGGTGATTTCTTTTCTTTTCTTTTCATTTTTTTTGGCATGTAAAAAGTGTGTTTATGTTTTACATTGAATTTGTGTCTATACTAATCATGGTTATCAAGAGTACTTTTCATATTTAATTGTCTACTTTCTCCAAGATTCAAACCTCTTTTGGAATTTATTTTGATTAAGATCCTTGCAATCCATAGTCTTCTTCAAGGACTCAAATTAACTTTATGGCAGACGAGGATATTTTGATTCTATGCTTCGTCACAGAGGGATACATGAATCAAATTCAAATTATCAGACTAGATAAATCTGAGCCAGGTTTCCCACAGTACTTGTCTGGTTGTTACATTAAAGTATTGAAGCAAAAATAATTTAAAATATGTACACAGGTTATAATTTGGTGATCATTTTAACAGTGTTATGTATGTATCTTTTGAATTTCAGTTATGGCAGCCAATATGCCTAATGCCTGCGCATACCAATTCTAACTTCAGTTAAAGGGAGGGCCAAGATGGGAGGGAAGATAAGAGAGCAATCATAGTGTGCCCTTTTTCTTGACAGAGGTCTGAGACCTCGGTATTGAACACAAAAAAGGAATAAAAGACTGTTAAGTATAAATAGAAGGGCAAGTTTCAGGGCGGAAATGCTATTATGTCTTTCTTGGTATTAAGCTCCATACACTAGAATTTTCTCATGTTGTATTATCTACGTCCTAATTGTGTATTTTCTCTATGTTCTGGAAACTACTTAGTAGAGATGGCTTCTAAAATCCATCATATAAATTATGGGAAGCAGGTTAGGATTCATTATCCTTTTTTCATAGTGTATTTTCTTTATGTTCTAAAATACACTGTCAATTATGGGAATAGGTTTTAAGAACTTTCTTCTTTCGGAGAAGATCCACTGGATTAAAAACACAGATGATCATGCGAGTTACACATGACAGAAAATGAAAGTATAGGAAACTTTGACAGTTACTTATCCACCAAGGACAGCAGTCAATGTGATGGACTACTTTTTTAGTCAACCTGTTCAAAAATGAAAGAACTTCCTACTCAGAGTTTATCTGCATACCATATTTCAAGTCACCAGCAAAGTTGATGATAAAAGGTGGGGCCTGCAAAAGCTGGAAATGGATTGCCTGCATAGAACTCTGAGGCAAACAAAGAAGACAAGTGAGAACAGAATGAAAGACAGAATTGGCATAGAACACATGGGAAAACATACCAGTGGGATAATCAAGGAGAACTTGGAAAGCAATAACGAAATGAGTGGAAAAAGCACAGGAGACGACCATAATTTGAAGGATTTCATAGAAACTCGAGCATTTAATAAGGCCAGTAGAATCTGACATGCATGAGTATAAACCACATAAGAATTGGCATGCAGAGAAATGCAATAAAATGAAATATATGAAAAACTAGTAGGCTGAAATAAGCAGTCACAGACCTAGGCAACGTGTGTATTTCATAACACTGTCAGGAAATCAAACTATCTTTAATGAAGCATCATACAGGTTGAAAGGAAGGAATAACTTACACCCTTTCTCGAAGAAGCCATGATAAGATTTGGCCATAGTTCACTCTCTAGTAACATGATTGCATTTGGGTTCCAATAGTCCAGGAAAGCATCCATGGCAGCAGGGGTATCGATTGGAGAAAACTTGTTCAATTAGAAAGATTGAATGCATCATGTGAATAAGAGAGCACAGTAATTTATTCAAATACAAATCGCAGCTTCTCAGACTGCTCATATTGACCAAAAATATAAAAAAGCAACTAATGCGTGAAAACAGAAAACTGGAAAATCATTAGAGTTGGAATTCAGAGGATTTAAATCTCCGCTGAAGAAGTACCTGATGTAGGACACCGGTTGGAAGCTGATTAATTATAACTTCACTGCACAAGAAGGAAAAACATCTTTTATGTTTTGCATTCTGATTCTCTCACATTCAATACTAAATACAAAGTAGAGATCAATGTTGTTCTTTATTAACTCAACTGGTATGAAGGAATTTTAGTCCTAATAATAATAATAATAATAATAATTTCGTCTCTTCCGCTTACAAAGCAGACATGGTGGTTGTTGTCAACAAAATGTTCAAATCAGGCCTCCACTTAACGCATTCTTTAATCACCGGAATCGCAGCCATTCCTTCACCTGCAAATACAGAAGCAGTAACACTTAAAGCTTTTCTTTTATTAATTTAAACAAAAAGTATCTTATTATTAACCTAAAGAAACAGCGTGGAACCAAAGGAGCGGGCCAGGAGGTCGAGTCAGAGAAGGCCGTCCCAAACGCTCAGGCAAACGGGTTGGGTGCTCGAGACCTCGGATCTTTCGCCAACGTAGGTGAAGTTGCAGTAGCGGTGATACAACGTAACTTAACGCTCTGTAAATCTTGTACACTAGCATACCTTTTCTTGCTACCACACCCATTCCTCTCCCCGCAAAATGACTTGCGCTTCGCCTCGACCTCGGCGGCAACAAGTTTCGAAACTGAACCCTGAAAAATAGCTCATCTTATGCTTAGGATAAAAAATGGTTCGTCACAGCCCAGAATTCACGGCCCATTACCTTGAACTTTACACCGCGTGGGATTTTTACTATGTATTTTTTATCGTTTATCTTCTTATATATTTACTATGGATGGACTATACAAAATTTTATATAATTTCATCCTTAAATTTTTTTTAGTGATTTACTCATATTTAAAGAATAATTAATTTTGAATTCTTATAAAAAAACAGAATTGAAAAAGAAGAGATCAAAATGAAAAATACAGCAAACAAGGGTAGTGTACTATAAGTTTTGAAAAATATGCACTTTGGTCTTCCAACTTAAACAATCACGTAAATTATACAATTTCAATCCTTCAAAATTATTCCAATTTCATTTTGGTACAAAAAAATATTTTTATTATTTTTTGGTCTTTGGTTGAGAAGAGAAAAAGAGAAAGATCATCTGATTTCAGCAATACTGAAAGAAATAAGTCATTGACACAGATTTAGGCCACCAAAATAAAGGACATTTGTGTCAAATTATTTCATTTGATGAGGGAGTTCATATTAGGTGTTTCTGCACATGGACCCTGGTAAAATGGGCTAGGCGTGCTAGCCTGGCTTGCAAGGCCAGCAATACCTGACCTTTTTTTCCCCTATTTTTTTTATTTCAATTAATGATTCTTTGTTTTATTTAAAAAAAACTTAATTATATTTACATTAATACTCATTCTCTCTTTTATTCTATTTAGAGAGCCTCTTTTAAGTAATGCTGATTTTTTTGTTATGCATTTTAATTTTCGAATAGATTTTTCTTATTCATTTATAATTTTTTTTTATATTTTTTGTATAGATGAACTATGTTTTTTAAAATAAAAAATATTTATTTTCAGATGATATTTCTAATATTTGTAGCTTTACATATTATTTATTTTTTTATTTATTCAATCAATTTAATATGTTTGTCTACTATTATTGTTTGATTAAATAAAAAAATATTTTAATAAACAAAAATTAGCAAAATAATTGGGTAAATGTCCTATCTTGCGAGATTAAATACATTGATTTACATTTGTCTCTCGATTTTTCAAGTTTTATTTTCAGGTGTCATTAATAATTTAGTATTTATTTATTAACGCACATAGTTCTCAGTTTATTTGATTATATGTGTGCATAAAATTTTTGATTTATTAGATTTTTTTAAACTATAAAAATACGTTGAAAATACTTGCATATATAAAAAATTATTTTTAGATAATATTTCTAATATGTGTAGCTTTACATATTATTTCTTTTTTCTTTTATTTTATTTAATCAATTTAATATGTTTATCTATTTCTATTATCATATGATTAAATAAAAAAAATATTTTAATAAACAAAAATTAGGTCAATGTCCTATCTTGCAAGATTAAATATTTTGATCTATATCTGTCTCTTGATTTTTCAAGTTTTATTTTCAAATGTCATTAATGATTTTTTTTATTTATTTATCAGCGCACATAGTTCTCAGTTTATTTGATTATATGTGTATATAAACTTTTTGATTTGTTAAATTTTTTAAACTATAAAAATACATTAAAAAAACCTGCATATATAATTTTTTTATGAAAAATAAAAATATTTGACCTGCACTCCGCCATGGGTCATATAAATAGTGGCATCCTAAAGCATGTTCGAAACCCTCCTGTTGTTTTGCTGCTCCCACCTAGTTGTTGGCTTGTGGCTTCATGCAGGTCAAGTTTAATATTAATTATTAGTTAATTATTAACAAAAACTAATTCACCTTGGAAAAAACAAGAAAGTTAGTATAATGATTAATTTGTCATTCTCATAAAAAATTCTTGAACTAAATATTGAGGTTAGTTTGATCTTTTCACAATGTTTATTAATCATTATCAAATTGATCATGGACAACTTGGTCTTTTTATAATATTAAAGCATAGTAAAATGATTAAATTATTCATAAAATATTTTATTTAAAAAAAATAGTATACAAGGTCTTTTTCGTATTTTTAACTTGATTTTTTAGTTATAATTAAGTTACCTAAGAAGTGATTTAATATTTTAATAAATATAAAATATAACAAAAAAACAAAAGTGCTTGGCATGTGCAGCTCTTGTGTTAGCGTGTGGGAGGTGCTCATGGTCTTTTGATGGCGTGTGTGGCGTCTCTTGACGTACAAAAACTTTCTTTTACCGTGTCATTGGAATCATTGCGACATCTTCTTGTTAGGTCTATATGTGGTGTTGGTAGCATGGCGGTTTGTCGCTAGCGATTCTTTTTTCCCTCCTTTCTCTCTCCACCCCTCGCAAATTGTGCTAGTCATTCAAAATTTTAGAATTTTTTTCTTTTGATTTCTAATTTTTTTCCTAGGTTTTTTTTTTGTAAAATTTTGATTTGTTTACAATTTTATCATTCAATCTCAAATCGCAATATGTTATTTTTTAAAAAAATTTAGTCCTTATTCTTCGGATTTTTTTTGTCCTTTTGTTAAATTGGTTTTTCATTATACCCTTCAATAAAAAATCTGTAGTTGTCTTCAAGTTTAGTTTTTTATTTTAATTTTGATCCTTATTCTTTTAATTGTTTTTTTTTTGTTTTAGATCCTTCTGTATAATTGGATTTTTTTTCAATTTCATCTTTCAACATTTGATTAGTTGAAAATTAGTGTGGATTTTCTAGATAAGGTGCTTTGATCTACTAACATAGGTCACGAGTTTGAAAAGTTAATGTAGGTCGACATCATTTTTCTTTCTTATTTTCTTTTTTTGTTTTCATCATTCGACATTGTTTTTTTTTTAAATGCGTTTTGTGATTTTCTTCATTTTCTTTTCTTTTAGGTTATCCTGGTTTTGTGATCTAGGTCGCGAGTCTAGCGGGTTAATGACATGATCAAAAGATTGATGTCTATCCCAAGTGCAGGAGTGTCGAAGTAATAAATAACCCAACAAAACCGGGTTCGAACCATAGGAGGTCAACTATATAAAATTACAAATAATAAATGAAAAGGCATTGAAGAGAACTTTTAAGATGTGATATTGATGTAAGGATTAAATAAGGATAAAACAAATGTCAATGTTAGAGGATTCACCAATAATATTTCAAATAAGTATAATATAAACTCTTTTTATAATTTAACAGGAAACCACACACAAAGGAGGTTTCAATCAGATTATAAATTATTAACATGATTATATTAATTATTTTATTTGAGTAATGTCAATACTTGTAAATGTGGTCAGGTATTCATGGTGATAACTTATGTTAAAAATAAATCAAATTCCTTTCATAGCGGATTAAATGAGATGTGATATTGATATAAGGATTAAATAAGGATAAAACAAATGTCAATGTTAGAGGATTCACTAATGATATTTCAAATAAGTATAATATAAACTCTTTTTATAACTTAACAGGAAACCACACACAAAGGAGGTTTCAATCAGATTATAAATTATTAACATGATTATATAAATTATTTTATTTGAGTAATGTCAATACTTGTAAATGTGGTCAAGTATTCATGGTGATAACTTATGTTAAAAATAAATCAAGTTCCTTTCATAGCACAAGTGTCGATTATACCATACAGTAGGCTATGAAAGTGCCAAGTATTTATTGTACCAAGGGTTGTACAACACAAATCTAGATTAATTATCTTCATGTATATATGTAATGCGAATGTAATCTCAACAAGATATGAAACAAGTTCTAGATATACATATCATTGAAAGAATGTACAATCAAAGAATATAATGTTGAAGGCTCAAAAGCTTGCATTGGTATAACACTATAAAGTCAACATGACATATTTTCAAAGTCAACCCCTAAACCAATTAAACATTAAAACTTGCATGCACACTCATTCATTCGATTTATATCTTCATCTATCTCAATTAATTCTCATACATAATATTCATATTCTCATAAACCAATGAGAGTTCAAAAAGATCAAACATAGATTTTTTAAAAAACAAAAATAACAAAAAAAAACCAAAATTCTCTTAATACCCCCCACACTTTAAACACAACATTGTCCTCAATGTTGAAATAAAAAAAAGGAATATAAGAGAATGACAAAAATAAAGTAAAATGCAAAAATAAAAGATAAGGGAAAAATAAAGCAAATCTGATTTTTTTTGTGTTGGGTTGCCTCCTAGTAAGCGTTTTTGTTTTATGTCATTGGCTCGACATGTGGCATGCTCATTCTTCATAGATTGGTTCAGCTAACTCACAGAAGCAGTGAGTTCTGTCGTCTAACCAGGAAAAAGTTTCAAACGCAAATGATAAAGTAGGACTTTGTCTCCAACATGAAACTCTTTTCTTGTAATCATTCGGTCATGAAAACTCTTAGTTTTTTCTTTGTAAATCCTTGCATTCTCATAAGCATCATTCTGAATCTCTTCCAACATGATTCCTGTCTTTTTGGGCACCAAAAGGATAGGCACCACCCATTTACTGTCTATGATGGGGTAAATGACTCCTGCATCATGGGGGATAGTTTGCAAAGCTTGTAAAGCCAATTCTGATTCATGCATGTTTTGGGAAACATTTATATGCCTCTTCATCTCTTTTATCTTGGTAAAATCATAGCTATAGCTTAAAGCTATGCTTAATCCATCATCACAATCAAAATCAAAATCACAAACTTACTGCATACACTTATCAACTTGGTCATAGCCATAGCTTAAAGCTACGCTTAATCCATCATCACTATCAAAATCACAAACTTGCTGCAAACATTTATCAACTTGGTCACAATATGTAATAGAATAAATATTGCTATATGGATATGTCATTGCATCATGAAAATTAAATTCAATTTTTTTCATCTCCTACCTCTATAGACAAAGTATCCTTACCACAATCAATCTTTGTATTGGCAGTTTTCAAGAATGGTCTCCCAAACAATATAGGAGTGTTATTTGATGAATCACATGAATCATGTTCCATATCAAGAATATAAAAGTCGCATAGTGATGCAACCATATTATTTGATAGTTTCACCCACATTTAACTAGTGTTTTGCCTGTGTTTTATATATAAAATGCGTTGATGTTCTTTTTTTATGTTTTGAAGGCACTTTTGGATGAAAGATGCAAAAAGGAGTAAATTGGAGGTAATTGGCAGATTTGACGTTCAGTCGATGTTTTGTGCAGAGCATGAGTTCTAGAGATCAAAATGAAGTGATTCCAGTCGCACTAAAAAGCTAACATCCATACCTTTCTGGAAATGTAATGCAAGAAAAATAAAAAGAGAAAGACCATGGAAATCACATCCTGCAAAGTCAAATCTCGCATTCTGCCAGTGTTGACCTTTGGCCATTCAAAATTTAATATCTGGAGCTAAAGAAGTCCAATTGATGTAAACTCAATTTTATTGGATTTCTGACTTAAAGACCTATCAACGCTCCAAATTTCAGCAAAAAATGATGTCATATGAGGGAGATATGATTTTTCAAAGATGACAACTGAATTCTGCCAGCAAACAGGTTTCGTGAAGAAACAAGTCTAAACTACATGCCGAAGCATCTAAACTAACATCCAAGTTTTTATATCAGCAATTTAGCTCCTCTAAGTCAGAGCTTGAATATTTCATACAAGACTATTTCTTATTTTAGGAAAAATAGTTATTGAAGTACTTAAATGTAAACTGGCGACTCAAGGAAGGACTATTTTGTAAAATAGAGACTAGGGTTTCTTAGCATATAAAAAGAAAGAGAGAAGAAGGCAGCAGCCAGCAGAAATGAGGGAGAGCAAAAGGAGGCAGCAGCCAGTAGAGAATAAACACACATTCTCTCCTCTACAAACCCAAAAATCATGCTCTTTTCATTCTTTAGAAGTAGTTGTTCAATAGTTATGCAAGGCTAAGCTCTTTTCTTGGTTGCAAGGACACAACAAACCTTCGGATTTCAAGAACCATGAGATTTATTCTTCCTTTTATTTTCAGTTTATGTTATGAATGAGTATGATTGTTTTCCTATGCATATTTCCTATGATTGTTGTTGATGATTGCTAGAGCGGACTCTAAGTTATTGTTGTGAACAATCTATTGCTAAGTTTAATATCAAAACCGGAGTTGTGATATATGAACTTGTGAAGCAACTAAGCTTGATAATTGTGGCGAAACTACGTTATTGAACTTAGGGAGAACATTTGAACAAAGTGACACAAGCTGCGGACAGCTTGTATGTTAATCTTGAAGAAATTATCTAGTTCTTAAAGCTACCATTAAATTGAATCATTAGTGCGGACACTTTGATTGTTTGTTAGTTAGGATTAGTTATACGGCGGATCCGTTAATTAATCAACGTTAAGAAAATATAAAATTTCAGAACATAAACTGCAATTTTCGTTTCAAGGATCGGTTCTAATTTCCATTGGTGGATGTGTGCTTGCGACCAAGATTTGTTTTCTTGATAAGTTTCGGTTTTAATTGATTTTATTTGCTAGTTTAATTGCTACCATAGTTTAGAAAATCACAAACCAAACCCCCCCAATTACATAACGTACAACATAAAAATCTGACTTGAAACTTCCTCGTGGGATCGACCCC
>Ga0325401_1002389_pt1 | contig 16668 bp, 7 predicted proteins | sample PopdelMetagenome_FD_205666 | JGI IMG/M metagenome (GOLD analysis project Ga0325401, IMG submission 205666) | Populus deltoides microbial communities from Bellville, Georgia, United States - Xylem-PdKOR-R2 | ecosystem: Host-associated > Plants > Phyllosphere > Stem > Wood/Secondary xylem | place...
AAAGGATAATGAAGAAAGCATCGATCCTCAAAATATAAGGTCCTACCCTACCTAATTTGTGGACACACAATCTCAAACTATAAATTAACAAAATCCTCGCACAAGGACAATGGAGCTTCTATTAATAAAGGGAAGAAAGGATAACAAGACATCTTTTCAAAAGAAACACGGCCCTCTCAAGTTGTTTTTAGCTGCCTTTATGTGCAGTAACCACACCAAAAGATGATGAACAGCAGAGAGCCGGCCAATGCAATCAATTATGAGCTCAGTCAGATTTATGTGATCATGGAATATATATATAGTCCTACCTACCTATATATACATGCATAATGATCTGGCTATCAACTCTTAATTAGTATTTTCTTTAATAAGATGTTCTAATTGATGTGGTAATTACGTGATCATAAAGTAATCAGGTCTCCCAGTCCCCACTCCTCCTCCAAACTTATGACTTATTTTCAAAGCTTCCAAATTAATCCCATTTTATATGTACGTTGTGAATTAATTTATCGAAAACAAAAATCAGGCAACAAAGCTTCCACTACATCTCTGGCAAGCTGAGAGAATAATTCTTCCCGAGATTTTTTTATCGTATAAGCTTACAACCCACTAGTGCTAGTTAATGTAAATGGTTAATATATAAGAACACCATTGTCTGTAATCCTCTTGCTTTATATATATAACATTCTTGTGTGTGTGGACAAGAGAGAATAGCTAGAGATGTGATTTGTGAATCTTGTATTCTCACTCTAGTTAGCCGTGAATTATTGATTTGGGAGAAGCCATTATCTTTTCTCATACCAAATTAACAGAGTCCCACAGTTGCAATCATGAGCTTTTTTATGAGTTTAGACATCATAATTAGGGTTGGAAGTTTCCATCCGTGAATTCTTTTAGATGGGAGATCTAGCTAGGGAGTGGTTAGAGAGTAAGCTTCACCGGAACATTTAAGATATACAAGTGATGCAGCAGCGGTTTACAATTTTCTGAAGGTAGCAAGGGAAAAACATGATTCAAAAAAATCCGTCACTTTCATCAATTATCACCTCCAGACATCTCATTGACCAGATTTGAAAGCAAAGACAATCCTCTTTCGTCATGATTCTGCATACTTATATATATATTCCTTGCACGTACAGGATCTGCAGCTGCATGTGTACATGGAGAGAAAAAAAGAGCAATAAAATTGATTTGGTGGAGGTGGTTGCGCTTAATAAAAAAGGAAGCGATGGTCTATATTTACTTCACCTTTCCAAACCCTACTGTTGTAGTTTCTCCGAGGACTGTCCATCTATATAACCGATAGTTTCTAACTATGCTCTTCAATTAATGCTTACTGTTCATATTTCAGCTCAATAATGTGAACTTAATAAATTGCCTTGCCTTAATTTGTTGTGAGAATTCTGCATTGAAGCTAGCTGTTAAGTGGTGTGTCCTCAAACCATTGATGGCAGAATGAATTCATCACGCAAGGTCCTGGCTAGAAAAATTGTACCTTTTGACTTGCCCACCCATTCCCACAAAGAAAATGCAGAAACTGAAGAGAGCGCTATACATTGTATGACTACATTATTTAAGGATCGTTTAGGATTAAGGTCGCCAACGCCAAGAATATCAATTTAATGCCTTTTTAATCTATCCATCATGAGCCCATCAGCGTCACCAATAAACACCCTTTCTCATTTACTTGTGTGGGGTTTGGAGTGGATAGCCAACTACTATTTGCCGCCTCCCTTCCATTCAAGCTGAGAGTGAATGAGAAATGCCGGGTAAGGTATGTGTGGTGATAAGATAACCTCAAGTCCAGGGCAGCAGATCACAGTCATTTTTCTTCTGTCTGGCTTCAAATAGTTCGTGGAATAGCACTTGAGAGGAGTCATTATTGTTTCATTGAATTATAAAGAAAAATGGGGGTGGGGGGGAGCAAGGAAGAAACCTGAAAGAATTAGAAATGTGGGACATTGCTGCCGTGAAGTCATTATCTGTACGAAGACTAATAAGTTTGGTCCGTGCAATACTTGTAGTAAAACTTTTTTCATTAGGTTTCAACATGCAACTCATGACATTCACTTTGAATTGAAAGATGCAACCCTTTTAAAACCCGAAACTCTCTGGAAGTTGCAAGGTATATTATAGACAACAGAGGAGTGAGGGAAAGAAACTGATAAATTGATAGTGTAGGTACACGATATATTAAAGCATTCTAATGTATTAATTAGAACAGTGTCAAGTATGAGAGGCAAGGCAAGGCAAGGCCCATGAGTTTCCTGTGTAGCCGATGGTACAGTAAGTAGTCCCCACAGGCCACACCTCACCGACTATTTTTTATTACTTCTTGTGTGAAGGAGAGAAGGGCAGTTAGAGTCAGGAAAATAGAAAAGAAAGAGGAAGGCTTTGCCTCCAGGCTTGCACTTGTGACTTCTATCCATGTGGGCAGGCATCCTTCCAAAGACTGTATGTACTATGCATGCAGCCTACAGTGGCAGAGTTGTGAGTATCAAGTTAGAGAAGAGTAGACAGTTGGTGAGATGACCATCACATTAGCTATCTGAATCTGTACAGTAAAGTAGCTTTCTTTGGAGGTGGTTTGTTTATGGTATGAGGTTGATTCTGTAATTGTCCTAATAAGTCAAATTCACACTCTCTCACTTCCACTTTCTCTTCTCTCTCTTTTTACTGTTACACAGACCAAAGTTTCTCGCTTTTTGATTCTCTTTGCTTCTTCTAATCTTTCGCTTTTGCCCATTTTATTCAAAAACCAAAAATTTGCCTTGTTTTCCACTCTTCAACAAAACAAATACTGGTTCTATACTCTCACTTTTGTTTATTTTGTCTTGAGTAAACTCGAAGCTTAAAGCTGCTGCTTCTACCCTCTTAAACGCTCTACTAATCTTGGCCTAAGAATGCTCTACTATTAGTTGGGGGGTGGAAGCAAATCCTTGAAGCTTGTGAATTCCTATGTCGGTAGGTCATTGTCCAAAGATTACCCATTTCAGCTAATTACAACATTCAAACTGGATCTAAAGCTTCTCTCTTTGCAGATTCTTGATGTTCTGGAAATGAGTTTTTTCGGCTGGTTGGTTCTTTGGAGATTTCAGTTATAATTCCTCCATGTATAGAGAGGGAGCTATAGCAGTGGCAGCTACTGGGTTCAACTATCAAGGCATTATTTGATGCATGCTTCTTCTTTTTCCCAGGTTCACAACTTACCCTGTAATTCATTAGTCTTCTATTTCATTAATTAAGCTCTTCAAACTTCAAAGTCTCAAAGTTTACCTGCATTATCTACTGTTGTACATTTTGGGCATCTTTTTAAGCTTCTAGATCTGTTTCAATATGAATATTGTTTGTTGATTCTCATAAGAAAGTTCGATTTCTTGGATTTTCAAGTGAGTTTGTTGTAATGTTTGTGTTACTTCGGTTACTTTTTAGGCTTGGTTAGTTTCGACTTGTTTTCCTTTCTTTTCAGTGCAAAGAATGTACCTTTAGTTGTTCAACAACTCTAGCTGACATTACTTTAAATTGCTTAATTTCCCCTTTTCTGGTAAAGCTTAGCAGACTTTCAGGTTTCTCCATGTCTTCTTTATCTCTTCAACTTGAACAGCTGTTGCACTTTTGTTGTGTCCTTAAAGCAGAATTTGAATAGGTTCATCCTTCCAAATGCTTGTGATGTAGGATCTTGCTGGGTTATATCTGGTATAGAACCAAACGTGGTCGTCTTTGGATTCTTTGTTATTTTGTTTTCTTTAATTAATGTGAGTGTAATTTGCCTTATTTGGTGTTCTTTGATGAGCAAATGATCTTTTATTTCTCACCTTTTTGTTTTTTTTATTTTTTCCTTTGGGTGTTGAATCTCTCTATGCCCTTTCGCCATCACTATAAAGAATAAGCATATCATTTGGGGAGCCCTGGAATGTAATGGAAGAGTATTGTTCTTTTGCTTGCTTTATTCGTTTTGTGATATTCTTTTGCCTCTTGCTTTTGGATAATAATTACCTTTTCTAATTGTTTTTAACGTTTCTTAAGATACTGGATAAAAGTAAGGAGGAGTAGAGAAATATTTCTTAACTTTTCTGGGAAGGAAAGTTGAGAGAATGATCAGTCGATAGCTTTTTAATTATATATCTTTAAATCTCTTAATTGTTGAAGTACCGGACACACTTGCCCCTGTTTTGGGTGCTTCGCAGAGAAGACTGCAGTAATCATTATTGTTTATGCATTGGAAAACTAAAAAACTTTTCACTTTTAAAATTTAAGCTTACCAGCAACTCATGTAGATCTCATTTGATAGACACATAGCGAGTTGAAATACTCCTTATATGAGAAATTGCTATGCCATGACTAGTGCATTTCAGAAATGAGAATGTTCATCTTTTTTGCTATAATTAGCTTGTAACAGAGATCCGTATGTTCTTTTCATGAATTGCCTTATGTGCTGGCTGTCTAATGTTGTTTTTTCGTTTATGTGCTGAAACAGAGGAACAGCAATACCTGAAGGGCATACATTTTCATATAGCAAGTCCAAATCAACTCCCCCATGAAGTTCTTCCGGGCTTCAGTTATTCATTTATTCATCATCCTAACCATCATTTTTCCCTTTGCTATTTCTGACCTGAAGTCAGATAAGCAAGCTCTTCTTGACTTCGCTGCTGTTGTACCCCATTCAAGGAAGCTCAACTGGAACCCTGCTTCATTGGTCTGCAAATCTTGGGTAGGTGTCACTTGCAATTCAAATGACACTCGTGTGGTTGAACTTCGACTCCCTGGAGTAGGACTTTTAGGTCATATCCCACCAAACACCCTTGGTAAACTAGATGCCCTCAATACTCTCAGCCTCCGATCCAATGTCCTTGAAGGTGACCTTCCTTCTGACGTTACCTCTCTTCCATCACTCCAGAACCTCTTCCTCCAACATAATAACTTTTCTGGTGGTGTTCCAACCTCCTTTTCCTTGAAGCTCAATGTACTGGATCTCTCCTTCAATTCTTTCACAGGCAACATTCCCCAAACAATAGCAAATTTAACACAACTTACCGGATTAAGCCTCCAAAATAACGCACTTTCTGGACCCATACCTGATCTCAACCACACTAGGATCAAGCATTTGAATTTAAGCTACAACCATCTTAATGGATCAATTCCAGTGTCTCTTCAAAAGTTCCCTAATTCATCCTTCATTGGAAACTCTCTCTTATGTGGACCACCTCTTAATCCTTGCTCCGTAGTCCTTCCTCCTCCTCCATCTCCTGCTTACATCCCCCCACCAGCAACTTCACATAAGCGAAGCTCAAAATTGAAACTGACAATGGGAGCAATCATTGCCATTGCCGTGGGAGGGTCTGCTGTGCTGTTTCTTGTCGTTTTAATCATCTTTTGCTGCTGTTTGAAGAAAAAAGATAATGAAGGCCCCGGTGTGTTGAAAGGGAAAGCAGTTAGCAGTGGTAGGGGTGAGAAGCCCAAAGAGGATTTTGGAAGTGGGGTGCAAGAATCTGAGAAAAACAAGCTGGTATTCTTTGAAGGCTGCTCTTACAATTTCGATCTCGAGGATTTATTAAGAGCTTCAGCTGAAGTTTTAGGAAAGGGTAGTTATGGTACAGCATATAAGGCTGTCTTGGAGGAATCAACCACAGTGGTGGTGAAAAGGTTGAAAGAAGTGGTGGTGGGAAAGAGAGACTTTGAGCAGCAGATGGAGATTGCAGGGAGAGTTGGGCAGCACCCAAATGTTGTGCCACTTCGTGCTTATTATTACTCAAAGGATGAGAGGCTTCTAGTGTATGACTATATCCCAGGTGGCAGCTTATCCACGCTTTTGCATGGTACGTCTTCAGCTCTATTAATGATGCTTAGAGGTTGCTTTTGAAACTGATGAAGGATGCTTTCAGTTATTTTTATTTTACACTACAAGAACACTAGTATGTCCAGAATGCTGATAATACTGTGAAACTTTCGCGCATTGCCACTGACGTTTACCAAATTTACTTTCCTCAATTTTTCTCGTCTGCTTTGGGAAAATAAAAACCATTTCCTGATATCCTACATGGAGGATTAGCACGGTAATCTTGTATCATGCCAAAGAATAGCACTATGTATTTCCTCGCATTTATCAATTAATGTGCTTAGACAAGTAGTCCATGTTCCTAGGAGAGATGATTCTTGCTACGCACACACATACAAGGACTAAACAATTAGTGTTAGGAGATCATCTTCCATGGCATTCATCAACCTATAGTCTTTGACACTTTGGCATGGAATTTAAAACCGCTGCTTTACTAATATCCTAAACTCTATTCAAATTTGACAACAGCAAACAGGGGAGCTGGCAGAACTCCACTAGATTGGGACTCTAGGGTTAAGATTGCCCTTGGTACTGCACGGGGAATTTCCCACCTTCATTCTGCTGGCGGTCCAAAGTTTACGCATGGAAATATCAAGTCGTCAAATGTCCTCCTCAGCCAAGATCATGATGGTTGCATCTCTGACTTTGGCCTGACCCCTCTTATGAACGTCCCTGCTTCTTCATCTCGTAGTGCTGGTTATCGTGCTCCTGAGGTGATTGAAACCAGTAAGCACTCTCATAAATCAGATGTCTACAGCTTTGGTGTCATCCTTCTCGAGATGCTGACTGGGAAAGCTCCAATTCAATCACCAAGGCGTGATGACATGGTTGATCTCCCAAGATGGGTCCAATCAGTTGTAAGGGAGGAGTGGACAGCTGAGGTTTTCGATGTTGAACTGATGAGATACCAAAACATTGAAGAAGAAATGGTGCAGATGTTGCAAATTGGGATGACCTGTGTAGCAAAGGTGCCAGACATGCGACCTAACATGGAAGAAGTTGTTCGAATGATTGAAGAAATCCGGCAATCTGACTCAGAGAACCGGCCATCTTCTGAAGGGAATAAGTCCAAGGACTCAAATGTGCATACTCCATGATTGACGAAATTGTTGCTGCTTGATTTTAAGATCAAGATTCAAAAAGTGCTATGAGCACCTGCCTTGTAAGGTTTCTCGAGCATTTATTCAAGCTTATGTGTATGTGCAGTGCAGCATCATAGAGTGTGAATTTGTCTCAATTTTTTTTCCTCTTCTTTTTTCAGATATGTAGCAGTGCTTTGATTTTTAATTTTTAAGTCTGATTAGCTGGAAACCTCTTGATTTGTTGTAAAACTTCATTCAAAATTTGTGAATGAATTGATGAGACTTGAATCAAGAACACTCCATTTTTTTTTCTGCCTTTGCTGTTGAAGGTACTGCCTGTTTCTTGTCATTACAGCAGCATCTTAGATTCTCATCCATCTTCAGGAAAAATGACATTTACGAGGGTTCTCTTCTGGTCTGCCCTTGGAAATCATGATTCGCTCTGAGCCAAAGCATGATAAGATCAGTTTTTGACTGCCTGAGATTATCAGCACCATATATGTATGACATGCGATTCTAATTTTAGTCAATAATATATCAAAGGCAGCAGATTACAACCTGGATTTGTGCTGTAATGATTTCCAGAAATCTCTGTCCATATCATATCATTGTTCACCATTGCAACAATACGTCCCCGGTCTGTCAATTTGTTTTTGATTCATGTTGGTTATTTAACTTTATTTTCTTTCAATTTCTTCCTAACAAGTTCCTTTTTCGCTGTGCTAGATTTTTTTTTATTCTCTTTTGAATGCTTTTGAATATCATTACCAAGGTGTTAGAGATTGTTTCATATCAATTTTGCATGAGAGAATTTTAAGTTGTTGTCAAAACAAAATAAAAAGAATAGAAACTAAAATTGATATTAACAAGGTTTCATAGCTTTTTTCGTGTAGTGCCGTTCCAAAGGCATGTAAAGTTATACTTTAGTCCCTCAATTTTTATTTTATTTTGAATTTGGTGAATTCTAGTTTTAGATTTTCGTTGTGCTCTCAAACTTCATTTGTTTTGTTTTTCAATCCCTAGATCTAGAGAGGAGGGGGGGAAGAGTTGCCGGAAAAAATTGTGGAGAGGAAAAGCTCTTAATTAACATTGATTTTCTGGCAACCAGAAACAACTCAAGTCAAAGAAAAGGATAGCCGATGGATGACACATCATTTGCGCATATTGGCGACACATCATCCGTGTAATTTAAAAAAAAAAAAAAACATAAAATCCTACCCATGGAACGGGCATTGCTCTTTTAGACGGAGGAGGAGGAGGAGGAGGAGCATCCCTAGGAATGGCTAATTCTGATGTGAGCAGTTATGGATCATCAGTTCCACCTTGCACCCTCCTCCTTCCCAGTTTTCTTCGTATATGCACTGTAAGAACCCACAGAGCTGGTTCACGTGTCGTTTTTCTTTCTCTGATATATATCACTTATGAGTAGGTATCTGAACAAAAGGAGAGAAGAAAGCACAGTTTAAGATGGTTTGTATGTTGTGCATGGATGATCCTGGGAGTACTTGCGCTTGCTATCATCGTGCTTTCTCTTGGTGTTTCTGATGAATTCGTGAAAAAACTTCACGCAAAAATTTGGTTTTTTATGGTTTGCTGCAAAACTGGGCAGAATTTTGTGTTAGAGAGTGCCTCCAAAAATAGACTGTGTATCTAGAGATTCTGTGTAGGCTGAGAGTACGTGTCTTTAAAAAGTTAGTCATTGCCACTGCTTGTGACATTGGGTGTATTTATTTATATACCTTTAATTTTTTTTTTAAGTTTAATTGATATTGTGATAATTATTATTTTTTTAACTTATATTTTTATAAAATATATTAAAATAATATTTTTTATAATTACACAATTTAAAAATAAAAAAAATCATTTAAAGTAAAGAAATAATTTTTTATAATATTATTTTATTTTCAAAAAATTATTTTTAAAATTAACCCATTAAAAAAATTAAAAAATTAATTTTTAAAAAAAATATTATTTTAAAAAAAATTCAGAAAACGCAGTCTGAACCGAAAAAACAAAAAGCCCAAAGGTCAATCTTTCCCCTCAGCTGTCCTTAGATTCCAAACTCTTGGGTAATTACTATTTCTCTCTTTTTTGTATTTACTTATAGAGCTGCTCTTTTGCTCATCTGGATTGTCTTTGTTTCCTTATTTTGATGTTAGTCGGTGGTTCAGTCAGTCAAAATTTGATTTTTGGCTTCTGATTCTATGGGCATCTTGAAAGAGCTCAAGGACTTGCAGAAAGATCCACCTACCTCTTGCAGTGCTGGTATGCTTCCTATTCTTTTCTCTTTTCCCTTAAAAAGAATATCATCTTTAAAGCTATTTTCTCTTTATTATTAAATTATTTGCTGACCCTTTTGCACTTGAGAGCTGATTTTGTATATACTTTCAGAATTAGAGGGAAAAGTCTCGATCTTTTTGGCCCGTTCACTTGTTTTTTGACTTTATAAATGGTTGGAATTTTAGGTCCAGTTGATGAGGACATGTTCCATTGGCAAGCAACAATTATGGGACCTGCTGATAGCCCATATGCAGGAGGTATCTTTTTAGTTTCTATTCATTTCCCTCCTGATTATCCTTTTAAACCCCCCAAAGTATATAATTTTTTCTGTGCCTCTTTTTTTTTTTTTTCTTTTTGCTTGTTATGTTTTTATTTTTTGTGTAAGAAGTACCCTTGAGAGTTAAGCATCTATATAACAAGTTTTGGGTTTCCTTGTCATCAAGAGAAGGAAAGAGAAATATTGTTTTCTCGTACCTTCATTAAAACTCTGGAAAACTATTTCTTGCTGATATTTGTTGAAGGGTTGAAATTTGCTCCTGCATTAGATGTAGGTTTCAAAAAGTTAAATGAAAGGTATTAATGGAAATGATATTGTGAAAGTTCATATCAGTGCTTGTGGTGGGCATGAATGTCTGGTAATGTTATGTGCTTTCTAAATGCAAACAATTGGCTGTAAGTTTTTGTGTTTAGTTGAAATTTAGAAAAAAGTTACATAAGAGATGTAGCTACTAATCTGAATAAGATCAGAGGGCAGCACAGAAGTAGGAAGGGCTTTCTAGATAGTTCTTATAATCCTGGATGCTATAGCCAAGCTTTATATATTGTGCTGAACTTCAAGCCCTAAAAAGCTATTATATTGGAGAGCAGCTCAATAACACTCAGATATTGCATGAAATAGAGTTGCTATCAAATATCAATTACACAAGCCTTAAATATTATAGGGTAGCATTATTGTTTGAATTTGAATCAATGTAGGCATTATTTAGATGAGTAGAAGTGTTGTGCTTTCATGTTCTACATTTATTGGTTGTTAGGTATTAATTGAGATATTTTAGACCAATGATACATTGGATAACAATGTTATATCCACTTAACTAGAATCACAAAAACTAATAAAAGGTTTTGTTCAATCATGATAGAATAGAAGAAATAACATGTAGCTAATCCCATTTAGTTTGGACCAAAGGCTTGCTTAACTTGATTTGTACAGTGAGTTCATGTATTGTATCGTCAATAGCTTGTGTTTTGTAGAAGTTGATTAGACTATCTGGATTATATGCCTCAGGTTGCATTGAGGACATAAGTCTTCCACCCAAACATTAACAGCGATGGAAGCATATGTCTGGATATTCTTAAAGAGCAGTGGAACCCAGCACTAACCATTTCCAAGGTTTGATATGACCATTTCCCTTTTGACTTATTTATTCAGCCATTTGCTGATGTTGAAACTCTTCTTAATCTGTTTACTTGTTTTGTGTTCCATGTGCATAGATCAAATGTTTAGAATGATAGCCGAGACACCAAAATACCTTGTTCATTGTTATCCATTGGTAATGACCATCTGACTCTTCGATTTATGCTGAAAGTACAAACAAAATATGCACAATTACACAAATGTGAATTTAAACAGAACTTGTACCTAGTTTAGGATTTAAGGTGTGTAACAGTGAGGTGAGGGTGGATGGAACATTATTGTGAGGTCCTGAAGGTTCCACATTTGTGCAAGAGTTTGTGCTATCAATATGAAGGAACTTATGGTGACCATTGGTTATGAACAGAAAAGAATATGGTAGTAACCATTAATGATAAGGTCTTGGAAGGCCTGCTAGCCATTTTCTTATATGTATTAAAGAATGCAATTGATAATGTCTTGGACTGCATCTGAACAAAATAACAAGCAGATCTTCCCCTATTTTCAATGTTCATTTTCCCTTTGGTGATTAGAGTGAATATCATGGTGCTGCTAATTTCATGCACTGACAACTTTAGCTTCTGCTTTCTGATATCTATGGAGTATGTTAATTGTGAATTATACTAGCATTTTTATTAGGCCTTCACGAATTTGAGATATAGACTTTGAATATTGTGGTGTACATCTGTTTCTCCAACACTCACCGGTGTGAACTTGTTATTGATTGATGTGGTACGGTGATCTGTTACTTTCCTACTTTTCTGAATAGGTATTTGTTCAGCTCCCACTTCCTTGTCTTGAAACCAAGGTGAAGAATACTTGTAAGACTTTGGTGGCAAATATGGATTCCTTGTAAGAAAATATAATGTAACAAAGAATAGGATTGGAGAGGAAGATTCTTCATGAATTGTTTCTCTGATGCAATTTACTGTTGGTTATGTAGGATAATTCATGCCTGAACCCCAGCAGTTGGGCTTTGTGTGGTGACTTTATTTGGCAGAATTTTATGTTGTTTGTGTTTGCTATATTTATTATGTTGATTCTGTCTGCATTAGTTAGTATCAAAGCTCTATATCAATTGATATCAAAACTCAACTATTCCTGGTGGTCGGTTATAGGTTGAATAACTATTGCTGGAAAAGTTCGCAAAACAGGACATGCTAGGATGGGATGAGGAGGTTTTCTCTCAGGAAAGAGACGTACATGAACCTGTGATAGAAGACATGCAAAGAAAAATTATAAAAACAACTTGTTGATTGGCGGTGGTAAAGTTTCAAAGGTAAGTTGAATAATTATCCCGTCAATTAACGAAGATGAAGAAGAAAAAACTAGAAGATCTTGAAGAGAGTGATCACAAATCTATAGAGACTGATGTAAGGGGTTTTTAGTGGAATATATTTGTTTCCTTAGTTATTTTCATTCTATTTTGATTGGAAATCATATTTTTCTTATTTATTTTAGTCCTAGGATAATTCAATTATAAATAGGGTTGTTTAATTTGTATTTAAAAGGACTACTTACATAGAATTGTATAGCAATACAATTTCAAATTAGGGTTTTTATATGATGATTCTATTTAGCAGAATTTTGTGTTGCTTATATTTGCAATCTTTTTTCTGGTATTGTTTTCGTCGGTATCAATTCTTTATTGGTGGGGGAGTGTTTAATAACAGCTGTCTTTTTCTTTTTTTTTTTTCAAATGCAGGTGCTGTTGTCCATATGCTCTCTGTTGACCGACCCAAATCCTGATGATCCACTTGTGCCTGAAATTGCTCACGTGTACAGGACAGACAGAGCTAAGTACGAGGCAACTGCCCGTAGCTGTTCTCAGAAGTATGCGATGGGTTGAAGCAGAGGAATCTGTTTAGAAAGAATTTGCTATCCTATGGTTCACTTATTGTTAGGTGGAAGGATGATGTGTTCCAACTTCAAATGTCTGTTTTTCTTTCTGCTGTTTGTACTGCAGACTCGGAGTTGGGAAGAAACTGGTCTGCTAGGTCTGTGAATATCTACTATTTGAAAGCGTAGAAGGGGGGAGGGAACGTGATGTAATATTGCCCTGTTGTTAGAATTGTCAGCTTGTTTATTTGTTATTTAAATACTCTCATTTGCTGTTGAATGCTAAAAGTGCTGGTCCTGGTATACTTGTGCTTTTAGCAATTTGGACAGATAAAGGCATAACCTTCATTAAAGCATTAATGTCCTCATAATTTGCCGTTTTATGGATCTAATTACTGTGCGCACATCTATGACTATCGAAGCCATTGACCCAGTATGTCGTGCTTCAATGTGATATGTTTCACAACCAATATCGTCTTGCTCTGCAAAGAATGGTAACCCTGGTTCTGGTTCTGGTTCTGGTTCGTACTAGCCATATGTCTTTTTCCATGCGCCAACAAATTTTGGTAAATTAATTGATAGCTTGAAAGAAGAGAGATGCCCCGGAGAATTACAAGATGGTGAACTCAAAGGGATCCCTTGTGAAAAAACGCAACTAAACTGTGATGTGGACTCGAGGCCACCGTACGTTGAAAATGCCTTGACATGGTTCCTTGATATTCTGCTTGTTTGGTGTTGATGATAGTCAAGGATAATACATAGCACAATCCAAGTATATATATATATATATATATAGTAGGATTAGACTGGTAGCTTATCTAGATATTGGCTTGTTTAACAAATGGAATACAAATTATTTGTTTGAGAAAAAAGAAATGGAAACGTGATTGCGATGGGTTAACCACGGTAGGATTAAAGCTTCACGGAATCTTGTCATCTCGTTGTGACAGCACCAGGCTAGGTGGCAAGCATGTTCTTCGAATTTAAGCTATGATACTGTTCTTGACTTCACAATTCAATGACATTAATTTGTGAGGTGCGTGTTCTTATTACATGTAGGAGGTAGGGCATGAGATAATGGAATCCCCCAAATCATTTGACGTTGTTGGAAACCTAAGATATACTGTTTACGAGGAAAAGGCATCGCCTTAATTATCACCTGTCAACAAGCAATGAGGGCCTCCCTGCTGCAACCTCTTATGCATAATATTACATGATTGCTCCACACATGCATGCTGTCTACTTGGGCTTGTACCCATCATCCCTTGCTTCCTCTCCAAGCGAAAGAAAACCTCCCACAACTTCACTAGCATTAACTCTCAACGTTCTGGTTTAATCATAAACTGAAAACGATGGAATCAATCATCAGTTGATTCTATCATTAATCTATTGCTTTCAAAGTATCGATCTTTTTATGCCTTTACATACCCTTCTTCGAAACAGAGGTCAATTGATGAAATAATTATATCATAATCAAAACACTAGAGAGATTCAGCATTTTCTATGTAGTGAAGAGAGGTTATACAAATTACTAACAAAAACAAAAATCCACGCTTGAATTAATATGGTGGTCGAGAAATGTCTGATCAAACCCAAATATCACAGGCACAAGGATCTAGTCGTTAACAAATTGTAATTTTATAAGTTTCTCTTCTTAAAAGATGTTAAATTCAAAATCTTATTCTTTTATATATATATATATATATATATAGCTAAGTTGACGTGGATATATAGCTAGCAAGCTCATGATCTGTGGAAGAAGATACTCCTCCTAACAAGAAGGGTGGTTGTGACTTTCTTCTTGCTTGAAATGGCAGCGCATGCATTTATTCATCGTACTGGCATATGTTTTCTTTATCTCTGTGGATCCCCCTTTGCCACGGAAAAGAGGTCGGTTCGGTTATAATGATGAGCTATCCATCTCTAAAGTTTTTGAATCGCCATTTTCACCGCGCAGACAAAGTAATTTCTTAATATACAACGGAGGAGTAATTTTACGGGAAAGATGAGTCAACCACTTTCTTCGATTTGGAGCTACCACCTAGCAAGCTAGCTAGCTAGCTACTAGCTCTAATTCTCCCACTTCGATCTTCTTATACATGGAAACTTCACTAAGAAAGACTGCCACCGAAAAGTAGAGGCGACCTCTGTATATTAATTACCATCGCCGCTACCATTGTAAAAGAGAGAAAATGGAGTGGGGTACTGGCCTGAGATGGGTTGATTCAAAGAAATTGACATGCCAGGAATAGCCCTTTTGACGCGTCAGGAGAGGCAGCTGGAAAACATTTTTTTAAATTTTTCTTTCTTTAAATCAATTTTTTATATAATTTTTAATTATTTTAATGTGAGAATAACATAGATAAATTTAAAAAAAAAACAACCATTATAATCGGAAAATATCGCACCTACGCTAAGCTAGTAGGAATTCAAGGGTCCTTCCGTGCATTACACACACACACCCACGTACGCACATGCCTATATCTTACTCCGTAGATCTCTCTCCAAATCAGTCACCCTTTTCAATGACAATTCTCTCTCTCTCTCTCTCTCTCTCTCACTCACACACACCCCCAGAGTGAGTGAAGATCACTGAACTGCAGCAAGACACAAGTCTTTTTCTAGTTTCCCGCCAAAAGCTTACCACCCTTAATTTGCAGCTTCAGGCTACCTAACTTCTTAATCAAACCCGGAGTTGCTGGTGTCACTTTGTCACCTTCTTCCAACTCCTCGAAGTGCAAGCTATAGCTTCTCTTTTTGTCTCTATTTTTGTCACTAGCTACTTCTATAATCCCTCCAACGCTGGAGATCCAGTTAAGCTTAGTATAAAGTAGCTTCCTTCAGTTTTTTTCCTCCAAGAAACCAATAAGATTCTTCATCCTTGATCACCCAAATAAATTAAGCTAGCTAGACCCTACTTGAGCTGGTCAGTACATGGTTTTGCCGCTATGTCTTGACCCACTTCTTAATTGAATACAAAAACCAGCCCTTGATTCCACCCACCATGCATCTTCTATTCCCCAATGAATTACAACCCATGTTTACCTCCAACGCCACCATGTCCGTTCAACCAAAAGTAAAATTTACTGAACATGTATTCATCACTAGTAAGCTCATCGAGAACCAGCAGCTGCATCCTTCTTCAAGAACCCGCCAAAGACTTGTTAGAATCATCCATACCGACCCTGATGCCACTGATTCCTCCAGCGATGAAGAAGAGGAAGAACAAGAGAGGAAGTTTGTCAAGAGAGTGAAGAGACAAGTGAGTGAAATAAGCTTGTTAGAGCAAGAAACAACAGCACCAGCAGCTCCTTCTTCCACAACTTCAAATGATGATCAGGAACCAAGAAGAAAGAGACCTTCTTCAAGATTACCGGTACCTGACGTATCTCGTCAGAAAAAGTTCAGGGGTGTCCGTCAGAGACCCTGGGGAAAGTGGTCCGCCGAGATCCGTGACCCGACTCGACGGAAACGGGTCTGGCTCGGCACTTTTGACACTGCAGAGGAAGCTGCTACAGTATATGATCGAGCTGCACTGAAACTAAAAGGACCCGACGCCGTTACCAACTTTCCTACGAACTCCGTTATAACGGAGAAAGCTCACGTTAACTCCGGTTCAAGTGATGTGAAGTGTGAATCACGGGAGTCGGCGTCTATCAGGGGTACTGCTAACGTTATGGCATCACCCGCATTAGTCCTCCGTTACGTAGATTTGACACCGTCTGACGCTGTTTTAACGGAGAAGGCTAAGGTTGTTGACGGTCAGCGCGAGTCATGTGAGTCGCCGTTAAGTGGTGTTCACGATATGTCATCACCGACTTCTGTTCTCCCATACGAAGAGTTATCGCCGTTTGATAGTTTGGGTTACGGAGACGTTGACGCTTTTGGGTTCGAAATTGACGTGCCGTTAAGTTTGCCAAATTCTATGTTGTCGGGGAATTTCTTTGACAAGGAAGAATTCGTTGACCTCGATGATTTCTTGGTGGATGCCATCTGTTAAAAACATATCCTCAATTTTGTGGAAGTTTGGGGAGTCTTTTGTAATTTGACACGACCCTATCGTGATGTGGCATACCATGATTCGTGATTAAAGGCGCCAAGTGGATAGAGTGGGCGCCTGATATAGAGCTGGAATACCTAAAGTGTCCCTTTATTTCTTATGTTAAGTTTTTGGTTTGATTAGTCAAACTACGGAGTCTAAGTATATAGTGGAGTATTAA
>Ga0325401_1002392_pt1 | contig 16666 bp, 14 predicted proteins | sample PopdelMetagenome_FD_205666 | JGI IMG/M metagenome (GOLD analysis project Ga0325401, IMG submission 205666) | Populus deltoides microbial communities from Bellville, Georgia, United States - Xylem-PdKOR-R2 | ecosystem: Host-associated > Plants > Phyllosphere > Stem > Wood/Secondary xylem | place...
TCTCGGCGAGGCGCCGGTCGAGCACGTCGAGCTGGCGCTTGGCCTCCATGGCGTAGCGGTTGATCGGGTACTCGAACTTCGTCGGCGCGTAGGCGTAGAAATGGCCGAAGCCGCCGCCGACGAACGGCGCCGAGCCCATCTGCCAGAACAGCCAGGACAGCGTCTCGGCGCGTGCCGCCGGCTCGGTCGGCAGGAAGGCGCCGAACTTCTCGGCGAGGTAGGTCAGGATCGCGCCCGATTCGAACACCCGCACCGGCGTCGCGCCGCTGCGGTCGACGAGGGCGGGGATCTTCGAGTTCGGGTTGGCCGCGACGAACCCTGAGCCGAACTGGTCGCCGTCGCCGATGCGGATGAGCCAGGCGTCGTACTCGGCGCCGGCGTGCCCGAGCGCCAGCAGCTCCTCCAGCAGGATCGTGACCTTCTGCCCGTTCGGCGTGCCGAGCGAGTAGAGCTGGAGCGGGTGGCGCCCGACCGGCAACGCCTTGTCGTGGGTCGGTCCGGCCACGGGGCGGTTGATGTTGGCGAAACGGCCGCCGCCCCCTTTCTCCCAGACCCACACCTTCGGCGGCACGTAATCGGCGGACTCGCTCATCATCGGATCCTCGACGGGGAGGGGCGGGATGCGTCCCGCGCCGCCCGCAGGCTAGACCGGCCGCGCGGCGGTGACGACCGCGGGTCGCGGATCAGCGACGCGGGCGGCGCTGGCCGCCGCCGCGCACCAGCCCCTCGCAGCGGTTGTCCTCCCCCGTGCCGAACTGGATGGTCGGCAGCAGGCCCGCCACGGGGGCGACGAGCGCGGCCAGCCCGCCGATGAGGCCGCCGCGCGCGGCGAGCTCGCCGAGGTCGGGGCCGACATCGGGGTCGCGGAAGGTGCCGTCGATGACGATGGAGGTCGGGATGGCGCCGATGGTGAAGCTCTTGGACTCGCTCCGCATCCGCACGTCGAGGCGTTCCCGCGCGATGTTCACGCTGCCGGTCGCGTTCACGATCACGTCCTCGGTGTCCACGATCACGGTGCGCAGGTTGGCGACGCCCCGCTGCAGCACGACGTTGCCGACGAAGCATCCGACCGTCGTCCGCCCCGGCACCCCGAGCGCCGAGAGGATGGCGTTGCCGAGGCGCAGGCCGGAGAGGTCGACCAGCAGGGCGGAGAGGTTGCCGCCCGACATGCCGAGGGTGATCTCGCCGTTGCCGCGGCCGAGGATGTCGGCGAAGGACCGGCCCGATCCCTCGATCCGGCCGCGGCCGTTGATGCGGCCCGCGCCCTCGAAGGCGTTGGTGGCCTGCATCAGGCGGGAGACGTCGAGGCGCTGGAAGCGGATGTCGGCGCGCGCGCTCAGCCGGCCCTCCTCCTGCGGCTCCAGCCGCACCTCGCCCTCGATCTGGCCGGTCCCGACGCCGAGGGCGATCGGGTGGAGGGTGATGGTGCCGTCCCGCACCTCCATCGCCACGCGCAGGTTGTCGAAGGGGATGTTGCGGCCGACGATGCTGTCGGCGCGGTAGTTCAGCCGGACGTTGGCGGCGTCGAACTTGGGGAAGTTGATCGGGTCGTCCGGCAGGACGCGGCCGCGGCTCTGGTTGCGGGCCTGCTCCTGGCGCTGCTGGCGGGACTGGCCGGGGGTGGAGGCGCGGCCCGGCTCCTCGCCGATGAAGCCGCCGAGGTCGGCGAGGTCCACGCGGCGCGAGCGGAGCTCGGCCTCGACCTCGGGCTTGGGGCCGCGCGTGCCGACGGCGATGGTGCCGCCGATGTCGCTGCTGCCCATGCGGCCGGTGAAGTCGCGGAAGCGCACGCGGCCGCCGACGTAGTCGAGCTGGCCGGCGATCTGGTAGTTCGGGGTCTTGGGGATCGGCACGCCGGTGAGGGGCTGGAGAAGGCCCATGTCGGGCCCGCGCAGCTCCAGCCGCAGATCGGCGCCCTGGAACTCCAGCGGGTTGCGGATCGTGCCGCGGAGCGAGACCTGGGTGGGTCCGTTGGCGAGGCTCAGCTCGATCGGCCAGGGCCGCTCCTCGTCCTGCAGGGCGAGGACGGCGCCGCCGACGGCCTGCCCGGTGATCCGCTGCCCCGCGTAGGTGCCGTTCGCTCCCACGGCGATGCGCGGCTCGGGCGTGCCCTCGTCGCGCGTCGCGACGTCGAGGTTGAAGTCGGCGCGCAGCCGCGGGTCCACGACGTGGGCCTTGCCCTCCACGATCCGGAGAAGGCCGATCCGGGGCGCGGCGCCCGGCGCGGACGGGGGCGGGGCCGCGGCGCCCTCGCCGGCCGGCTCGCCGAAGTCGAAGGCGTAGTTGCTGCGACCGTCCTCCAGGGCGATCGCCTCCACCACCGGCCGCGTCACCTCGATGGAGGGGATCACCACGGCCCGCTCCCGCAGATAGGCCATCACGTCTACCCCCACGGCCAGCCGCTCCGCCCGGGCGAAGGGCGGCGTCTCGGCGAAGCCCTCCGGGTTGGCGATCCGGAGCCCGTCGGCCGAGACGGTGGTGACCCGCCCGAGCCGGACGTGGAGATGCTCGATCGTCACCTTCCGCCCGAGCGCGGCGGAGGCCTGCCGCTCGGCGAGCGGGATGAACCAGTCCCAGGACCAGAAGGCGACCAGCAACCCGATCAGGACGAGCGGGATGCCGGTCCAGATCGCCCAGCGCGGAATCCGTCTCGCCGCCATGCCGCCCTCGCCCATGAGCCTCCCGCGATAATGCGCGAGGAGGGTTAAGGTTGTGCGCCGCCCCGCCAGGCCCGGCCCGGCCCCGCCGTCACGCCGGCGCGTGCTTGCCGGAGAGCTGCCGCGCGGGGACGCCGGTGGCCGGGGGCGTCTCGCCGCGGGCGCGGAGCTTGTCGCTCTCCTCCAGCCGCGTCCCGGTGGTCCAGCGGCGCTTCAGGTCGTCGCGCACGCGGAAGTGCAGCCGGCCGAGGCCCTCGGTCTCCAGCTCCACCGCGTCGCCGTCGTGCAGCGCGCCGAGGCCGCGGTGGTTGGTGCCGGTGGCCACCACGTCGCCCGGCTCCAGCGCGTGGATGCCGCTGAGCCACGAGATGCAGCGCGGGATGCGGTGCGCCATGTCGGAGGTGTTGAAGCTCTGGCGCAGCGCGCCGTTGATCCAGAGGCGGACATCGAGCGCCTGCGGGTCGGGCACCTCGTCGGCGGTGACGAGGAAGGGGCCCATCGGCGCGAAGGTGTCGCGCGACTTGGCCTGGAAGAACACGTTGTTGCCGGGCGGCATCCCGCGCGCCGAGCCGTCGATGAAGTTCATGTAGCCGAAGACGTGGCCCATCGCGTCGCTCTCGGCGACGTGGGAGGCGCGGCGGCCGATCACGAGCGCCAGCTCGGCCTCCGCCTCGAAGACGATGGCGGGGATGTCGGGCAGGACCATGGTGTCGCCGGGGCCGATCACGGCGCCGGGCGACTTGTGGAAGGCGTTGATCGGCGGCGGCGCCGGGAGCGTGCCGTCCTCCATGTAGTTGACGGCCATGCAGTCGATCTGCCGCGCGCGCGGCAGCGGCGCGCGGAGCCGCACCTCCGACAGCGGCTTGCCCGTCCCGGAGGAGAGGTGCGCCTCGATCTCGGCGCGCAGCGCGCTGAACTCCGCGATCAGCGCCGGCATCAGGTCCTGCGTGTCGCGGTGGGGGAGCGAGGCCAGCAGCGGGGTGAGGTCGACGATGGCGTCGCCCTTCACGGCGCCGAGCCTGTGGTCGTCGAAGTAGGTGAGCCGCATGAATCCCTCCCCGGACGCGCCCCGGCGGCGGCCGGGCGTTCCCGGTCCGGCGCGCCGGCGGGCGAACGCTAGGGCGGCGCGGGGCGGGCGGCAACGTGCCCGCGCCCCGCGGCGGCGCGTCGCGACACCCACGCGCTGCTGCGGCGCACAACGATGAACGCTTGTTCACCTGCCGCGCGGCGCTACGATGGCCGCAAAACACGGGGAGGGCGGTTCCATGGCAGGGAATCCCAGGGCGCGCGGCGTCGCGTCGCGTCGTGCGGTGCTCGGCGGCCTTCTCGCGGCGCCGGTGCTCGGCCCGGGCGCCGGCGCGCAGCCGCTGCGCCCGATCGTGATGGTGCAGCCCAGCCCGTCGGCGATCAATTCCTACGCGCTGCACGTCGCGAACGGGGAGGGCTACTTCCGCGAGGAGGGGCTGGCCGTGCGGAGCGAGGCGGTGAACGGGTCGGGGCCCGTGCTGCAGGCGCTGGCCGCCGGGCAGGCGCAGTTCGGGCGGCCGGGGCCGGCGCCGGTGCTGCGCGCCCGGGCGCGGGGGGCGGACGTCATCTTCCTCTACAACGGGCTGCCGCGTTCCTCCTTCGGCATCCTCGTGCGGCAGGGATCGGCCTACCGCGCGCCGGATGGGCTCAGGGGCAAGGTGATCGGCGTCGGCACGGCCGACGGGGCGGAGGTGGGCTTCGCCCGCGCCATCCTGAACGACCTCGGGATGACCGAGCCGCGCGACTACCGCTTCGTGCCGGTGGGCGACGGCGGCCCCGCGGTGGCCGGCTTCCTGCGCGGCGACATCGAGGCCTATATCGGCGCCTCGGCCGACGCCGCCATCCTGAACCACCGCGGCATGGCGGTGCGCGACATCACGCCGGACCGCTACCAGACCTTCTTCGGCAACGGCGTCGCCGCCATGCGCGCCTACGTCGACGCGAACCCGCGGGTGGTGGAGGGCTTCGGCCGGTCGCTCGTGCGCGCCACGCGCTTCGCCAACGACCCCGCGAACCGGGAGAGGGTGCTGCGCCACCTGGCCGCCGGCAACCCGCAGGAGATGGAGGACCGGCGCTTCGCCGAGGCGCTGCTCGAGGTGGTGCTGGCGAAGGGGCAGCCGCACGATCCCTCCAGGGGCTGGGGCTACCAGGACCCGGCGCACTGGGAGGCGTGGCACCGCAGCCTGATCGAGAGCCGGGAGCTGGAGGCGCCGCTGCCCGACCTCTCGGCGGCCTACACGAACCGCTTCGTCGAGGCGTGGAACCGGACGTGAGCCCGGTCGTGATCACCGACGCCGCGACCGTCGAGGCGCCGGCCGCCCGCGCCGGCACGCCGGTCTTCTCCCTGCGCGGGGTCGGCAAGACCTACCCGCGCCGCAACGTGGAGGCGCTCGGCCGGGTCGACCTGACGCTGGAGGCGGGCGGCTTCTCCTCCGTCATCGGGGCGTCCGGCTGCGGCAAGTCCACGCTGCTGAAGATCATGGCGGGGCTCGTGCCGCCGAGCAGCGGCAGCGTGACCCTGTCCGGCCGCCCCGTCACCGGCCCGCGCCGCGAGATCGGCATGATGTTCCAGCAGGCGACACTGTTCCCCTGGAAGACGACGGTCGAGAACATCGTCCTGCCGGTCGAGATCCGCGACGGCCGCGCCGCCGCCCGCGCCAGCCGCGACAAGGCCCGCGCCCTGCTGGAGCTCGTCGGGCTGCGCGGCTTCGAGGAGGTCTACCCGAACGAGCTGTCGGGCGGCATGGCGCAGCGCGCGGCGATCTGCCGCATGCTGATCACCGAGCCGGAGGTGCTGCTGCTGGACGAGCCCTTCTCGGCGCTCGACGAGCTGACGCGCGACTTCATGAACATGGAGCTCCAGCGCATCTGCCTCGCGCGCGGGGCCACCGCCTTCCTCGTCACCCACTCCATCCCGGAGGCGGTGATCCTGTCGGACGTCGTCCACGTCATGTCCCCGCGCCCGGGCCGCTTCGTGGACACGGTGGCGATCGACCTGCCGCGCCCGCGCACGCTGGCGATGACGACCACGCCCCGCTTCGGCGCGCTGGTCGAGCGCATCCGCGGCCGCCTGGACAAGGGGGCCTTCCTGTGAGCGACGCCTCCCTCGCCCCCGCGCTCGCGACCGGCGAGCCCGCCGACACGGTCTGGACGGAGCGGGATTCCTGGTTCGACCGCATTCCCCGCGCGGTGGCCATGCTGGCGCTCGCCGCCGTCGCGGTCGGCCTCTGGGGCGCGGTGTCCTGGAGCGGGATCGTCTCGCCGATCATCCTGCCCTCCCCCGGGGAGACGCTGCGGCACGTCGTCTTCGTCGGCGGCAACCTTCTCTCCGGCGGCTACATGCTGGGGTCGCTCCTCGTCACGGTGCAGGAGCTCGTGCTGGCCTTCGCGCTGGCCGTGATCATCGGCTTCGCCCTCGGCGTGCTGGTGGGGGAGACGGCCTTCGGGGAGCGCGCGGTGATGCCCTACCTCGTCGCGGTGGACACCATGCCCAAGGTCGCCTTCGCGCCGCTCTTCATCGCCTGGCTCGGCTTCGGGATCGAGAGCAAGGTGGCGCTGGCCACCTTCATCGCGACCTTCCCCATCGTGGTCGGCACGGCGGCCGGCCTGCACGCCTCGGACGAGAACGCCCGGATGCTGTTCCGGACGATGGGGGCGAGCCGGTGGCAGACGCTCGTGAAGATGAAGCTGCCCTCCGGGCTGCCGCAGTTCTTCACCGGGCTGAAGATCGCCTCCGTCGGGGTGATGGCCGGCGTCATCACCGGCGAGTTCCTCGGCGGCGGCCGCGGCTTCGGGGAGCTGATCCGGGTGGCGTCGACCAACCTCGACACGGGGCGGGTCTTCGCGCTGATCCTCTACCTCAGCCTCCTGGGCCTCGCGACCTTCGGGACGGTGGCGTGGACGCAGCGGCGGCTGGTGTTCTGGCAGAGGACGAGCGCGTCGCGGGAGGGGTGAGGGGCCCCCCGCCCGCCGGCCCCAGCCGCTCCACCTTGCGGCGGAGCAGGTCGAGCACGCGCGCCCGCTCGCGCCGCATCCGCTCCAGCGGCCCGCTCACCGCCATGGCGAGCGGCCGGTGGCCGCCGGGCACGGGGATCGCCATGGCGATCATCGCCGTGTCCGGCACGATCGCCCCCTCGCTGACCGCGTAGCCCTGTTCCCGGATGCGGGCGAGTTCCCGCAGGAGGGGATGGATCGGCACCGGGTCGCCGTGGAGGGGATCGGCGTTGGCGCGGCGGAGCATCGCCGAGACCTCCTCGTCCGTCCGCCCCGCCAGCAGCGCCTTGCCGGCCGCGGGCCGCCAGATCGGCCGGCGGGCGCCCGGCTTCACGTGGAAGCGCACCGGCGCGACCGACTGCAGGATGCGGATGTAGTCGACGTAGAGCCCGTGCCCCATCGCGAGCACGATCGTCTCCCCGGTCTCGGCCTGGAGCTCGTCCATCAGCCGCGGGATCGCCTCCTCGTCCGAGAAGAGGCGGTCGAAGATCCAGGTGCCGAGCACGGCGAAGCGGATCGTCGGCCCGTACTCGCGGGAGCGCGGCTCGTACTCCAGATAGCCGAGGGTGAGGAGGGATCGCAGCAGGACCGAGGTGGAGGAGAGCGGGTAGCCGAGCCCGTCCGACACCTCCGAGACGGTCGCCGGGGCGTGGCGATGGGCGAAGAACTCGAAGATCTCCAGCACCCGGCCGGCGGACTTGACCACCTTGTCCATGGCCCGCAGGCTAGCGCCGTCTCCACATATGTGAAACCCCTTCGCGGACCTGTCGATCGGCGTTGACCGGGGCGGGGCCCGCGGGCTTCATCGCCGCGACACAGGGGAACGTCGCGCGCCGCGGGCATGGCCCGCGGCCGCGCCGCGTTCCCGGCACGGCCGGAGGGGACGCGACATGAGGGTCACGCGCAACAACGAGGGCCTGGGCGCCCGGATCACCGACATCGACCTGTCCCGCCCCCTGGGGACGGACGGGTTCCGCGACCTCCTGCGCGCGCTCGGCGAGCACGGCGTCCTCTGCTTCCCCGGCCAGTCGCTGGAGCCCGCCGAGCTCTCCGCCTTCGGCTCGCGCTTCGGGGAGCTGGAGATCAACGTCGCCAACCTCTTCCACGCGGCGAACCACCCGGAGGTGATGATCCTGTCCAACGTGAAGGAGGACGGGAAGCCGATCGGCCTGAACGACGCCGGCCAGGGCTGGCACACCGACATGAGCTACAGCCACGAGATCGCGCTCGCCAACGTGCTCCACGCGAAGCAGATCCCCGTGCGCGACGGCCGCCCGCTCGGCGACACGCAGTTCCGCAACATGCACGCGGCCTACGACGACCTGCCGGCCGAGATGAAGGAGCGGTTGGAGGGCCGGATCGCCATCCACGACTTCGAGAAGTTCTGGGACGTGATGCGGACCCGCCCGGGCTCGATCCGCAAGCCGCTGACCGAGGAGCAGCGCCGCAAGAAGCCGCCGGTGCCGCAGCCGATCTTCCGCGTGCACCCGGTCACCGGCCGCCGCGTGCTGTACTGCAACCCGGGCTACGCCGTGCGGATCGAGGGCATGGAGCCCGCCGAGAGCGACGCGACGCTGGAGTACCTGTTCAAGCACCAGTCGCAGCCGAAGTACCTCTACTCCCACCGCTGGACGCCGGGGGACGTGCTGATGTGGGACAACATCGGCACCACCCACAACGCGATGGCGGATTACGGGCCGGACGAGCCGCGGCTGATCCACCGCGTGCAGGTCATGGCGACCCTCGACTACGGAAAGCTCGCCGCCTGATGCGCCTGCTGAGCTTCCGCGACGGGTCCGGCGCCGCGATCGGCGCGCTGCTGGGGGAGGAGGTGGCGGCGCTGCGCCCGGCGCTCCGCGCCGCCATGCGCGCGGCGGGGGAGGCGGACGGGGCCGAGGCGCTGATCCCCGCCGACATGACCGCCTTCCTGCACCTCGGCGAGCCCGCGATGGTGGCCGCCGCCCGCGCCGCCGCCTTCGCGGCGCGGCCGGACCAGGCGGCGCTGCGAAGGCCGCTCTCCGGGATCACGCTGTTGGCGCCGGTGCCGCGGCCGGGCAAGATCCTCGGCGTCGGGCGCAACTACGGCGACCACGCGGCCGAGGTGGGCGGGCCGAGGCAGGAGGTGCCGCGCATCTTCATGAAGCCCGTCACCGCCGTCTCCGCCCCCGGGCAGGACGTGCGCATCCCCGCCGCGGTGACGAAGCCGGACTGGGAGGTGGAGCTGGGGGTGGTGATCGGCCGCGCCGCGCGCGACGTGCCGGAATCCGCCGCGCTGGACTTCGTGGCCGGCTACACCGTGCTCGACGACGTCAGCGCGCGGGAGTTCCAGTTCGACGTGCAGCCGCCGCAGACCTCCTTCGCCAAGGGGATGGACGGCTTCCTCCCCATGGGGCCCTGGCTGACCACGCCGGAGGAGGCGGGCGAGCCCTGGGCCATGTCCGTGCGCTGCTGGCTGAACGACGAGCCGGTGCAGGACGGGAACACGCGCGACCTGATCTTCCCGGTGTCGGCGCTGATCGCCCATCTCAGCCGCTACATGACGCTCGAGCCCGGGGACGTGATCGCCACCGGCACGCCGGCCGGCGTCGGCGCCTTCCGCACCCCGCCGCGCTGGCTGCGGCCGGGCGACCGGCTGCGGATGGAGGTGGGCGGCGTCGGCGTGCTGGAGCACGGCATCGCGTGACCGCCGGCCGGACGTCCCATCCCGACCGCGACGGCGGAGGCTGACACCATGCTCTTCGACTTCGCCACCCTGCCCAACGAGCAGTACAGCAAGCTGCTGCGCGCCAGCATCGTGCCCCGGCCGATCGCCTGGGTGACGACCCTGCACGAGAACGGCAGCGCCAACGCCGCGCCCTATTCCTTCTTCAACATCGTCAGCAGCGCCCCGCCGATCCTCTGCTTCGGCGTCGCGTCGCGGCCGGGCGGGGTGAAGGACACCGCCGCCAACATCCGGCGCACGGGGCAGTTCGTGGTCAACCTCGTGCCCTACGACATGGCGGAGAAGATGAACGCCACCTCCGCCGAGGTGGGGCCGGAGGTGGACGAGTTGGCGTTGAACGGGCTGACCCCCATGCCCTGCCACCACGTCGCCCCGCCCCGGATCGGGGAGAGCCCGGCCTCGCTCGAGTGCGAGGTGCACACGCTGGTCGAGCCGGGGGAGGGGAGCACCATCGTGCTCGGTCGCATCCTGGCCCTGCACCTGCGCGACGACGCCGTGATGGACGCGGAGCGCTTCTACGTCGATACGCCGGCGCTGGACCTGATCGCGCGGATGCACGGCCGGGCCTGGTACGCGCGCTCGCGCGACCTGTTCGAGATCGGGCGGCCGAAGAAGCCGTCCTGAAGGAGGTGACGCGATGAAGCGCAGGACGGCTCTCGCCGCGGCGGGCTCGCTGCCGTGGCTCGCGCGCGGTGCCCGGGCGCAGGCCCCCTGGCCCGCGCGCCCGATCCGCATGGTGATCGGCTTCGCCGCCGGCGGACCGACCGACGTGGTCGGGCGGATCGTCGCGCAGGACATGACCGGATCGCTTGGCCAGCCGGTGGTGGTGGAGAACCGCACCGGCGCCAACGCCCTCATCGCGACCCAGTTCGTCGCGCGGGAGGCGCCGGACGGCTACACCCTCCTGCTGGCCACCCTGTCGCACTCGGTCAACGCCCTCCTGCTGCCGAACAACAGCTACCGGCCGCTGGAGGACTTCGCGCCGATCGGCCTCGTCTGCACCCTGCCGCTGATCGCGGTGACGGGGGCGGGCACGCCGTACCGCACCATGGGGGACGTGGTGGCGGCGGCGAAGGCGTCGCCCGAGACGGTGTCCTACGGCTCGGCCGGCAACGGCGGCTCGGCGCACCTGGCGGCGGCGCTGCTGGCGGTGCGGTCCGGCACGCGGATGACGCACGTGCCCTTTCGCGGCAACGGCCCGGCCCTCAGCGAGGTCCTCTCGGGCCGCGTCTCCTTCATGTTCTACCCGATGGTCGGCATCGGGGAGTACGTGGCCAAGGGCCAGCTCCGGGCTCTCGCCGTCACCACCGCCGAGCGCAGCCCGGACTACCCGGACGTGCCGACCACGGCCGAGGTCGGCTTCCCCGGCTTCGAGCGGCACGTGCAGGGCCTCGGCCTCGTCGGCCCGGCGCGGATGCCGGAGCCGGTGGTGGAGCGGCTCAACGCCTCGATCCGCGCCTCCCTGACGAGGCCGGAGACGGCCGAGCGGATGCGCGGCCTCGGCTGCGTGGTGCAGACCTCCACCCCCTCCGGCTACGGCGACTTCCTGCGCGGCGACCTGGAGCGCTGGCGCGAGGTGATCGAGGCCGCCCGGATCACGGCGCAGGACTAGGCCGCCGCCCTCCCGAGGACGGCGTCCCGCCGTTCGGCGAAGCGCGCCGCCACCTCCGGGTTCAGCAGCCGCGGCGGCGGGCCGTCCAGCGCGGCGATGAAGGCCTCCGCCGCGAAGGTCGCCACCCGCGCCCGGCTCTCCGCCGTGACGCCCGCCGTGTGCGGGGAGGCGAGCACGGCGGGGTGCGACAGCAGCGGGTGGAGGACCGGCGGCGGCTCCTCCTCCCACACGTCGAGCCCCGCGCCGCCCAGCCGGCCCTCCCGCAGGGCGGAGAGGAGCGCGTCCTCGTCCACGATGAAGCCGCGGGCGGTGTTGACGAGGATCGCGCCCGGCCGCATCCGCGCGATCGCCTCGGCCCCGATCAGGCCGCGCGTCGCCGCCGTCAGCGGGCAGTGGACCGAGACGACGTCGCTCGACGCCAGCAGCTCCGGCAGCTCGACCTTCGTCGCGCCGCGCGCGGCGATCTCGGCGGCGTCCAGCGCGGGGTCGGCCGCCAGCACCCGGCACCCGAACACGTCCAGCAGCCGCGCCACGCGCGCGCCGACGTGCCCCAGCCCGATCAGCCCCACCGGCCGGCCCACCAGCTCCCGCCCCATGAAGAGGTGCCGCGGGCCGACGGTGCCGGCGCGCATGGCCGCCTGCGTCTCCGGCTGGCGCTTGAGCAGCAGCAGCATCATGCCGAGCGCGTGTTCGGCCACGCCCTCCGCGTTGCCCCCGGCCTGGTTCACCGCGGCGACGCCGGCGGCCGTGCAGGCCTCCACGTCGATCGTGTCGTAGCCGGCGCCGTAGCTGGCGACGACGAGCAGCCGCGGCATCCGGGCGAGCAGCGCGGGCGTGACGTGGTAGGCCGGCGCCAGCTCCTGGCGGGAGGCGGAGGCGTAGTAGCCGTGGCACTCCGCCAGCGCGGCGAGCACCGCCGCCTCCGGCTGATCGGTGGTGATGCGCCGGACGTCGAGCCGCGGATCCCCCGCGGCGGTGGCGAGGAAGGCCTCGTTCATCGGCCGGTTGAGGTAGCCGACGCGGAACCGTGCCTGGGCCAAGCCTTCCTCCACCGTCCTATTCCGGCGGAGGCTACCAGAGGGGCGGAGGCGCGGGAACCGCGCCGCTCAGCGACGCGCCGCCATCAGCAGCCGCTCCGGCGTCGCCGGCAGGTCCAGCCGCCCCGGGCCCGCCGCGTCGCGCAGCGCGTTCCACACCGCCGTCGCGAGCATCAGCGGCGGCTCGCCGACCGCCTTGGAGCGGAAGATCGTGTCCGCTCGCGCGGGCGCCCCCTCCAGCAGCCGCACGTTCATCACCGGCGGCACGTCGCGCGACCCGGGGATCTTGTAGGTGGACGGCCCGAGCGTCCGCAGCCGCCCCCCGTCGTCCCACCACAGCTCCTCGCAGGTGAGCCAGCCGAGGCCCTGCACGAAGGCGCCCTCGATCTGGCCGAGGTCGACGGCCGGGTTGAGCGACCGGCCGCAATCCTGCACCAGGTCGGCCCGCAGCACGCGGTGCTCGCCGGTCAGCAGGTCCAGCTCCACCTCCGCGATCGCGGCGCCGTAGGAGAAGTAGAAGAAGGGCCTCCCGCGCAGCGTCGCCGGGTCCCAGTGGATGTCCGGCGTCCGGTAGAAGCCGGTGGAGGAGAGCGAGACGCGCGCGGCCACGCAGCGATGCGCCAGCTCGCCGAAGCCCATGCGGCGGTTGCCGGCGCGGACCTCCTCCTCCTCGAAGCGCACCTCCTCCGGCCGCACGCGCCACTCGGCGGCGGCGGTCTCCGCCATCCGGCCGCGGATCGTCGTCGCCGCGATGCTGGCGGCCCAGCCGTTCAGGTCGGTGCCGGTGCTGGCCGCGGTGGGCGCGGTGTTCGGCACCTCCGCGGTCGAGGTCGCGGTGATCCGCACGCGCGCCACCGGCACGCCGAAGACGCCCGCGACGACCTGGGCGACCTTGATGAACAGGCCCTGCCCCATCTCCGTGCCGCCGTGGTTCAGCCGGATCGAGCCGTCCTCGTAGACGTGGACGAGGGCGCCGGCCTGGTTCATCGACATGATGCCGAAGGAGATGCCGAAGGCGAGGACGAAGCTGCCAAGGCCGCGGCGCACGGTCTCGTTCGCCGCGTTGAAGGCGTCCACCTCCGCGCGGCGGCGATCCCACGCCGCGCCGTCACGGCACTCGGCCCAGACCCGGCGGATCAGGTCGCCCTCCAGCGCCTGGCCGTAGGGGGTGACGGCGCCGTTCGTCCCGCCGGCGAGGTTGCGCTCGCGCACCGCCTCCTGCGTGGTGCCCAGCGCCTCCGCCACGCCGCGCGTCACGTCCTCCATCAGCAGCACGCCCTGCGGCCCGCCGAAGCCGCGGAAGGCGGTGTTGGAGACCGTGTTGGTCTTGCAGGCCACCCCCGTCACCGTCACGTCCGGCACGTCGAGGCAGTTCAGCGCGTGGGTGACGGCGCGGAACACGACGCCGCCGGAGAGGTCGACGGAATGCCCGCCATCGGCGGCCAGCGTCGCCTCCAGCGCGAGGATGCGGCCTGCCTCGTCGTACCCGGCCTCCCAGCGGAACAGCATCGGGTGGCGCTTGCCGGTCGCGGCGACGTCCCCCTTGCGCCCGAGCCGCAGCTTCACCGGCCGCCCCGTGCGCCGGGCCGCCAGCGCCGCGCAGCAGGCGACCCACGAGGCGTTGCTCTCCTTGCCCCCGAAGGCGCCGCCCATCCGCCGCACCGCCACCGAGACGCGGTTGTGGTCGCACCCGAGGACGCGGGCGACCATGTGCTGCACCTCCGTCGGGTTCTGGGTGGAGGAGTGGATCGCGACGTCGCCGTCCTCCCCCGGGACGGCGAGGGCGATCTGGCCCTCGAGGTAGAAGTGCTCCTGCCCGCCCGCGTGGAAGCGGCCGGAGAGGCGGCGCGGCGCGGCGGCGATGGCGGCGGCCGCGTCGCCCCGCCGCAGCACCATCGGCGGGAAGAGGAAGGCGCCGGCGTCGAGGGCCTCCGCGACGGAGAGGACCGGGCGCAGCGCCTCGATCGCGGGACGCACGGCGGCCGCGGCCGCGAGGGCGGCGTCGCGCGTCTCCGCCACCACGACGGCGAGCGGCTGGCCCCAGTACTCCACCCTCCCGTCCGCCAGCATCGCCTCCGGCTCCCGCCGGGGCTGGGCGATGTCGTTCTGCCCGGGGATGTCGCCGGGGCCGAGCGCCGCCACCACGCCGGGCACCGCGAGGGCGGGGAGGAGATCCAGCGGGGCGAGGCGGCCGTGCGCGACAGGGGAGAGGACGAGGGCGGCGTGCAGCGTCCCCGCCGTCTCCGGCAGGTCGTCGGCGAAGCGCGCCTCCCCGGTCGCGTGGCGCAGGGCGCTGTCGTGGCGCAGGGCGGCGCCCGGACCGGTGTCGGCGCGGTGCGGGGAGGGGCCGTCCATCACGCCGCCTCCGCCCGGCGGTGCCAGAGGCGCCGGAGCAGGTTGCCGGCGGCGAGGCGGCGGTACGCCGCGCTGCCGCGCAGGTCCGAGAGCGGCGCGATCGCGCCCTCCAGCGCCGCCGCCGCGTCCTCCGCCGCCGCCCGCGTCCAGGGGCGGCCGGCGAGGGCCGCCTCCGCGGGCGAGCAGCGCTCCACCCTCGGCCCGGTGCCGCCGAGGGCGATGCGGGACCAGGCGACCCGCCCGTCCTCGAGGGCGATCACCGCCGAGAGGCCGACGGTCGCGATGTCCTGGTCGCGGCGCTTGGAGAGCTTCTCCGCGGCGAAGACCGCGCCCGCGGGCGGCCGCGGGATGATCACCTCCCGGATCACCTCGCCGGGGCGGAGGTCGTTGGTGCGGTAGCCGGTCAGGAACGCCTCGACCGCCATCGCCCGCCCGCCCTCCGGCCCGGCGAGGCGGACGAGGGCGCCGAGCGCGACGAGCGGCGGCAGCGCGTCCCCGATCGGCGAGGCGGTGCCGAGATTGCCCCCGAGCGTCCCCATGCCCCGGATCTGGCGCGAGCCGAGGCGACGCAGCAGCGCGGCCAGCGGCGCGAGGGCCGGATCGGCGTCGAGGGCGGCGAGAAGGCGCTGGTAGGGCACCGCCGCCCCGACCCGCAGCCCCTCCGCCGTCGCCTCCAGCACGTTCAGCTCCGGCACCTCCGACAGGCCGATCACCTCCGCCGGCACCTCCCGCCGCTCCGAGACGCGGAGGCCGAGATCGGTGCCGCCGGCCAGCAGCCAGGCGTCCGGGCGCGCCGCCCGCAGGGCGAGGAGCCCGGCCAGCCCCGAGGGGCGGTGGAAGACCTGCCCCGGCGCCTCCAGCCGCGCGGCCGGGACCGGGGGCGGCGCGGGCGGGGCGACGCCGTCGTCGCGCAGGCCGGCCATCGCGTCGACGATCGGCCGGTAGCCCGTGCAGCGGCAGAGGTTGCCGGCGAGGGCGTCGTGCACGTCCCCGCCCTCCCGCGCGTGGGCCCAGGCGGTCATGACGATGCCGGGCGTGCAGAAGCCGCACTGGGTGGCGTCGCCCTCGGCGAGGGCCCGCTGCACCGGATGGGGACCGCCGGCCTCCCCGCGCAGCCCCTCCACCGTGCGGACGCAGCGCCCGTGCACCTGGCCGAGCAGGGCGAGGCAGGCGTTGACGGGCACGCGGGCGCCGTCCGGCTCCTCCAGGACGACGGTGCAGGCGCCGCAGTCGCCCTCGGCGCAGCCCTCCTTCGTGCCGGTCAGCCCGGCGGGGCCGCGCAGCCAGTCGAGCAGCGTCATGGTGGGCGAGACGCCCGCGGGAAGGGCGCGCGGCGCGCCGTTGAGGGTGAGGACGATCGGGCCCGGCGTCATGGCCGGCAGCGTAGCAAGCGCCGCGCCGGAGGGGGACGCCGTTCCGTCAGGCCGTCGGAAGCCGGGCGAGGGCGGCCGTCAGCTCCTCGGGCGCGTAGGGCTTGGCCAGCACCGGCACGCCGGAGAGGCGCGCCGGGACGCCCGAGGCGCCGTAGCCGGAGGCCACGACGAAGGGCACCCCCATGCGGACCAGCGCGTCCGCCACCGGCTCGGAGGTCTCGCCGGCGAGGTTGAGGTCGAGCACGGCGAGGTCGGGCCGGTCGGATCCGAGGAGCGCCAGGGCCTCCGCCACCGTCGCCACGGGGCCGAGCACCACCACGCCGGCATCGGCCAGCGTGTCCTCCACGAGCATGGCGACGAGGGTCTCGTCCTCCACAACAAGCACGCGCCGTCCCGCCAGGCCCGCCATCAGCATCCCCTTCGCCCGACGCCCGGCCCCTGCCGGGACGGTTCGCGACGCGTTCCTCCGGTGGCGCCCGGCCACGCGCCTGTCAAGGCCGCGCGTCCGTCGATCCGGGCCGCATCCTCTCCCGCGATCAGTCGGCGTACTGGCCGGCGGCCTGGATGATCGGGCGCCACTTGGCGATGTCGGCCTGCCAGTAGCGGCGATGGAACTCCGGCGTGGCCTGCTCCTGGCTCACCGGGGCGGTGCCCAGCTCGGCGAAGCGGGACACCAGCCGCGGGTCGCGCAGCGCGACCTGCAGCGCGCGGGACAGGCGGGTGACGATCTCGGCCGGGGTGGCGCGCGGGGCGTAGAGGCCGTGCCAGACCGAGACCTCGAAGCCCGGCAGCCCGGCCTCGGCCGCCGTCGGCAGGTTCGGCAGGGCGGCGTTGCGGGTGGTGGTGGTGACGGCGAAGGCCTTCACGGCGCGGGCGTTAATCTGCTCCGT
>Ga0325401_1002393_pt1 | contig 16656 bp, 18 predicted proteins | sample PopdelMetagenome_FD_205666 | JGI IMG/M metagenome (GOLD analysis project Ga0325401, IMG submission 205666) | Populus deltoides microbial communities from Bellville, Georgia, United States - Xylem-PdKOR-R2 | ecosystem: Host-associated > Plants > Phyllosphere > Stem > Wood/Secondary xylem | place...
AAGATCATTTTCTTGCTTTCTCTCTTTGTAATGTTCAAGTTTTCTTTCATGTTATATTAATATCTTGTTTATGCTTTTTATTTCCTTTACTACTCTTAGTTAACTTAAATCATAATTGTGTTCTTATCTTGTTTATTTATGTTCTTCTTCTTCATTATGTCTAGCTTAGTTAATTATGTTAAGGTGAAAAGGTTTCACTAATGGTGTTAGAATATGTATAATATAAACTCAACATGGACTTGAATGTTTATATCAAAGAGAGTTTGTTATTACTATGTCTTATCTTCTTATCTTACTAATTCTTAATACCTTGCTTGTTAAATGATAAATTTAGATTTGTGCTGTATAACACTTGGTACAATAAATGTTTGATCACTCATAGTCTTCGGCCGACATCATTGTTATGAGAGGAACTTGATTTGTTGTTAACATAACTTAGCATTATGAATTCTTAACAATATTTAAAAGTATGATGTTACTAAAATAAGATAATTAATATGTCATGTTAAAAATTTATAATGAACTATTAAGGATAAATCATCCGATTGGAATCTTCTTTGTATGTGGTTTTCAATTGAATAATAAAAAGAGTTTATACTATACTTATTTCTAATATCATTAGTGGATCCTCTAACCTTGACAATTGTTTTTATCATTGTTTAATCCTCACATTAATCTCACATCTCAAAGATCTCTTTAACTCTTTGTTACATTATATATATTATTTATAATTTATATAGTTGACCTCCCTGTGGATCGATCCCGGTCTTGCCGGGTTATTTATTACTTTGACACTCATGCATTTGGGATAAGACATCAACTCTTTGATTGTGTCAGCTTAGTTTGAGAGGAGATGGTTTTTTTGCTATGACGGGTAGGGGTGAGCAAAAAAATTAAAAAACCGATTAAACCGAGAAAACAAAAAAAATAACTGAAAAAACCGAACCGTGAAAAAAAACCGATTAGAATTTTTAAAAAAACTAACCAGTTTGGTTCAGTTTTGGTTTTATAAGGCTGAAACAGAAAAAACTGAATCGAACCGAACCCGAACTGAAAAAAACTGAGCCAAACCAGAAAAAACTAAGTCAAACCGGGAAAAAACCGAACCAAACCGGTTTGAATTGGTTTTTTCTAAAATAACCAAATCGAACTGAAATTAGTCGATTTGAACCGATTAAAATTTGATTTTTTTAAAAACTGATTTAATTATTTTTTTGATAAAAATCAAACTAAACTAAAAATAATTATCTCTAATAATGGGTGTTACTGGTGGTGGCAACTGTGCAGTTGTTGGAGGAAGATAAAGAAGAGCGGGTAGTTGGTACAAAGATAGGGAGAGGTGGGTTTTTTTTTTTTTTTTTTTTTTTCTACTTTATATTTTTGTATCTTTCTATGGTGAGAGAAAAGGAGTAGGATTTTTTCTTTTTATTTTTTTAATAAAGAGAGAAGGCTACTTTATTAGTTGTCAGGGACAAATGTTTTACTAAAAATAGTAGCCTGGAAGGGAAATAGTTATGTGGGTTTGTTTGGTTTGAATTTTAAGAAAAACCATTCTGTAGGATTAGATTATTGAAAAATGGGACCAAAATATAATTGCTCTCATATTTTAGTTATTTCTCTCTTTATTTTTTTTTCCACTCGTTTCAATTTCTTCACTCTCCCCTCTCTCATCATTTTCTTTTCTAAGTTTTTGGCTCTCAGCTTTTCTTATTTTTTTTTTTCTTTCATCTCTCTTTTTTTCATGCATTATCTTTAAGTTTCCACATTATCTTTTTAATTATTTTCAATATGTTCTTGCGACAATAATATAAAAAGAAATTGTTGTTGGATTCCATTACTATTGAATCAATATTTTTTATATATATAAAAAAGAGAGAGAAAAAAAATTGAAAATCACAAGTGTTGAATTATATCATAAAAATTAAAAGTTATAATTCTTAAAAAACTGTTGTTGGCAAGTTAGTGTTGTGCCGAAACTAGTGTGTTTACATACTAATCATTGATTTTGGGATTAGTTTAGCATACTTGGGGTTCAGGTATTTGAGCAAATTATGAATAAGTATTTATCAAAATCAGTTTACATCATCAATCAATTTTGTTTATTTGTTGTTGTTAGTTTTCGGTTTATAATCTATTATGGTTTTGAGTCATTAGAGTTTTTCTTGTATTAGTTTTTGCTTTCGTATTTGTTAGTGTGTTCATTGACATATTCATTGTTATTTTCAAATTTACTTTTATTTTTATTATTATAAATATGTATCATTGTTATTTCATTTTTCTTGATTTTGTTTAGTCCAGGCTATGATTTTTTATTGTTTATGATTAGTTCCTTAAAGAACTGAAAAAAAAGCATGGGAGGTAAAAGGAAAAAAGTGATAATATTCTCATGAAAAGCCAGTATTAAATGAAACATGAATGAAATGACATCTTATTGAGTTAAAAGCATGAGTAAGTGTGTGAATATATTACTAGTACTATACTTATTAGAAAATTGAATTTGAAAACTACAAAACATCTTAAACATTATAAACATTGATCGTTGAATGAATGTGAAGAAATGAAAGTTTATAAATAGGTTTTGATTTTATTTTTTATTGAGAGGTATAATAATGGAGTTTTGTGCGATGTTGTTTCTATACATACATGTTATTTGGCTTTTCTTATTTATTTGTTCTTTCATCTCTTTTTTTTTTTTTCCATGCATGTTAGCTGCTAACCTTAGAGAAAATATGAGAAAATGTTTAAGGAAACCTCAAAAAATTTACGAAAAATTACTTAGTTATTAATTTCATGAAAACTTATATATGAAAAAGATACTTAGTTATTACTTTTAATATTTTATAAATAAGAAAATATGACTTCTAAGGAGTTTATTTGGTGATTAAAAAGATATGCTCTCTGCTTTAACTTTCTATATTAAAACCGTGGGATTTGTGCTAATGAGAACTTATTAAATTCTTTTTATATTTTCCAAGTTAATATGGGAGGTGTGTCTTTCAAATAGCATTATAGTATATTTGGTGTTAAGATCGAATTGTAATTTTATTATTTATTTTAAATTAATTTTTATGATATTTTTAAAAAATTTTTATATATTGATATTAAAAATAAATTTAAAAAATATTATTTTAATATATATAAAAAAAACATTTTAAAATACAATCAATATACAAAGTAACGATTTAAAAAGGGAATTAGTTGAAGGGTAAGTTAACATGAGGAGACCTTTACGTTGAATAAGAAAATAAATAAATAAATAAATAAATAGGGAAATCCGAGCTTATAACGAGGTCATCCCCACACCTGTCAACATGTCTTTCAATTTATGAAATTTATTTCAGCTTTGTACCTTTTGTTTTACTTTCCATAATTTTTAATTCTTTTATTCTTTTCCTTTAGCTTATCGTTTGTTTTTCTTCCTACTTTTTAATATTAGGCTTTCTAAAAACAAATCTATAATGTTATGATCAACGTGGTGAGTTTTCTACCTATAAACGAATTGGTTTCAAAAGGCTTCTTCTTCTTTTCTTTTTCTTTTTTTTTTTTGTAGTTTTTTACAACAATTTTGTGTTTATTTCCAAGTTTTTTCAGCTCTTGTTCAATCTGTTTTTTTTAATATATTTTTAATTACTATCATTATGAATTTATTAAAAAAAATCAACTTTAAACCAACTAGATCTTTTATATTCTGTACATAATTATTAAACTCAGTCTGGCCTAACAAGTTAAACTAGTAATCCACCAACCCTAAACTTAATCTATACAAGAGTTGAAAAAGCTTAAGTCGGTTATGAGTTTTTTTTTTAAAGCATAATTTTATGTTAACAAGCACAACTTTCAATTTGAAAGTTGGATCAAGCTGAAAGTTGGTTAGAAAATTCTAAAGGTCTTGTTTTTTATATGATTAAATTTTATATTGATCAAACATCGAGAAGACCTTATAATAAGGTGCGGAAACTACTATACGGGATTTATATTATTTTTCTAGTTGGTTTATAATTTCTTTTTCTATTTAGATTTGTACTCTTTTATTAGTTTTTCATCCTTGTTTAAGATATTTTTAGAGTGTAAGGTTGCTCTTACTCTTAGTTATTCATTTAACTCTTTAGAACTTATAAAAAAAATAATCTTTGTGGTGTTCATCCTTACACCTTCGATTCTTAATTCTTTATAATCAAAGCATTGGGGTCTTTTAACCAATAACTTTGGTTCTTTGGTTCAGGTAATTATTTGGTTGGCTTTTCTATCAATCTGATTATAGCTTTCTTGGATTGTTTCTATCTTTTTTATGAATTCAAGGGTTCTTACACTCTAGGTTTACATCAGTTGATATTAGAGAAAAGCTCTAAAATCAAGTTTTGTATATCTATTTTTAAGTTTCCACATTAATCTTTTTCATTATTTTCAATATGTTCTTGCGACAATAATATAAAAATAAATTTTGTTGTTGGATTCCATTACTACCTTATATATATATATATATATATATATATATATATATATATATATATATAGAGAGAGAGAGAGAGAGAGAGACGGTTGAAAATCACAAGTGTCGAATTATGTCACAAAAATTGAAAGTTATGATTCTTAAGAAACTGTTGTTGGCAAGTTAGTGTTGTGCCGAAACTAGTGTGTTTACATACTAGCTTGAATTTGTTATTTGTCATTGATTTTGGGATTAGTTGAGCATACTTGGGGTTTAGGTAATTGAGCAAATTATGAATCAGTGTTTATCAATATCAGTTTACATCATCTATCAAATTTGTTTATTTGTTGTTGTTAGTTTCAGGTGTATAATCTATTATGGTTATGGGTCATTAGAGTTTTGCTTGCATTAGTTTTTGCTTTTGTATTGGTTGTTGTGTTCGTCGACACATTCATTATTGTTTTCAATTTTGCTTTTATTTTTATTATTATAAATTTGTATCATTGTTATTTCATTTTTCTTGATTTTCTTAGTCCTAAAATCTTTGGTTAATCATTACAAGGCTATGATTTTTTATTGTCTATGATTAGTTTCTTAAAGAACTGAAAAAGGAGAGCATAGGAGGTAAAAGAAAAAAAAAGTTAATGATATTATCGTGAAAAGCTAGAATTGAGTGAAACATGAGTGGAGTGACATCTTATTGAGTGTAAAAGCTTGAGAAAGTGTGCGAGTATATTGTTTTTACTACTAACTTAAAATTTTAGAATTTGACAATGTCTTTCAAAGATGGATGAGCTATGAAGGAGAAGGAAAACTCATTCTTTATGTTAGGGTAATGCAACAATATTCCGAGAGGATGAATATGGTGTTTAATGAGGTGCAGGAACAAGTGAAAAGATAAGAGGTCGTGATAACTAGTTTTTTAGAAGAGTCAGAAGGTTGGAAAGACATGTTACCCCACCTTTAAATGAGTTAGTTGACGAGAATAAAGATGAAGAAGCCAAAGATCTTGATCATACATCATTCAGCCAAAGTGATAGATTTTGATAGCCTACAAATAGTGGTATGGGGTATTTTGGCAAGCTGAGAATTTTGGTCATAGAGGAGTAAGATGAGATTTTAGGTATCATAATGGTCTGAATAGAAATTTGAGAAGTATTAAGATGAAAATTCTAGCATTTTAGAGGAGGAACGATCCTCAAACATATTTATAATGGGAGAAAAAGGTGGAGTTGATATTTAATTGTCACCACTATTCAGAAATGAAAAAACATAAAACTTTTTATAGTTGAATTTATTGATTATGCTATAATTTAGTGGAATGAACATGTTTCAAATAGGAGAAGAAATCATGAGAGGCATGTTGACATGTGAAATGAGATAAGGGCAATCATAAGAAAGAGATTTGTTCTAAGATATTATTACTAAGATTTATATCAAAAGTTGCAAAGTCCAACTCAAGGTTCTAAGAGTGTAAAGGACTATCATAAGAAGATGCAAATAGCTATGATTTAGGAGAATGTTATGGAGGATAGAGAAGCTATCATGACTAGGTTTCTAAATGGGTTGAATTGCGAGATAGCAAATGTAATAGAGTTACAACACTATATAAAATTAGATGACATGGTGGATATGGATAAAAAGGTAGAATAACAATTTAAGAGAAGGACAATACATGGCAAGTTCAAAACCCGAGTTTATTTTCAATATAGAGGTTGAATTTTTATGTGTGAGAGAGAAAGAGGGGGTTGCACAAACCAAGTTGACTGTGGGGTCTATAGGCAAACTAATCTAAAGGCAAGAAAGAAGTCTCCATTAATGCTAGAGATAAATCTAATACTCAAACACCTTATAATCATGATATTAAATGTTTTTTTATGTTTGGGAATAGGTCACATAGCTTCTCAATACCCAAACAAGAGATTTTTTTATTTTATATGATCATGGAGATATCGTATTTGAAAGTGACAACAATGATGAGGAGATGTCACCAGTTAAGGATGCTAGATATGATGATATAAAGTATCTGGTTGAGGGGGAATCGAATATGATTAGGCTAGTATTGAATGTTCAAGTCAATGAGAATAATTTAGAGCAATAAAAGAAGAATATTTTCCATTCGAGATGTATCATTAACAATAAGATATGTAGTGTGATTATAGGTGGTGGGAGTTATGTTAATATTACTAGTACTATACTTATTAGAAAGTTGAATTTGAATACTTTAAAGCATCCTAAACTTTATAAACTTCAGTTGTTGAATGAATATGGGGAAATGAAGGTTTATAAATAGTTTTTGGTTTCATTTGTTTTATTGGGAGGTATAATGATGGAGTTTTGTATGATGTTATTCCTATGTATACATGTTATTTATTATATGATAAAAAAAAGTTATACATGATGGGTTTAAAAATAGGTATTATTTTGTAAAAGATGGAAAATTCTTCATTTTTATACCATTTTCACTTAAAAATGTTGATGAGTGTCATAACCCAATTTTTGACCCTTTTATTATTATTATTATTATTATTATTATTATTATTATTATTATTTACTAAAAATGATAATATATATATATATATATATATATATATATATATATATATATATAAATGATGAAAAACAAGTAAAAATGAAATAAATGAAGAATGAATTAAAATTTGGGTTAAGGGGCAACATGATTGGAAATTTAAAGATTTAATTAAATTTTTGACTAGTTTAATTAATCAAGTCAAGGGTTTAATTGGAGAATTGATAAGTTTTGAGATTTAATTGATCTTGAAATTAATTTAATTAATCAAATCAAGGGTTTAATTGGAGAATTGATAAGTTTTGAGACTTAATTGGACTTGGATTTAATTATCAGGGACTTAATTGAAAAATTATCAAAGTATAGGGCTGATTCTGGTCAAAATTGCAACAGATTAGAGTCCAAGGACTGTTTTGTAAAATACGCTGAAATGCAGGGGTCCAATTAAAGTTTATCCGAGGGCTTGCTTATGAAAATTCCAAAATGTCAAGGACCAAAACGCAAATGACCATTAACAATCGAACGACGCCGTTTCTAGAAATTAGTCATCACCTTCTTCGTCTCCTTCCACAGGAACGGTTTCTGTAGTAATGGCTTTAAAGTCGTTTCAATTGTAGAGATGCTTGACATTCTTTGGCTATAAAGCTAGAGAAAATGAGAGAGCGCTGGGAAGAAAAAGAAAAGCCACGAACGACAGAGAACAAAAAATGACAGAACCGAACTAAAAAAAGAGCAGAGGAGGAAAGGGAAGAAGAAAAACTGGGGGCAAAACTAGGGGGATTGGACTAAAAAAGGGGATGAAAAACCAGAGAAAAAAAAGCCACAAACGGGAGAAAAGGAAAAACTGTGGAAAAACTGGGCAAAAACAAAGAGGAAATGAAGCAGACACAGGGGAAGAAAACGAACACCAAAGGAAGAAAACAGAGGACTAAACCCAGCTTTGGTTTAGTCCCAGAATTCAAGCATAATACAGAATAAAACAGAGCAAGAAAACAAAGAAAAAGCAAGCTGAAAAAGAAGAACCACCTGAGAGAACTGACATTGTCATCTTCTTAATTCCTCCATCCCAAGAACTGAGAAAACAAAGGAACACAGAAAAAAAAAAAGCAAAAAAGGCGGTGGGCACGGCAGCAAAGGAAAGCAGAAGGCAAGGTCAGACGCAAACGGGAGGCACCATCGCGCTGCAACCATCTTCGTTGTCTCCAGAAGCAGGTATGCCCATTCTACTTTTATTCTCTGTAAAACATTGAACACAGTGTGAAGGTAATTTAATTACCTTTACACTGTGTGCATCTTGCCCAGTCGGGTCACTGGCTTGGGCCAGTGATCGGGCTGGGCAGGCTGGGTCTAGCCCAGCCCATGTGGGCTAAGATGGGCCCAACCCCAAAAAACAATATAAAAAGAATAAAAAAAATTACAAAATAAAAATAAAAAATAGAAAGTGTAGAAATAAAATTTTTTTGCATGTCTTAGAAAAAATGTATTATTGTTAATTTATTCACTGATATCATGATTAAAAAAAAAGAAAGAAAATATACTGATTTTTTCGTAGCTACGAATTTTTACCAACGCAGAATTGGAATTATTTGTGGTGGAATTTTTACCAACGTCAGAGTTGGAATTATTCGAGATCGAATATTCACTGGCACCAAAGTCAGGAATATTATAAACAAATTATCATAGCATAAGTGAATAAATGTTTAGCAATTTTAGACAAAATCAGCAATACAGTCTGCCTCAGGCAGAACGTTTAAGGGGTGATAATATCTTTCCTTTTACGTAACCAGTCTCCTACCATATAATCTATGTTGACTAGTTAAGGTTTCTAGTGACCATAGTACTAGGTGGCGACTCCTTAACAAGACCTTTTTCATTAAAAAAATTAGATGCCAGAAATCTGTTCTTTTTTCCACAATCAAGATTATTTTATGGGTTACCGCGATGTCGGGTGCGACAATAAGAACCAATTCAAATTGAAAAGGGAAAGTGAGGTTAAGAGGAGTGAAAATAAATTTTTTATCATGAGCCATAAGAAGAGAGAAAAGTTAGATTCAACCGAGAGACAAAAAATTAGTGATTTAATAGAGAGTGGAGCGAAAAATCAATGAGAGAAGAAATACAAGAAGAGAAAAGAGAATGTTGAGGGGAAAGAAAAAACAAATGTGTTTTTATGCAAAAGAAAGTGAAATCTAGAATGTTTTTTATACTAGTCAGCCTATGTTTATACTTTTGTACAAAGAGACATATTTTAATGCTAACAAATTTTATCATATGCATACAATCTATATTTTTTTGTTACAGGAATTTAAAGATATGTTTTTCAAAGATGTTCCTAGTGGTTTGCCACTAATAAGGAGAATTGAACATCAAATTTATCTCACATTCAGAGCTACAATTCCTAACAACCATCCTATATAAATATTTTTTAGGAGACAAAAGAGCTTCAAAGATAAGTTCAGGAGCTAATGTTTAAGGTGTACATAAGAGAAAACATGAGTTCATGTGTTGTCATGGTGTTATTAGTGCCAAAAAAGGTGGATCTTGAAGAACGTGTGTTGATTGTCAAGCTATCAAAAATATTATGGTAAAGTATAAGCATCTCATTCCTAGTCTAGATGATATGCTAGATGAATTGCATGGTTTTTGTGTTTTCATTAAAATTTGATTTGAAAAGTGAATATCTTCATATTAGAATGAAAGAAGGTGATGAATGAAAACTACTTTTAAGATTAAATATGGATTGTGTGATTGGTTAATTATGTTGTTTGGTCTTACTAATGCACCTATTATTTTTATGAGATTTGTCATAACCTAATTTTTTACCCTTTTATTTTAATTATTTTATTTACTGAAAAAATGATGAAAATGATGATGAAAAACAAGTGAAAAATAAAATGAAGAATGATTTAAAATTTGGGTTAAGGGCGACATGATTAGAAGTTTAAAGATTTCATTAAACTTTTGACTAGTTTAATTAATTAAATAAAGGGCTTAATTGAAGAATTGATAAGTTTTGAAACTTTGATTTAATTTAATTAATGAAATTAGAGACTTAATTGAAAAAATACCAAAGTTTGGGGTTAATTAGGTGCAAAAGTGCAACAGATTAAAGTCCAAGGATAAGCTTGTAAAAGGCGTCGAAATGCAGGGGTTCAATTACAATTTACCCAAGGGTTTGATTACATGATTTCAGAACTTCAGTGACCAGATTGAAAATGACTATTCCCATCACACAAATGGCATCGTTTTGAGAAGTGATTCGTCGCCTTCTTCCTCAAGAACCATTTCTGGAGTAAAGGCTCAAAGCCGTTTCAATCACAAGGATCCTTGTCATTCTCTGGCTATAAAGCCAGATAAGATGAGAGAGCTCGAAAAAAAGAAAGACCCAAGAGAGAGAGGAGAAAAAAAGGCCAGAACCGAGGGGCTGAGAGGGAGAGGGAAAAAAAAGCCACAAACGGCAGGGAACAAGAAACACAAAGATGATACAAAAACACAGGGAAAGGGAAAGGGAGAGAAGCAAACAAAAAGGAAACAGGAGGCAGGAGAATAAACAGAGATTATATAGAGGGGAGAGCAAATTTTGGCCAGCCACTGCACCTTCATCATCGTCTTCTTCCAGACCAGTGCTAGCCGCGACTCCGGTTGCATCACCTTCCCCCTTCCCCCCGAACAGACAGACGCAAGGGCAATCTAGGACATACAGAGAGAAAGAGACCGAGAAAGACAGGGACTAACACAACAAAACAAGGAAAGAGACACAGAGAGGAGGACAAGGAAACAAGAAACCCACATATGAAAGCACCAGCATCACAGTCGACTTCCTCTACTCCAGTGCCAGCATCCAAAACCAGAGGAAGAAGCTTAAAAAAAATAAAAAGAGGAACAACATGCCATCGCCTCCATCTTGCTCCCAGGTAAGTGTCTCCAGTTTTGCAAGATAATTCCCCAATAGTGTGCATTAGAAATATAATTACATAGTAACTGTAGCCAGCATGCGTGGGCAATTCACGCACGCTGGCGGGTAAAAGCCGCCTGGTCCCTGGCTTGGGCCAGCGACCAGGCTTGGCCAGTTGGGTCCAGCCCAGCCCAGCCCCAAAAAATAAAAAATATATAAAAATAAAAAATAAAAAAATAGAAATAGAAATAGAAATTGCATGCATTAGAAATAAGAAAATAAATGTGTTTTTATTGATTTTATTCACTGATGCTAGAATAAATAAAAAATAATTTAAATGATTTTTTTTTATTAGCTATGAATTTTTACCAACGCCAGAGTTAGAATTATTCGTAGTTGAGTAATTACCAACGCTAGAGTTGGAATTACCCGGAATGGAATATTTACTAACACCAGCGTTAGAAGCATCTGTAATTAAATATTCACTGACGCCAGAGTCAGGAATATTACTAGTGAATTGTCATAACACAAATAAACAAAAAAAAAAAAGGAATTTAAGACAAAATTAGCAATGTAGCTTGCCTCAGGTAAGGGGCACTAGGGGTGCTAATACCTTTTCTAGTCACAACCAGTCCTGTACCATAGAATCTCTGCTGACCAGTCAGGGTTCTTAGTGACCATAATATTAGGTGGCGGCTTCTTAAACAAGACCTTTTACCCTAAAAGAACAAGATGCCAGAAATCTGTTCTTTTTTCCATAATCAAGATTATTTTTAAGGCCGCCACGATGTCGGGTGCGACAAGATTTATGAATCATGTTTTGCATGCATTTATAAACAAATTTATTGTTGTTTATTTTGATTATATCTTGGTTTAAAATAAGAGTTTAGACAAGCATGTTGAGCATTTACGAGAAAAGAAATATTGTATGCTAATATGAAAAAATGTATTTTTTTTACATGGAAAAGGTTGTATTTTCTATGTTATATTGATAGTGCAAAAGGTATAAAGATGAATGAGAAAAATGTGAAGTCTATCCAATACTAGCCTATACCTAAATCAATTATTGAGGTAAGAAGTTTTTATTGTTTGGCTAGTTTCTATAGAAGAATTGTTAAGGATTTAATACACTAGTCGCGCCCCTAACTGAGGTTGTTAAAAAAATTATTAGGTTTAAATGGGATAGTGAACAAGAGGATGCATTTAATCTTTTTAAAGAAAGGTTATGTTTAGCACTTTTATTTGCATTACCTAACTTTATTAAAAAAAAAATTAAGATTGAGTTTGATGCCTCAAGAATATGTGTTGGAGCTGTGTTGATGTTGGAGAAGCGATCAATTGCCTATTTTAGTGAAAATCTTAATGGAGAAACATTAAGTTGCTCAACTTATTAAAAAGAGATTTATGCATTGGTGAAGACTTTGGAGACTTGACAACATTATTTGTAACTGAAATTTTTTTTTATCCATTCAAATCATGAATCATTGAAATATTTAAAAGGACAAAGTAAGTTAAATAGGAGACATGCCAAATAGGTCGAGTTTATTGAGATATTTCCATATATTATTAAATATAAGCAAGGTAAGAATAGTGTAGTGGTTGATGCACTATTTAAGAAGTATATTCTTCTTTCTACTTTAAATATGAAATTATTGAGATTTGAGTATATGAAAGATTTGTATGAAAATAATAGTGATTTTTCTAACATGTATAATGTTTATGAGAAATTAGCCTATAGTAAATTTTATAGACTTGATGAATATTTGTTTAGAGAAAATAAACTTTATATGCTTGATAGTTCTTTGTGTGAATTGCTTTTGCGTAAAGCTCATGATGATAGTTTAATGGAACACTTTGGTGTTAGAAAGACTTCAGAGATTTTACATAAACATTTTTATTGGTCTAAAATAAAACATTATGTCCAAAGAGTGTGTAACAAATGCATTACATATAGACGATATAAATCTAAGATCTTATTGCATGATTTATATACTCTTTTGCCTCTACCTAATGAACCTTAGGTAGATATTTTCATGAACTTTGTTTTAGGTTTATCTAAGTAAAAAAAAAATAGAGATTTATTTTTTATGGTTTTTATAGGTTTCTAAAATGACGCATTTCATATCATGTTATAAAATTGATAATGTAACCAACATTGTTGATTTAATCTTTAAAGAGATAGCACAACTTCGTAGCATTTCTAAGAACATTGTTTCTGATCATGATGTTAAATTTCTTGGCTACTTTTGAAAGGTTTTGTAGGAAAAGTTAGGAACTAAGATATAGTTTTTAACTATTTATCAGTTATAAATAGATGGTCAAACAAAAATAGTAAATAGGACTTTAACTATTTATGATGTTTTTTTAGTTTTTCTTCACCTTAGTAAGATATTGATTTAAACAAATTCAAAAAATACCAACAAGTTGATTGAATAGTAATTAGATTTGAACCTTTAATTAGATATGATCTAATAAGGCATACCACACTAGATTAAAATTCAAATCCATCTTAGCCCTTAACAAATTTGTACTTTGATCTTATCTTGCCACGTCACTCGGTTTACCAAGCATCCAATGCACCTTATCACACCGAAACAAATATATGTCAATTAGGAGCGTCGATTCAATTTTCAAATCAAGCTAAATGCAGCCGAGGGATCAATCCAAAAGTGATTTAGCAGCCCACAAGCTCTAGGTGTACCATATTACCTTGCTTGCGTCTGCATCTGATTAGCACTTAAAAGTGCATTTTTATCAAAGTTTTATATCATCATTTTGCACTTGAAGTATCAATAACTCCTTAACTAGAGCATGTTTTATAATAACAAGTCTGATAATATAAGATACCTTTAATTTATGGTATATGTTTATTTTAAATGCAGGCTTACCACATAAATGAAAGGATTGATTAATGAGTTTAACTACTAAAATTGAGAAGACAAAGAGAGGGCTAAGCTTAGAAAAGAGATGCTGGTTGAATTCAAATTGGAACACCATTGGTTATTGGTTCATAACTGGAGTTGTAGAACTTAGATTTATGTCTGGTTTATATGGATAGAAAGCTAAGACATAGGCCTAAAACTTTCATGAAGAGTCCAAGATTTAAAATGATTATTTTCAAGTTCAAATTGTAGCAACAATAGAGAAGTCAAAATCTGTCTTGTAGTCCAGACACTGTTCAGTGTTCAACCCATATCTCGAGTTCTAGAAGTCCAAATGACCTCATTCTTGTTTTTGCTGGAAAGCTGAGACAATTTCCCAGAACTTTCATGGAGACTATCTGTTCAAAGTTTGATGTTAGCAATGACGTTTACTCTAGATAAGAAGATAAGGATTGTCACCAAGTCAAGAGGTGGCCACCCACTCAACAATTAGTTATCAAATCAATAGTTTCGAATTTTAGCCTATAAAAGGAGGCATTTGCCATGCATTTAGGCATCTTAGTGTTCAGATAAAGATCACTCTTTTTTTTTGTATTTGTAATGTTCAAGTTTTATTTTATGTTATATTAATCTCTTGTTTATGTTTTTCATTTCCTTTTCTATACTTAGTTAACTTATATCATGTTTATGTTCTTATATTATTTATTTATGTTTTTCTTCTTCATTATGTTTAGCTAAGTTAATTTTTTCAAGGTGAAAATGGTACACTAATGGTGTAAGAATAAGTACAATATAAACTCAACATGGACTTTAATGTTTGATACTAACATGTTTTGTATTTGTTATCTTACTCACTTTTAATACCCGGTTTGTTAAATGATTAATCTAGATTTGTGTTGTATAACCATTGGTACAACAAATACTTGGCACTTTCATAGTCTACTGTATGGTATAACCGACACTTGTGCTATGAAAGGAACTTGATTTGTTGTTAACATAAGTTATCACCATGAATACCTGACCACATTTACAAGTATTAACATTACTCAAATAAGATAATTAATATAATCATGTTAATAAATTATAATCCGATTGGAATCTCTTTTGTGTGTGATTTCCAGTTGAGTAATAAAAAGAGTTTATACTATACTTATTTGAAATACTATTAGTGGATCCTCTAACCTTGACAATTATTTTATCCTTACATTAATATCACATCTCAAAAGTTCTCTTCAACTCCTTTTCATTTGTTGTTTATAATTTTATATAGTTCACCTCCTTGTGGTTCGACCCCGGTCTTGCTGGGTTATTTATTATTTCGACACGCCTGCACTTGAGATAAGACATCAATCTTTTGATCATGTCAGTATCGTAGCAAACCCTCAAATACTCTTTCTCCTCTCGCTGATGATTCTCTCTCTCTCCTTAGATATCCAAACTTCAGCCACCTTAAGTCGCCGAACCAACACAAAAAGACTCTTATCCCTATAGCGTGAAAACCCAGGTGGTCTTCATCGTTTTCACCGCCTTATATTTCTAGAAAAAGGCTGCGGTTACCTTCGACCACCCGAAGCTTTAGATCATTGATTCTCTCTCCTCAGCCATCAACAACTAACATCACCACCACCATTGGAATACTCTCACTTAGATCTACCATAATCTGCCCTTTTTGTGCCCAAAATATCATATTAAAAGTTCACCCCCTCCAACAATGGCCATGTGTGAGCTACACACGTTACCAAGGGTTTTTTTTTACATATAATTTATGGTGAAATTCGAAGGTATTTCGGTCTTGTTCTATATAGTGACACTAAAGTAATTTTGGGAACTTCTAGGGGTATTTTATTTGTCTTTTTATACATATATTTATTTATATATTTAGTTTTTGCAAAATACCATAATAAATATAAAAAAGAATGACAATACAGGTCTAGCGCCCAGTTTATCCTGTCGTCGTGCGGGGTCTAAAGCCTAATTCTCAAATATTAGTTATGACTATTTTTAGCTATTCCAACATAATATTTCTTTCAATGATAAATGTTATTGATTGACTTGTCTCTTTTTTTTTTAATAAGGACCAATGTTAAACTTTTAATAACAAATATGGATTGTGCCTTTTTTTTTCGCAACTTGGACGTAACTCTTTTTTTTAGGGTTAATCGTTAACATTTCAACGAGTCTTCTATTTTTAGTGATTGATTTGTTTTTTGCGTGTCTCTTATTTTTAGGGACCGACGTTAACTCTCAAAAACAAATTGCAAATAAGATCATAATGTTATAGCATTTTAATCAAATTAGAAAAAAACAAAAGTTAGGGTAACCTTTCACTTGAAAGGATGGTTTAAGGATGATATCTATATTCCCTTAATCATAACGAACCTAGTACCTGAATCTTTGAAACTAGTGTTTAATTTTGAATTTATAATTTCCTCAAATTACTTGATAACAACTCCAATAAAATCTTTATTTTTCTCAAAATAATATTTTTTAAATACCCAAAAAAAGGTGTCCCGCAATGTCATGTATTGACATTTTTCATTTCAAAAATGTCCTTGAGTTATACAATTTTAATTTTAATTTTTATTATAAAAAATTTTATTTATTAAAATATTTTGAGCAATTGTATGAAATTCTTATTTTATATCCTTATATATAATTTGAGGATATTTTTGCAATACAATATATAAATATTTCAATCTGTACAAAAATACTTAGAAATAAAGAAATATTTTAGAATTAGATAATATATAAGAATAAAAAGGACACAATTAGAAATGTAGAGACATATAATAGAGACATGGCCATATATATTAAGACATTTATCCTGGAAAAAAAACCAACTCGTGCATATTAAGACTAAGATCACCTCCTGCTTCAATTAAAATAGGTCATTAATATACAATATTAAAACGAAAAGGTG
>Ga0325401_1002397_pt1 | contig 16646 bp, 14 predicted proteins | sample PopdelMetagenome_FD_205666 | JGI IMG/M metagenome (GOLD analysis project Ga0325401, IMG submission 205666) | Populus deltoides microbial communities from Bellville, Georgia, United States - Xylem-PdKOR-R2 | ecosystem: Host-associated > Plants > Phyllosphere > Stem > Wood/Secondary xylem | place...
GCTTGTCGCCTTCCGTTACGGCTTCTACTAGCAAGGCGCCGCCTACAAAAGCCCCCTTCCACGACTCGCCAAGGCCACCGAATACTTCCTCCCGATCACCGCGGGAGCGGAGTTTGTTGATACCTACTTTGAAAGCTCGTACCTCCTTCGCTGTGCGGCGAGCGAGCTGTTCGTCGTCGCTGGCAACGGCCGACACAAGGGCTCCATTGGAAATATTCATCTCACCTACCAGTTCTTCCACCCGGTCGACTAGTACGATAGAATCAATGGGTCCGAAGGGCTCTTTGAAGTACAGTTCACTTTGGCGGGGTAGGTTCACCAAGGAGCGGGGTGCAACGTACGACCAACGGTTCTGGCCGGGTAAGAACAAGCTGTCGTCGAGTTTGCCTTCGAGCAGGGGAGTAGCGCCCGTTTTCAGCGCATTTTCGTAAAGGCGGTTGAGGTCAGCGGCCTGGTTGGAATTGATAACCGGACCAAAAGCTAGGTCGGGTAGTTGGTCGCCGGGGTTATCTACGAGGGTAGGATTGCCCACTTTCAGTCCGCGAATAACATCCCAATAAGTCTCCAAAAACTTCGGAAACAAGTCGCGCTGCACCACAAAGCGCACGTAGGCCGTGCAGCGCTGTTTACCGTAGTCATATCCCTTCTTGAGTTGGTCGCCGAGGGTTTGCCAGTCTGAAAAGTTCCAGATGCCATACGTGTTCACGCCTTCCATTTCCAGCATGTAGCGCTTGTGTTTGGAAGCCAGGGCATCGGCGATGTTGCGGCCATTGTAGCGGCCACCTACGAAGCTTAAGCAGTCAACATGATCATCTTTTACTAACACGTCACTTAGTTCGCCGCCAGGGCCGCTCACCAACGTCACTGGCAAGCCACTCCGCCGAGCTAAGGCAAAGGCTAAGCTAAGAGAGATGAAACCGCCGTCGGTGGGCGTTTTGGCAATAACGGAGTTACCACAGAGTACCTGTACCAACACGGCATGCATTAGCACCGACATCGGGTAGTTCCAGGAGGCAATGTTGCTCACCAAGCCCAACGGTTTACGCTTGTCGAGCATGCTTTCGATATTGTCTACGTACCATTGCACACCGTCGATGCAGCGGTCGATGTCGGTGAAACCTAGCTTGTACGTTTTACCAATTTCCCAGATCAGCAATTTCCCAATCAAGTCTACGTGTTGGCGCAACGAATCTAAGCAGCCTTGCACACGGCTCTTGCGCTCATCTAGGTCTGTAGCGGCCCAGGCAGCGGCTTCGCCCTTTGCAGAGCGTACAGCGCGCAACGCCGTGTCGCGGTTGAGCATAGGCAAGCTGCCGAGTACAGTACCATCGACCGGAGAGATAAACTCGCGGGACGTACCTGGGCATTGCCACTGGCCTTCCAAAAGGTTTAGAAAACGGCCTTGTTGATCGAAGATTTCAGGAGCAATCTGCTTCACCTGCGCCAGCAGGCCAAAAAACTCGACTTGAGGAGAAATGATTTTAGGCATGAGAAACGGAACGTTGGGCAAGCTGATATGATGGTCAGCAAGATAGGGGAGGGTTTGCTAATATTCCGCATGCACGCACCTAGCTCCCCGCCAATGTTTGGCCCCCTTCATTTAAGAATAGAAACAGACCTAGCTCTGAAAGATGCTTACTACTTCTATTTGCCCAAAGATATTCTGGTTGAACTCCGCCAACTCTTCGGCCGGCACCCATAACTCATCATGGTGACGGTCGCCAACGTTTTGCACCGGAAACTGGGCCGCGTAGTCAGCATCCAGAGCAAAGCGCACAACATAGCCTACCCCGTAGGCAGGTACATTCCAGTCGCGGGCTATCTGAGTGGCGTATTCCTCATTGAGCACGGGGTAAAAGATAGGCTGCTCGGGCAAGCGCGGTGGAAAAGCTAGCCACCCAGAAGCAGCTATTAAATCAAGTTCCTGCTGATTGACGGGGCGATAGAGCAGCAAAGTAGCCGGTTCGTGGCGCATGAGCTAGGGATGAAAGCTAGGGCTAAAATTCATGCAGTCGTTGCGCAATATTCCAGCGTAGTGCCAGCGTCGCAAATACTTGGTTGGTCCGGGCAGCGGTCGGTAAGGTCGAGGTTTGGTGGCGCGCAATGAGTTTGGCGTCAAGCCACACACTGTGACGAACTTGGTACGTAGCCGTAAAATCGGTGTGGAGCAAACGTGTTTTGTTTCCATCACCCACATTATACCCATACTCAATTAGGTTGCCGTTAGCATCGGTCGGACGTACTATGTAAGGTAATAGCACATTGCCGCCATAGTTCAGAAGCATATTATTAGCACCTAAGTAGTCGTTACCCTGCACCGTGTAGATACCTTTTGCTACTAAGTTCAAACGTGGTAATACCGACGGCTGGTAGCTGATAATGCCAAGAAAATCATACAGGTTGGCGCCCATTGGATGAGCGAGCGGCTGTTGATAATGCTGATAATTGCGGAATCGGTCTTCGTGTTGGTAAGTATACGGACGAATATAGTTGAACTCCCCTTGAATGTCGAGGTTCGAAATACCAGCTACGTCGAGGTACTTGCCCCCTAGCTGTAGAGCTTGCTTATTACCCCACCAACCGTTGCCTGCTCGAATTTCACTTAATACAAATTCATCCAAGATGAACTGCCCGTAGACTTGTGCTCGCCGTTTGATGTTCCACTTGAAATCAAGACCTAAAATGGCGTTATCCTCTGACCCAATGTGCTGCTCGATAGCACGATAGAAAATGATAGGGTTCAGATATTGTAGCTCGAAGTGTCCTTTACGCCGCGAAAACACTTCCGATTCAAATACACCAATGTTGAAGTTGGACGTCACATCAAGGCTGAGGTGGTGCAACGCGAAGTATTTTTTCTGAAATACCGTATCAGGGGTAACGCCTCGCTCAGTGTATTTACCGCTGGCCGTCATCTCAGCAAATAGGTTCTGGTAGTTCAACTTCCACACGCGGGTGTTGAGCTTCAGAAAAAAGTATGGTGCGCTGTAATCTGATAAAACCAAAGAACGATAACCATTCCCAATAAAGTTACGGTCGTGGCCTAGCTGCACATTAACGTGCTTGGTGGCCGCATAAGTAACATAACCCCGCGCCGTAAAAAAGTCGTATTGGTCAGTTCTATTTTTGAACGGCTTCCAATATCCTTCGTGCGGCACAGCCCGGTCGCGGTCGATGCGGCGCTGCACGTAGCCAGGTACAGCCATCTGGTTGTCGGCCAAGAAGGTGTAGAAACCTAGGCGCTGGTCGAGGGTACCTTCCACTTGGATGCCCCGCGTATTTATGTAGCGCAGTCCGTCTAACTCGTTGTCTTTGCCGGCTTGTAGCAGCAGCACCGGGTTCACGCGTAGTGTAAAATCGGGTGTGGCCACATGAAATAAATCGGACTGATTACGGTAGAAGTACTTCAGCAACGGCCGCTGGCTTTGATTCTGACCTAGGGCTGAGTTTCCTGCTGTGTAATTCCAGTTGTCGCGTAGCAAATAACCCGCATTGAAACGGTCGGCTGCCGATAAGCTGCTAGCGCCGGTGCTATCTTGTACCATACGTTCCGCTAAGCGCGCCACGCTCACGCGCGAGTAAGGTCGCACGGAAGTATGTGGATCGTGGAGCGTATCGGGTCCGTACTTGATGGCGTAGCGGTCAATCAGCCGATATACGTCGGGGTCAAGTGGCACGTAGGTAGCACCCTGGGTTGTTTTGGGCGCTGGCGCAGGATTTGTGGGCGCCGTCTTATCGAACACAAGCCAAGTAGGCCCTTCAGTAGGAGTGGTCTGAGCAGCTAAGCGCCCCGTGAGCAGACCTAGGGCACTCAAAAGCAGTACGGATTTTTTCATAAGTAAGTATAGAACGCCGCCGATTGGGTGGTAGTACGACGTAGCACTGCAAACCTACACAGTTGGCACGGAGCACTCTGTCGAAAGTAAGAGAGAAGTGCGTAGTAGCTTGTGAAAGCCTATTCTTATTTTTAAGAGCAAATTGCTAACCAACCTACCTCGTCATTCCTGATACTGCTATCCTTTGACGCTCCGCTACCTTCGTCACCCCGAAATTGACCTAGCTGCTTGGGATGCCTGCGTCGCTGCGGCGCAACCAACTGGTCCTTATGTATATTCGTGGTGGCTAGCTTGTGTAACGCAGCACTGGGATGCCGTGGTAGAATATGATGCAGCAACAGGAGGCTATTGCTCCGTACTGCCGCTGCCTACTAAGCGCCGGCTTGGGCTCCGACAAGTGTATCAGCCGGCTTTCACTCAGCAGCTAGGCCTACTTACTACAGAAAACAGCCATTACTGCAATCTAGCTGACTACCTAGCTTTAATTGCCGGGCGTTTTTCGCACTTCTACCTGCAATTAAATGTGGGCAACCAGCTAGCCGAAGCACCCCACAACTTCACCTTGACGGAGCGGCAGACTTACCTCTTGAACCTGTCAGCTGACTACGCCTCCTTGTTCAGTGGTTACACTTCCGATTACCGCCGGCGCCTGCGCCGCAATCAACAGCAGCCTCTACCGTTAAGGGTAGTAGAAATGCAGACTGCAACCGAGCTTATTCAGTTATTCAGGTTGCACAAGGGGGGAGAGGTAACAGGCGTAAAAACGCGGCAGTATCAACAGTTAGCCGCTTTGGTAGAAGCTTTACAGACGCGGCACCTAGCCAAGATGATCGGTGTGCGCCAGCCCGGCACCAATAACTTACTAGCAGGTGCCTTGTTCGTACAGCATCAGGGTGGGCTAATTTATTTGTTCGCGGCGGCCTCACCCGTAGGCAAACAAGCCGGGGCGCCCTTGCTACTGCTCGACTATATGATTCAGCAATTTGCGGGTACCCCTGGGTTTGTTCTCGATTTTGAAGGGAGCATGATACCGTCAATTGCTCGATTTTTTGCCAACTTCGGGGCTCTACCCGCCTCCTATATGGCCCTTTCTCAAACTATCCGTCAACATTGGTCCTTGCTATGGAAATCCTAACGCCTTCCTCTGATACCTCTATCCCTGAACGTGTGCACGTTGTGTGCGCGGAGCCTTCCGTAGCAAATCACTTCTTGGCAGAACTGCGCGATGTGGACGTGCAGCGCGACAGTCTGCGTTTTCGCCGCAACTTACAGCGCCTCGGCGAAATCATTGCTTACCGAATTAGCTCGCAGCTGAGCTACACCACAAAAACAATCCAGACTCCCCTAGCACAATCGGAGGGGGAACTGCTGCGCGATTTTCCGGTGTTGGCAACGGTGTTGCGGGCTGGGTTGCCGTTTCACCAAGGCTTCCTCAATTACTTCGATCAATCACCGAGCGCTTTTGCCGCGGCTTACCGCATCGAAGGCACGGCGCAAGTGCAAGTGCAGCTTGACTATCTAACGGCACCAAATTTGGATGAGCGTGTACTGATCTTGGCTGACCCAATGCTAGCTTCCGGCAAGTCGTTGGTGCAAACTTACCGAGCCATGGTGCGCTTTGGCCAGCCTCGACAAGTACACATTGCGGCCGTTATTGCCAGTCCGGAGGGAGTGGCGTACGTGACGCGCGAAATTCCGGAGGCGAACCTCTGGGTAGCTGCCATCGACGAGGGTCTTAATGAACAAGCTTACATCATCCCAGGCCTCGGCGACGCCGGCGATTTATCGTATGGTAGCAAGCTGTAACAAGTTCGTTCTTACTTAAAAGTAACACGCATTCTGTAACCTGTTCTTCTGACTTTCCGCATAAGCTGCATACAAAGAAGCTCAAGACACACTTTCCCCGTAAATACACCTAGCTTCCGTGATACCGTACGCCGTAAAATATATCTCCGTTTTTCTGCTGAGCATGCTCAAGTTTCTGGGCGGCCCGGTGGCAGGCGTAGCGGCCGGCATCTCGCCTGGGCTTACGTGGGGGCTTACCGTGGCCGGCATGATGACCAGTGTGGTGGTGGTGTCGGGCGTAGGACAAGCGTGGGCACTTCATCAGCGGCAACGGCGCCAGCTTCGGGGTAAGCCTCTGTTCAGCAAACGCAGCCGTAATATTGTGCGCATCTTCCGGCGCTTCGGCATGCCAGGCATTGCATTCCTAACGCCCATTCTGTTCAGCCCCATTGGAGGAACCGTTATTGCCACTCAATTGCATGTACCTAGGGTCCGGATCCTGCTCCATATGCTGTGGAGCGCGGCTTTTTGGGCAGCTATGCTCACGCTTCTAGCGCTTCGGTTTAGCCACTTAGCTATCTTTCATCATTAAAAAGTGTAGTAAAAAGGCTCCTATTTGACAATGGGGGCCTTTCTGCTTCTCAATGAGCCAATCGACCAACTTACATTTGGGGCAATAACCAGATTTTCAAAGCAGAAGGCCGGGAAATACCTACTAATAGGTATTTCTCGGCCTTCTGCTTTCTCTTAGCTTTATCTAAATTAAAAACCAATTAATTCCATAGTTTACCTGCCGTTCGCCACTACCTATTACCTATGAAAAAGGACTTGCTTCTCAGCTTGCAGTATCGCCGAGCCATGTTGATCTGGCTGATTACAGCCAGTAATCCGGCCGTAGCGTAGTTTTAATCCGTAGCCAAGTAGCCTAGGTTGTCATGTGCACAAGCAGCAGACAGCCTAGGCTACCTTATTCTATTTGCGACGCGAGCCTCGAAGTTTCGCTGCCGCTTTTGCCGCCGGCGATTGACTCTTACCTGGCGAAGGGCGCTTTTTATTACCCTTTTGGCTGCGGTTTGGCCCTTCCACGTAAGGCAAGCCAGTCCGCTTGTCTACATCTTTCTGCAAAGGCGTCTTTTTCTCGTGAAACGCGCCTTGAAAGTCTGGATCTTGCCGACGACGACGCTCATCTATTTCACGCGCCATGCCTTGCTGTTCCTCAAAGGTAGTCGGCATCACTTTTACTTCGGGTGGCAGCAGCAACTCCGGAATTTCTTGGTGAATCAGCTTCGCAATTTGTTCCATATGGTGCAACTCAGCATCGTTGGCGAAAGTGATGGCTGCTCCCGTATGCGTTGCCCGACCCGTTCGACCGATGCGGTGCACATAGTCGTCGTACACGAGTGGTACATCGAAGTTGATAACGTGGCTTACTTGTGGCACATCGATGCCACGAGCAGCCACATCGGTGGCTACTAGGAAGCGCAACTCACCATTGCGAAACGCTTCCATGGCATTGATACGAGCATTCTGTCCCTTATTCCCGTGAATGGCTCTTGCCTCCCCAACCACCTTTCGCGTTAAGAAACCAGTGATATTTTCCGCATGCTCTTTTGTGCGGCAAAAAATCATTACTCGGTGAAACGTATCCCAGTCGAGTAGCAAGTAGTCGAGCAGGTTGATCTTGGTGAGAAAGTTTGGTACTCGGTACAGCGATTGACTAACCGTTTGGGCAGACGTAGCCGCTGGTGTTACTTCCACGCGCACCGGGAACTCCAGAAATTCTTCGCTCAGCTTTGCTACTTTATCAGGCATAGTAGCCGAGAACAGCACGTTCTGTCGCTTGCGCGGAATAACCTCCAAAACGCGCCGGATTTGCGGCATGAAGCCCATATCCATCATTTTATCGGCCTCGTCGAGCACCAGCGTTTTCAGCTCTTTTAAAATCAAGTCGCCTTGCAAATAAAGCTCTAGTAACCGCCCCGGCGTAGCAATCAAAATATCAACGCCTTGCGCAATAGTTTCAATTTGAGTTTTAGGACCTAGGCCACCATAGATAGCAAAAATGCGCAGGTCCGTGTAAGTAGCTAGGCGCTTCAGGTGCGTTTCGAGCTGCATAGCTAGCTCACGCGTGGGCGCCAGAACGAGCGCACGTGGATGAGTGCCTTGGGCATATTTCACTTTCATTAGCAGCGGTAGTCCGAAAGCAGCAGTTTTGCCTGTGCCAGTCTGCGCAATGCCGAGCACATCGTGGCCAGCCAGCAGCAGCGGAATAGTTTGCTCCTGTACGGGCGTAGGTTGCTCAAAGCCAGCTTCAGCTACTGCCATCAGGAGCTGTTTATTAAGCTTAAAATCGGCGAAGGAAGCAGTGGCAGAAGATTCAGACATAACGAAAGGGCTTGAAAACGAGCCGCAAAGATACGGCGAAGGAGCGGAAGGGAGTAGAAACACATGGCGGCACTAGCTCGCTCGCATTCTGGTGAGCTAACTTGCTGACCAATACCTTGGAGCAATGTGCCCACAAGAAGCATATAGTGCTTAGGATAGTGACTAAGACAAGAGCAGTGAAAATTATTCACTGGTTTCTTTTGCATAAATCCGACGGTATACTAATTTTGTCGCTCCAATACCTACCTGGTGGTCATAGCTCAGTCGGTTAGAGCATCGGATTGTGATTCCGAAGGTCGTGGGTTCGAGCCCCATTGTCCACCCATCGAAAAACGAAAAGTCCCCGGAAAGAAATTTCCGGGGACTTTTTTTGTACTTGTGCCGTTGTGCACAGCAAGAGTATTTGCATGCATCACTTTTTACTTTTCTCTGTATGAGTTTGGTTGTTATCGGTACCGTTGCGTTCGACGCACTAGAAACGCCTTTCGGCAAAACCGACAAGATCATTGGCGGAGCCGCCACGTATGCTAGCTTGTCGGCTTCCTATTCCGTGAAGCCGGTGAAAATGGTAGCTGTCGTTGGCGACGATTTTCCGCAATCCGATATTCTTTTGCTGGAAGAACACGGGGTCGATACGCAAGGATTGCAGATTAAAGAAGGGGAGAAATCGTTTTTCTGGTCGGGAAAATACTCCAACGACCTCAACTCGCGCGAAACGCTCCAGACAGAACTAAACGTGCTGGCTGATTTCGACCCCGTTTTACCCGATTCGTACCAAGATTGCAAGTATTTGATGCTTGGCAACTTGACTCCCCAAATCCAACGCCTCGTGATCCAGCGCCTCGTAAATCGGCCCAAGCTGATCGTGATGGATACGATGAACTTCTGGATGGACGTGGCAATGGAAGAGTTGCTGACGACTATTGAAATGGTTGATGTGCTTAGCATCAACGATGAAGAGGCCCGGCAGCTTTCAGGAGAGCATTCGCTAGTGAAGGCGGCCAAGAAGATCATGGCCCTAGGTCCTAAGTATTTGATCATCAAAAAAGGAGAGCATGGCGCACTGTTGTTTTGCAAAAACAAAATATTCTACGCGCCAGCACTGCCATTGGAAGAAGTATTTGACCCCACCGGCGCCGGCGACACCTTTGCTGGTGGATTTATCGGCTATCTAGCCGCTACCGACGACATCAGCTTCGACAATATGAAGCGCGCGGTGATTCATGCATCGGCTATGGCTTCGTTTTGCGTTGAGAAGTTCGGTACAGAGCGTTTGCAAAATCTTACTAAAGAAGAGATTGAAGCACGTGAGGCACTATTCACGGAGTTAGTAAAAGTAGTTCCGGCTGCCGCAACGGCTACGGTTTAGCTTAGAAAAGCTCAGTTGAAGAAGGTCACGATTTAGTCGTGGGTTTTAGCAACCAAATGCGTTTTGCCTAGGTAAGAAGAGTATTATTATTTCTCACCTTAGCGCCGAACGTCATGGAAAAGCATAAGAGCAAATCGTCGAACGAGTCGAATAAGAAAGAGAACACTCCGATGGGCCCCGATGCCCTTCAGCATATGCCCACTGACCCCGAAGCGCGTGGTGGCAATGGCACAACCCAACAAAATGTGGATCAAAACCACATTACGCAGACCGGCAACGATATCAAGAATAATACACCGGGTGGCAACTTTGACGAGATACGCCACACGCAAAAAAACAAACCGCGCAATAGCCCAAACCCTACGCAGCAAAACGCTAAGTAAGGTCGCGGATAAACAAAAGCCCTTCTACACCTAGGTATAGAAGGGCTTTTGTTTTGGTCGATATCGTTAGGCTAGGGTATTACTTTCATGCGCACAATACGCGTGTCAACGTCGTCTTTATCGAAGAAATCCTGTTGGAACAAAATAGAATGGTCGTCGAGCCAGCGGGGTTCTTGCACGCCCCATTCGGTTTCTCGCTCCCACAGAAGACGTGGCGAGCCTTCCGCAGACCATACTTGCAGACCATTGGGTTCGTAGTGAGCTAGCACATCGGAATTGCCGCACACAAAATGCCGTCCATTGGGTGATATAGCAGGTGGTCCCCAAATTGGGGTACGACGCCCCGTTCGTTGATCAATTAGCACATAGTAGCCGCCTTCGTACAAGTGCACCGACAGCAGCCACTGCCCGATTTTTGGCAACGAAGCAAGATACTCGTATGCAATGTTGGCGTCGTAATCCTCCACTGGGTTGTCCGTGAGGCGTAGGGGAATGTGTGCTGTTGGACGCAGCACCAGCGTGCGACCTATCCGCTGTACCATAGGACCGGCGGTGCGCAAGCGCTGTCGTTCCTCCTTCTGCGGATCTAGGTCTAGCTCGCCTTCCTCACTGATGGGTTCCACGCGCATCCAGGGGGAGCTAGGGAGGGCGTCGTAGGCGCTACGTGGAGCCGAATATAGGCGCAGTACCTGAGCGCGGTGCACGGCCAACGTATCGAGGTGGTTGAGCCGATAAATACGCGGCGGTTTTGGTGGTGGCAGTAGCGTCACTGTAGGACTCTGATTCACAGCCGGGCGTGGCCGTTCAGCCAGCGGCATGCGGAAAGTGCAGGCAGCTAGGTTAATGGGCAAAGCCACTACCATGACAACTAAACGAGGCCGGAGCATCAGAACGCTACCTACTGACAACAATATACAAAACTAAAAGGCCTGTTTGAGCCAGCGCTGGAAGCTAGCTTGCTGTTCGGGTGTGGCATCTGGTACCCGCTCAATAGTTATTTTCGGAGAGAAGCGCTGGTCTGCTTTGGCCGTTAAGGATACTGTCAACAAACGGTTTTGGCGGAATAGGCTAAGCTCATACTGATCATTATCGGTGGCAAACAGACTCTGAAGGTTCATGGTTACCCGGCGACCATTCACTGCCACAATTTCGTCGTCTACGGTCAGGGCTGCTGCTGCAGGTGAGCTAGGTAGGATAGCTGCCACTTCTGTGCGCCCGTCCCGAACTACCGCGCGAAACCCGAACACACCTTCGGAAACCGATGGATTTTCTTGTATGCGTAATTGACAGCCCACAAAGTGCAGTACCTTGTTTAAGGGTTCTTCCAGCGGCGCAGTCCCGTATACAAATTGATCGAAATAACGTTGCATAGGTTGCCCCGCTACCTCCGATACAAGACGCATATAGTCTTGCTCGGTATAGCCTACGCCCACTTTGCCAAACTCCAGCCATAGGCGGCGCATCACGTCATCAAGGCTGCGTTGATGGTGGGAGAGGCGCCGGATGGTAAGGTCGAGCAGCAAGGCTACCAAGGCTCCTTTGTGGTAAACTGATACTTTCCGGTCGGGGACGCCAGGCTTATAGCCATCTAGCCACAAGTCCATAGAGGCGTCGGCTAGGGAAAGGTTGAAGCGGCCGTGGTCGTCGTAATGCTTCCGCAGTACAGCGTTCAGTTCCTCAAAATACTGATCAACTGTGCGTACCCCACTGCGCGCGAGCAAATAATCACCGTAATAGGTTGTTACACCTTCGGCGATGTAGCAAGTTCGGAAATAGTTTTCACGCGTGTAATCATACGGCAGCATCTCGGCTGGCCGGATGCTCTTGATATTCCACGTGTGAAACAACTCATGGCAGCTCACTCCTAGAAACTCCTTATACAGGCCTTCTGTCATCAGCAACTCGGTCGGACCTATGGTTATTACGGTCGAGTTGGTGTGCTCTACGCCATGGTAGTGTTTATAGGGTAAAATCTGGTTTAAAAAGTGATAATCACCAACAGGAAAGCCCCCAAATAACGCGACTTGCTCTGCCGTGAAAGTCGTGAAGTCACGCACAATACGGCTCCAATCGGGTGTGCATTCACCTTGAAGCCACACGTAGAAAGGAACGCCTTCAACTTGGTACTCGCGGTGCTGCAAGCTTGGACTAGCAATAAGCGGGCACTCCACAAGCTCATCGTAGCTTTGAGCTTGGAGTGTGTTAGGTCCGCTCTGTGGCATGCCGCAAGCAATTTGCCAGCCCTCAGGCAAAGCCAGAGTCAACTGACAAGCTTCCTCGCGGCGCCCTTCGATGTAGAGAAAGCACTGGATACCGTTGAGATAAAGCTGCGACTCATCTAGCCACGAACCGCCCGCATCCATCTGATGGGCGTAGAAGTTGTAACGCACGCGTAGCGTACGTCCGGCCGCGGCCGGCACTAGCCAGCGGTCCTTGGTTATCTTCTGAAAAGCTAGGTGCTCACCCGAGGCAGCATCTTCTACCGTAACATGCTGCACTTTCTGGGCGAAGTTCTGCAACTCATATCGGCCAGGACGCCAAGCGGGTAGTTGTAGCTCAAGCGCCTCCGAGGCTGAAGCAGATACCTCAAAAGTCATCTGCACCTGCACATAGAAAGTGAGCGGATTGTCAAACGAAACGTAGTAGTGAATCATAGGCACCAAGAGGGGGAGCACAAAATCAATGGTAAAGCTAGGGTATCCTAGCAAAACGTAGCCCAACTATAAAAGCTCTTTCTTATACGTATAATTGCCGTTTTTAGCTTACCAATTGAAGATCAGCTTTCTACTAAAGCAAGTGCCGCAGAAAACAAAACCTAGGAGAAGCTTTGACATTTACAAATCAACCGCTTACCTTTGCCGGCCATCCCAGAATAGCACTATACGACGACGATGAAAAGAACATTTCAACCCTCGCAGCGCAAGCGCCGCAACAAGCACGGCTTCCGCTCACGCATGGAAACCGCTAACGGCCGCAACGTGCTGGCCCGTCGCCGCGCCAAAGGCCGCAAGCGCCTAACGGTATCGGACGAAGGACGTCATAAGCGCTAAACCGCTGACGATATCCACTGTGTCGCCCCAGTCGGCTGTAGCGCCGGGTGCGCGCTCCTACTCCTTTTCGAAAGAAGAACATTTGTGCCGGAAAAAGCTCATTCAAGAGCTGTTCGGCCAGGGTTCTTCTTTTGGTTTATATCCCTTGCGGTTTACGTGGCGCTCAACTGCTGCGCCCACCGCTGCGCCGCCGCAAGTATTAGTAAGTGTATCGAAGCGCAATTTTAAGCGGGCTGTCGACCGCAACCGTCTCAAGCGCCTTATGCGGGAAGCGTATCGGCTCAATAAACACCGGCTCACGGAAGCTGCTGATGGGCACTCGGTTGCATTGTTAGGAATTATTTACACCGGCAAGGAGGAAAAGCCTTTCGCGGTGGTCGAAAAAAAATTAATTTCAGGGCTGGAGCGTTTGCTGAGTGAAAGTCGTCCCGCACCCGCGGCTACGGTACTTTCGTAAGTAGCGTGTTATCTGCTTCCCGCCTCGTTTATGCGTAAAAAACTTATTGCTAGCCTCGTTGTTGGCGGCGCGTTACTCGTATCCTTCCGGTCCGCCGATAACGAGCGGTACTTCGAAATCGCTAAAAACCTCGACATCTTCGCCACCTTATTCAAGGAGGTAAATACCTATTACGTAGATGAGGTGACTCCCTCAAAAATGGTGAAGACGGGCATCGACGCCATGCTCAAGTCGCTTGACCCCTATACCAACTACATCCCGGAGGACGACATTGAGGATTTTCGCCAGCTAACCACCGGGCAATACGGCGGCATTGGAGCGCAAGTCTCTAAGCGCAATGGCAAGACCGTTGTGCAGGCCGCGTACGAAGGCTACCCGGCCCAAAAGGCGGGCTTATTACCTGGCGACGAGCTCCTGACTATCAACGGCGTTAGCACCGAAAAGAAAACCAATAGCGACATCAGTAAGCTGCTGAAAGGGCAGGCCAATTCCATTGTGAAACTGGAAGTGACGCGCTACGGGCAGGACAAGCCAATCGAAATCAATATCACCCGCGACAAAATTCAGGTCGACAACGTGCCCTATTATGGCCTGATCACGCCTGAAGTCGGGTATTTTCAGCTTTCCTCGTTCACCGTTGATGCAGGCAAGGAAGTGCGCATGGCAGTGGCGAAACTAAAGGAGCAAGGTGCCAAGAAGATTATCTTCGATATCCGAGACAACCCCGGCGGCTTGCTCAATGAAGCCGTGAATATCTCCAACGTCTTCGTGGACAAGGGGCTAGACATTGTGAGTACCAAAGGCAAAGTAACGGAGTGGAATAAAACCTATAAGGCTCTCGATACGCCTCTCGATACGCACATTCCCGTTGTAGTCATCACGAGCAACCGTTCTGCTTCCGCTTCCGAAATTGTCTCGGGGGTGTTGCAAGATTATGACCGAGCGGTGGTAGTAGGAGAGCGGACCTTTGGTAAGGGCCTAGTGCAGGCCACCCGGCCGCTGAGCTACAACTCACAACTGAAAGTCACGACGGCCAAATATTATATCCCTAGCGGCCGCTGTATCCAAGAAATCGACTATGCGCACCGCGCCGACGATGGTACCCTAGGTAAAGTGCCCGATTCCCTGCGAACTTCTTTCAAAACGGCAAGTGGTCGTACGGTATACGATGGGGGCGGGGTGGCACCCGACGTGGCGGTGCAAGAGCGTGAAATAGCCGATGTTACCCGCGTGCTGATTCAGAAGAATTATATCTTCGATTACGCTACTCGCTATCGTTCTGAGCACCCTACCATTTCGGCGGCGCGCCAGTTCAAGCTTTCGGACGCGGACTACCAGAAGTTCACGCAGTTCTTGTCGAACAAAGAAGTGAACTACTTCACCGACGCCGAGAAAACCCTAGCCGACCTCACGAAGAAGGTAAAAGACGAGAAGCACTATGATGATGTGAAAAGTGAGCTGGAAGCTATCCGCCGAAAAGTTTCTGCTAACAAGAGTAACGACCTGACCCGCTTTAAGCCTGAAATCCGGGAATTGTTGGAGCAGGAGATTGTATCGCGTTACTATTTCCAAAAAGGCCAGGTCGAAGCTAGCTTCGATGATGACCCCAATATTCTGGCGGCTATGCAGGTGCTCAATGACGCGCCTCGATACGCGGCCCTGTTAAAACCTGGTACGCCAGAAGCCAAGACTCGTCCCGAAGCAAAACGCAGCACAGCAGGAGGGAAGTAATTGCTTTATCTTTGCAACAAAAAAGCAGGCTACTTAACATGAGCCTGCTTTTTTGTTGTTAGTTGAAACAAAAGGTAGTGCCAAATAGCAGCATGTCGACACTCATTCTTTCCCTCGAAACGTCCTCGCCAATCTGTTCTGTGGCATTGCACCAGGAAGGGGCATTGTTAGGGCAATCGGAGTTGCGTTTGGAAAAGTCTCATTCGTCGCACCTCAGTGTGCTCATCGAACAGCTCCTGGAAAATACCGGAAACACCATGCACAACCTAGGTGCCGTAGCCGTTTCCGATGGACCAGGTTCCTATACGGGTTTGCGTATTGGGGCAGCGGCGGCCAAAGGCATCTGCTACGCCCTGAATATTCCGCTACTTGCTGTGAGTACGCTGCAAGCTTTGGCGCATCAAGTAACAGCTTTCACCAGTCAACCCGAAGCGTACCTGTATTGCCCGATGCTAGACGCTCGGCGTATGGAAGTATATGCTGCTTTGTACACGCACGATGGCCAAGAAGTGCTAGCGCCCGCACCGCTCATCCTCGACGCCGACACGTTATCCGAACAAATGACCCACTGTCATTTGTTATGCTTTGGAAATGGCGCTGCTAAGTTTCAGCCGCTCGTGACTACTTCTGCAAAAGCTAGCTTCGTGAACAATGTTTTTCCGTCCGCAGTAGCGGTCGGCGAGCTAGCCTACGTAGCCTACCAGCGGCAAGAATTTCGCGACGTGGCTTACTACGAGCCATTTTATTTGAAAGAAGTCTACACGACTACCCCAAAACAAAAGGCGTAGAACCAGAGCAGCGCTTTATTGCTTTTAAAGCTAGGTTCGCAGTTCTAGTCATTAGGCCCGACCATTATGGAAGAAATTATCAACCGCGTAGCCCAGAGTGCCCTAACCACGCTGAACCTAGAAGAAATGCTTCATCCAGGTGAGCGGGTGGTGTATGATATAAAAGACAACCTGTTTCAGGGGTTGATTTTGCGGGAAAAGGATTTCCGCGAATTCATCAAAACACACGATTGGAGCCAATACGCAGGAAAGAACGTGGCTATTATCTGCTCCGTCGACGCTATTGTGCCCACTTGGGCGTTTATGCTGCTAGCCACCAAACTTCAAAACCACGCGCACCGCTATGTGTTTGGCAATTTGGAAGCACTAGAGCAAGAGCTCTTTCACGAAGCCATTGCTGCCGTTGACGCCGAGTATTATCGTGATTTGAAAGTTGTGGTGAAGGGCTGTGGCAACGTGCCAGTGCCTACGTACGCCTACGTGGCTATCATGCAAAAATTGCTGCCCGTAGCAAGCAGTATCATGTACGGCGAGCCATGTAGCACCGTCCCACTGTATAAGCGTCCGAAGGGCTAGGTGTGGTCTAGTAACTTATTTCATTGTCATTCTGCGTAGTATTGTCGACCTAAGCTATAAGCTAGCATCGGGTTGGCAGTACTATTTGGAATGACAATTTTGTTTTTAAACTATCGTGCGGAAGGATGTTGCAGGCCGCCTATAGTTGGCGTGTAACTGAATATTATGGCGCAATCTTCTGCATCCGTCTATCGTATTGGCTTGTACACAGGCGTGGCTATTGTGGTAGCCAATATGGTCGGAACGGGCGTTTTTACAAGCCTAGGTTTTCAAGTAGCAGCTATCA
>Ga0325401_1002398_pt1 | contig 16642 bp, 9 predicted proteins | sample PopdelMetagenome_FD_205666 | JGI IMG/M metagenome (GOLD analysis project Ga0325401, IMG submission 205666) | Populus deltoides microbial communities from Bellville, Georgia, United States - Xylem-PdKOR-R2 | ecosystem: Host-associated > Plants > Phyllosphere > Stem > Wood/Secondary xylem | place...
TAATATTTCTTGAATTATATATAATTAATAAATAATTGTATTAATATCAAATATATTAAAATATAATTGATTTTTTTCTAAATGGTTTTCAGAGTGTATTGACCAAGTTCATTCTCTAGATGTATACGAATACATCACTTTGTAGCTAAGGATCATGGAATGGAGACAATTCTATGCCTGAGAAGAAGAACAACACAGCAAAAACAAAAGCCTGCGACGCCGGCATGTTTGTTTTGACGGCAGTCACTAAAATCTAAAATATTTATACCATTCCAAGAAAGATCATAGAGTCCACTTAAGGATTTATACTCGTGTTTAATAAAAATTTACAGTTGGACTTTCTTGACCTGCTTGGACTCTTTTTTTTCCCAATAAACAGCCTAAATTTAAATTAATTTTAAACACAAAAACATATTACCATATAAAAAAAATAAAAACTATTTAATAAAAAAATATCTTTGCTTTTTACAACTTTTTTAATACACCTCAACAATAAATAAATTAAGATAATGTTTAATGGGTGCCTTGGAGACACCATTAGCTAGCTTTTTCCTTGTTTTATTTCTCATATTTAAATATATTTAACTCTATATAATCCTAATATATTAAGCATGCTTAAAAGATGAAGAAAACATGCAAATGTAGACATACAATGCCTTCGGGATTTTCCACAATCCCTTCATTTTTTTGCCATCCTTATATCTAGAACTACTATATATATTTTGAATCTTGAAAAACATGCACGGTATGACATAATTTGGAGAAAAAAATGTTATTTTGATGGCGTTTGATTCCTGCAATTTGGAGGACAATATGTTCCTTATCTTTTTAATAAAGCTTAAATAGTAAAACTTCTCTAGAATGTGAAGACATGAGCCGTTATATTTTTTTTATTATTCAAGAATATATTAATCCATAAATTCTTGGAATTATAAATTAAAACTGAACACTAATTATCCACAATTATGAAGTTCATAGGAGTAGTAAGCAGATAAATAATTAAAATTTGACAAACTATATCCGCCAGAGAGAAGAACAGAATAATTAATTAGTCGTGGAGCATTATTTCAGAAAATCAATGGAAACGCCTTTAATTAGTTTACTTGAGTGATATCTCATCTTGGAAAAAAAAAAAAACAATAGCATACGACAAATTAACCGGATCGGTGGCGTATAGCTGAACAAGAGTACAAGACTTTTCTCCATTACAAATAATGGTATGCCTCAAATTAACGTGCAGGTGTAGATTATACGAAGGCTTCTCTGAATGGGAGGAAAAGAGAAATTCAATTCCGTGAAATCTTTTGTTGGCTTGAAGAAGGCCCGAATCAAAAGCCTTCGGAGATCCGTTTCGGGCATATTGGCTTTAAAATTATATTCCACAAAAGGTAGTTTCCTGTAGAAGCTTAGGAGGAAAAGCTTACAACATAGTTATAAAACCTTTGTCCATCATTCGGATCAATATAAAACAACGTTGTTACGAGAGAAACAAAAATTACTATATCTCATTAAGGCTAGATTTCATTAAGGTTTTAATTCACAGATCAATTGAATTTATCCGGTTTAATCTTCATGATCAAATCTAACCTGAAAGACCGGGCGGCGCTGAGTTCTGTAGCCATAATCAAAGGGCGAAGAGATCCTCGATTGCGGCAACTGCAAGGCATTCATTGTAGTCCAACAAAAATAATTTTTTATCTTCGAGTCCGATAAACAATTCAAAAGGTGGATAAAATGACAATTCACTTGGACTGGCACCATCAAGTTGGGGGCCAGCCAGCAAAACAGTAGCCCCCTCGATGGTTGAGCAAGTGCAGCCCCCTGGATGGTTGCTTCCTCCTATAAATAGGGGTATGCATACATATTCTCTTCATCACACTCACTAGCCACATATCCACAGAATTTCCCTGCATTTCAAATTTTAGTCATGGCTCCCACAAAGGCAGTAGTAGCCGATGATCACCTTGAATTACCCGCAGGGGGCAAAAATACTCCACTAACCAACACCATTCCCATTTCCAATGTTCAAACCGATATCTATGGGCTTGAGATCTGGGAGGGTACCCTCCCCATCATCGACCTGGGAGGCCTTCATGGTCCTCGCCGCTCTGACACCATCAAACAGCTTGGCCATGCATGCCAACACTATGGTGGCTTTATGGTAGTTACCTAGCTATGCTTACATGTGTGTGTGTGTATTGCATGTGGAAACCATCAAAATTATTATAGAAAACGTCACTGAGAAAATGTATTTTAACTTAATTCAATGTCTTCGGTTCAATCAAGGCACCGAAAAAGTGTCATCGAATATTTTTTTCATTCATCTTTGGTACCTCTTTCTTTGAGCATCTATAACATCTTTATCTCTGACCAAAAATTGTGAAGTGTAAATAACTTTGTGTTCTAATAATTAATGTGTCGTATTATCAGCTGAAGAACCATGGCATTTCAGAGAGATTATTGAGTGACATAATGAGCAAAGCAAGAGAGTTCTTCCATCTGCCAGAAGAAGAAAGGATGAAATTATACTCTCCTGACCCTACCAGCCTTATCAGGCTTGCTACTGGCTTTAAGGACGATAATCAGAATGTCTTCGTCTCGAGGGAATCGTTGAAATTTCATTGTCATCCTATTGAAAATTATGTGAATCTATGGCCTACAAATCCTCCATCCTACAGGTAATATTTCATGGAAATATTAAACAAGAATTCAATTTGGTGTTTTTAAATCTGCATGGACTAATTTAGTAGCTTTTTTCAGCTATTACTAAGTTATAATATTTTATCGTTTACAGGGAGGTTGTATCCGAGTATTGTGTAGCTGCTAAAAGGGCAGAGATAACACTACTTGAAGCTGTATTCGAGGGCTTAGGCATGGAAAGGAAATCTATAGACCAGATATTGGACAACCATGGACAATACGCTTCTCTAAACTACTATCCGACGTGTGACAAGTCAAATCTTGGGCTCACTTTTGGACTGCGTGGTCACACTGACCCCACTATACTCACCATGCTACTGCCGGATGAGGTGCCTGGGCTTGAAATTCTACAAGATGGTGACTGGGTACCTGTCAAGCCTATTCCTAACACCTTAATTGTCCATGTTGGTGACGTGCTTCAGGTCATTTACCCTCTTTATATCTACTTTCTTCTAGAATTATTCATTCAAGGCAAAAAGAAACATGAAAAATCACCGGTTCGACTTGTATGTGATAAAGCATGTGACGGACTACATAGCTAATTTTATATCTTAATTTTTTCTTATCAGGGGCTTAGCAATTGCCGATACAAGAGTTTGCTCCATCGAGTTATTGTCAATTCTGAGAAAGAACGTTTATCCATTGCTTCATATTGCTATCCATCAAATGATACTCAAATGGGGCCTCCTAAGGAATTGATCGATGATGATCATCCATTGATTTATAAAGATTACACCTACGAAGAATTCTACACTACAATGTGGAAACAAAGACTTCCAGATGCCACTCGCTTGGACTCATTCAAAGTTTCTGCTGCTTAATCACATCTTCTCCACTACCGTTCCTATGTTTACAAGATGCTTGGGATGCATGCTGCTTTTATCCTCTCTCTCTTTTTTTTCTTTTTTTTTCGTTTTGTGTGTGAGATCGATGGCATGCAATTTACTTTGAATAAATCTCAAGCATTTTGTAACTTTTTCTCTTTTGGTTACTAAGCACTGTACCATAAAAGGTGATGAATCTTGTAGCAAGTGGCATATGATCACTTGATCCCTTTTAAGATGCATGCTAGCTGTTATGATATTACCTGAAATAAAAACGTTTCTGTTTTCATGAAATGTTGAGCTTTATTCTGGATGATGGCATAATTTATCCTTTTCCTTTTCAATACATACGAGTTCATCCCTAACTTAATTTGTAACCGATAATGTTTCAATATCTAATATGCTTACAAATAAGGATTTTTTTTTTTTGATTGGATTAAAGGTTAATCAAATATTTATTCAAATAACTCTCTTCTTTAAAAAAAAAAATATATCTCTTGATAACTGTTATTGAATACCTACAAAAAAAAAAGTTAGTAATCTTATAAAAAAAGGCAAAATAAATATGCTAGAGAGCATTAAATTCTAAAAACAAGGTTGTTTTTTTGTTGAATATAAATGTGTTTTTTTAATTTAAAATCTTTAGTCTCTTGCCTGGGTAGCTCAAGAAATATTTATAGCCCATGAATATTATTTTTTTTTCAATGAATAAACTGAAAAGTCATTTTATCTTATAAAATTAACAAGAAATAAATGTCTCTTATACATGCATTAATAAGGGAATATCATACATTAATGAAGAAAGATATCCCTTACACATGCTAAAGAGGAAAAAAGTAGTTGGGCTTAAGAGGGTAGGGCCCAAGGGGTCAGGCACACCCCATGTGGATGTGGTTGGGCTCGGACACACTTGTTATATGATAAAAGTTATATGATAACTAGGATTAATTAAAAAAAAAATAGAGAAGATAAGGGTTACTGCCACACATAAAAAAATAAACATGCATATAAGATTAACTCTATAAGCAAGTGTAACAAGCCATATAATTAAAGAGGAAAAAAGTAGTTGGGCTTAAGAGGGTAGGGCCCAAGGGTTCAGGCACACCCCATCTGGATGTGGTTGGGCTCGGGCACACTTGTTATATGATAAGAGTTATATGATAACTAGGATTAATTAAAAAAAAAAAGATTAGAGAAGATAAGGGTTACTGCCACACATAAAAAAATGAACATGCATATAAGATTAACTCTATAAGCAAGTGTAACAAGCCATGTAATTAAAGGCAGCAACAACTCTTGTGAACGTGAAATTATAGAAAAAGCCTTGAAAGATGGAAGGTTATCAGTAATTGATAAACAATTAATGAAAGCATCATATAACTGATTATATAAGATAGATTACAAGGAAGATTGACAACAACAACTTAAACTCAAATCACTGCAATGCAGTTTTATCAAGTTCTCGAGACCTTTCAAACCTGAAACCAATAGGCGATAATTCGTAAGCGATAGTTTGTAGATGATAACTCTATAGGCGATAGTCAAGTTCCTTTATGATTAGTAAACTTGTAGTTTCAATTTCATATAAAAAAAAACCAAAAAGATGTTTTATTATCTAGGAGTTTCAATTCGTGGATATAATCAAAGTGTGAATTACTCTTTAAATATAAGGATTCATTTCATAAGTTATTGAGTTTACTTTACATTGAAGTTGTTTTAATTGTATAGTTACTTATTCAGTTGAACTATTATTTGTATGAAGTAAATTTAATCAAATTAATAATCGTATAATTCTGTAATAAAAATTTAAAATTACTTAAGTAGATCTAGCTAGAACTAAATTCAAAGTTCAAATCAATTAACTTATAACTTCAATTTTAAGTTGCAAATTAAGTCCTTTTTAATTGAGATAAACACAAAAAAAAAAAACATAAATCGAACATCGGGTATGCAACATAATCCCACAGGTATTAGATATGGATCTAATGATTTGACGCATGATTATTATGAGCTTATGATAAAATTAAACATCAAATATTAAAAAAATATCAATAAACCTTGTTTCATCAGTAACCCTTTTTTTAGGGAAAAAAATAATTAAGATCCCTTCTATCTAAGTTTTTGTGATGAAAGGGAGAGTGAAGGTTTTGGAAATACAAGTAATGTGTCACCGTTTAGATTTATGTTAGTCATAGAAGGATTTCGGTTGCAATTTTCGGTCACAAATTTTTTTTTTTTTAACGTGTGGGATTCAATGAAAGGTCATTTGCTTGAATTTAATTTAATTTCTAGGAATTTTTTCACACTGGAAAATGAATGTGAAAAGTAATGTCATTAATTTCATTAATAAATTAAGTAAATTTAATTATTGACAGCAAAATTAGGTGAGAAAAAGGAAAGTGTCCGTGACAGAAATTTCTTTTTATTTTTACTCCTACTACTTTCATGTTGTAAACTGTACAAGACAAGAGGAAATACTGTAAAAAGTAGTATGAACAAGAAATATACACTGCCCAAATTCCTAACAAGTAGTCGTTCAAATCTGACACCCTTCACTGTCGAAAGCAGCGGTCACGAACATTTGCCTATGATTCTTACCCTTTTGGCACATTTTATTGGAAACTCATAAGACTGCTTTCTGACTATTCTGGCGATATCATATTCATGCAGCGTGCAAGTATTTCCTCAATAGACTGTTGAGTGAGGACATGAGGAGACTAAATGGTCTCTATGATGCTGTAGCAGCTTTTGCAAATTGATCGTCTAGAACCAAATTTTTTGCTTGGGATGTTGTTAGAAAACGAACGCATGAGAAGGAAACATAATAGGAGAATTATCAAATCAAACGTGCTAGCTAGAAAGGTCAAGCCACCCCAACGAATACATTCCAAATTGGACTGCGTAATCTTGGACTGTGGTAGAACAGAAAATTCAAAATCATCCAGTCTTAAGGTCTAAATGTCTTCTTTTTGTAAGTTAACAAACAAGAGGAGTGATGGCAATTGTCTGTAGTATTTTAGTACTTCTTGAACAAAAATAGACTAGCGTTGAATGTTCAACGGATTGTTTTACGACAATATCCATACGTTCAAAATCAGGAAAATACCCTAACACAGTAAGAGTTTTTACGAAAATAAACATAACTTTTAATTTAATATATAATTGAATTATGTTGAAATTTTTTAGGTGTCTTCTAGAAGCTCAATTCTACATGTGGTTGGCAGGCCAACGAAAATCAAGATTGACATCTTGTTGAATTTGATTCGAAAGATGTTGTTTAGAAGTTTTTTTATTATTTTTTTATGTTTCGTATTAATTTTTTAAATTTTAGTGGTGCCGTGCATGTTAGTTTTTGAAAGTATTTTTTATTTGAAATATATCAAAATAATTTTTTTAATTTTTATTGTTAGTGCATTAAAATTAAAAAAATAATTTAATATTTTTTTAAGGAAAACATAATTTTAAAAATACTAAATCCAAATACAAAAACAAATTTGAGCATTCCACGTAGAACTACAAAATGTCGGACTTTGCAGGCAAGTGTGCAGTCAAAAGTTCTTCATTTTGTATAAAAAACAAGTGAAGAGACGTGATAACGTTTGTCCTCACATATAAAAGTCTTAATGGCAAGCTGTCTGAACTTCTTTTATTATTATTATTATTATTAACAAATAAACTAAAGGCCGTGGTTTTTTTACTGTAGATGGAGATACAATTCACCGTGGAAAGTTTTCCTAGCAAGATTTATGGGTTTATAACACCTTTCCTGTTCCTATTGCAAGCAAAAACAAATGGCAACCTCAACCTATGAGGAAGACTATCATCTCCAGTATGCTATGCAACTTTAAAGTGCATCAGTGCTGCCTCTGGTTTTGAAAGCAGCAATAGAGCTAGGTGTGTTTGAGATAATAGAAAAGGCTGGTCCTGATGCCTTGCTCTCAGCTTCAGATATTGTCGCTCAATTTCCCACACAAAACAACCCGGAAGCCCATATTCTGCTAGACCGTAACCTATGCCTGCTCGCAAGCCATTCTATTCTTACTTGCTCAGTGTCCACCAAGAATATTCAGGATGGTCATTCCCAGAGGTTATATGGATTAGCACCTGTGGCCAAATACTTTACGAAGAACCAGGATGGAGGATCGTTGAGTCCCTTTTTAGCTATGATTCATGACAAGGTTATGATGGATATGTGGTAAGAGACTTCATAAGTATTGCTTCTTTCATATATTCTATTTTTGTTGCCGAATTGTTTGTTGCTATAGTTAGTTTGTGATTTTTCTTCTTCTTTCACAATGAAATAACAACAGGTAACACTTAAAAGACGCAGTTCTGGAAGGAGGGATTCCATTTGAAAAGGCTCACGGGATAAATTCTGCAGAATATCTAAAAAAAGATGCAAGCTTTTGTGAGCTATTCAGCAGTTCCATGAAAAGTTTCAACGTTACATTTATGGAGACAATTCTGGACATATATGATGGATTTGAAGGTGTAAAATGCTTGGTGGATGTGGGTGGTGGCAATGGTTCTATCCTTAACATGATCATTACCAAGTACCCTGCAATTAAGGGTATCAACTATGATTTGGCTTCAGTTGTGGAAAGCTCACCATCCTACCCAGGTATTGATCTTTTGTTTTGATCTTTTATTTTAACTTACTACTTACAAATCGAAAGGATGCTTGCCTATTCTTGAAGTTGAAACGCGACTAGTAGGAAAACTGCATTGATACAGTTGTTTGATCATTTACTTAAAGTGTACAAAATTGAGCAGTCTGAACAAGTTTTGTTCTGTAGGAATTGAGCATGTCGCGGGGGACGGATTCGTAACAATTCCGAAAGGAGGAGATGCCATTTTCATGAAGGTAATAAGATTTGATACTAGTGAAGTTTTAACAATTTGTTAGCTACATACCTCTGTTAGGGAACTGAAAATGATATTTTTGAATGAAACAGTGGATAACTCACAACTGGGATGATGAGCACTTGCTAAAACTGCTAAAGAATTGTTATGAAGCTTTATCAGACAACGGAAAAGTTATAGTGGTGGATATGGTAGTTCCAGAAACCCCTGAAACCAATGTTAAAGCTAAAAGCATGCTACAGAATTATTTGTTCATAACAAGCATGAGTCCGCAAGGAAAAGAAAGGACAGAAAAAGAATTTGAAACCTTGGGAAAGGAAGCTGGATTTTCTCATATTCGAGTTGCTTGTTTTGTTTGTAATTTTTCAGTAGTGGAGTTCATAAAAAAATAAGTGCATAATTACTGTTGTAGTTACATCAGCTTACCCAATTGCTCATGTGGTTGCATTTCAGAAGCTGATGATCAATTCTCATAGAACTCAAATCTCTAGTGAGTGTAGCTCTTGGATTTTGGTGAGGAAGTAGTTCATAAATGTTGAATGTATTGGAAAATCAATGAATGTTGAATTTATCAGCAGATTAGCAAGAGTCAACCATAATTTATTTGTTTAGCTCCGGAAACTGGACTTGGCAGCACAGCAAGTTCTGGTGCAGAAAAGGAGGCCTAAACCACTTCAAGTTTTTTCTGTAGATGATTCTATACCTGATCAGCAAGTGCCCTGGCCTAAACAGTTTTTCGAAGTATGACAGATTTAATATTTCCTCACAGCACCATCCACCGGACTTGTCACAAGAACTGATTGCAAACTAAGATCATTAAGGTAGTCCTGTAAGCAAGACAAACATTTTAGATGGATTATAAATTGGATAATGTAGATAACAAAATATACCAACAAAATACTTCCCACACAGAACAACTGCCTCCCCACTCTGAGAACAACTTATGCTCGTTTTGTGATTGACCGTATCCTTTGCCTTCTTGATAGCTAGCCATTCCATTCGCACTTGTTCTCTAGACAGTATCTGCACGAGAGATTTCAACCCCATATTTATGGAGAGAATTCTGGATGTATGGTGGCTTCGAAGGTGTAAAAACCTTGGTGGATGTGGGTGGTGACAATGTTTCTGTGCTTAACATGATCATTTCTAATTATCCTACCGTTAAGGGTATCAACTATGATTTAGCTCAGTTGTAGAAATCTCACCATCCTATCCAGGTATCTATTTAGTATTATTAAGGTTTTTTAGTTTTTTTTTAATAAAGAATCGTAATAACTTTTGGACAAACAAGTATATAAATGAATAATATCAAGTATTTATATTTATTTTGTTTTTGGTTTTTGACAGTTTTGATATCTAACAAACTTCTTTATCTTTTATTTTTGCCCAATAATTCTCATAATTATTTTGTTTTGTTGTGTGTGGTAGAACAATCATAGCTAGAAAAGGTTGAAACCAAGACGTGCTTGTGTAGGAAAAAAAAATAAGCATATTTTTCTAAAAAAATATGTCTAGGAACTAATGTGTTGTTTTCATATTCCTTAGTTGTTATCCTTCAAAATCCTAGTGGTGAAACCCTTGAAGAGGTGCCCCCCACAAAAGTGTTGGGTTATAGATCTATAATGAGTAGCAAACACAAAAAGATATTGTGTTTAAGACCTATAATATAGTGATTTGCATAAAGATATCAGGGACTCACAATAGCGTAGCCCATGCAATAAATGATGTTCTTGATGGAAAATAATTTTTAACTATAGATTGAACTCGATGATAAAATCCTTCCAGCCAGGAAGATGGATGCGGGAGATTTTTTAGAAAAATAATTTTTTATTATTTTTTTATTATTTATTATAATGATTTTCTAGTTTATTCTATATGAAGGTTATATTTATCCTAATTTATTTTTTATTCAATATTATTATAATTTTTTAGTTTTTTCTATATAAAACATTGTGATAGCAAGTGAATACATGAAAAAATAAAATTAAGTATTTTAAAAAAATCCTTATACTTATGGTGTGTTTGGTTTTTGAAAATTTTAACAAGTGTTTTTGATTTTTTAAAGTTTTAACATGTAACGAACTTTATTATTCTTCGTTATCATTCATATCAGAACTTCTCAGAATTATATTGTTATGAAGAGGGTCTTTGAAAGTAAATTTCAACCTGCTTTTCGTTAAAATTTGAATTTATTTTATTTTAAATTAATTTTTTTAGTATTTTTAGATTGTTTTATTGTGTTGATATCAAAAATAATTTTTTAAAAAAATATAATTTTTTGATATTTTTCAAGTAAAAACAGTTTAAAAAAAAACACCACCACACTCTCAAACACCCTCAAAACCACAATGGAAAATTGATTGTAATGGACATGGTAGTTCCAGAAGCCCCTGAAAACAGTTGCTTGTGGTGCTCATATTTTTCAGTAGTGGAGTTGATCAAAATATGTGATTGCTTAGTGATTAGCATCAGCTTAGTGAAGTAGTGGCCGATGTCCCCTAAACTCTGCAATTCTTATAAAACTCTAATCTCTAGTTGCCACAAACACATTCTACAAGATGGGTGTAGCTTTCTTGCTGTTAGATGCATTGGAAAATAAGTGAATGATGAACGTGGAATTTGTCAGCAAGTTACAGAAAATCATGAACCTGCCAAAATTCATAAACCAGTTATTAATCAATGACAGAATTAAAAGTAAAAGTTCAAAACTGACGCTAAGCCACTGAAATGTAACTTGTACTTCCCCCCATCTAAATGGCTACTGTCGCTCTATCTGAATGGTCACATGACTGATATTGTGTTCTCTCTTAATGTAATCTATAACCTTGTCTAGTACCATGTCAGCATCAGCATCAGGCTTGATCATAACATGGCAAGCCAACAAACACTTCCCTACAGTTATTGCCCAAATGTGCAGTTCATGGACGGCAACCACCTCGTCCATTTCGCAGAGACCCTTCTCAAGCGTAGTTGCGTCAATCTCCCTCGGCGTGCTCTCCATGAGAACCTCCAGAATATTCCGTAGCATACTGATTGTTGTGCCCAACACAATTATGGAAAACACAAGGGTGCATATCAGATCAATGATTTTCCATCCTGGCTTATACCATATAATTGCCCCACCAAGCATCACCCCAAAACTCTGAATTGAATCTCCCAATACGTGAAGATAAGCCCCCTGAATATTGATATTTCGTTGCTTCTTTTGTTTATGCCCACCTTTTGTTTTATTTTCAACTTCTGTGTGACCAGTAAGCAGAGGCTCGGCAAGATCTGCTCCATGTGTGTCATGATGCTCATCATTGTCTTCGGAGTTCCCCTCATGATGGTGGTGATTATGATGTGTGGCTCCACTTAAACTGTTGGTATGGGTATGATCATGATCCTCATGGCTATGGTCATGATCACTGTGGCCATGATCGTGCCCACCATGCCCGTGCCCGTGACCGTGATCATGACCCAACAAGAGTGCCATGACAATATTAACCAGTAAGCCAACAGCAGAAACAGCAAACATGAGAGCACCCTGAACTTCACCTGTATCGTAAATAAGTCTGGCAATAGCTTCATACACAAGGATCCCTGCAAGAAGCCATATCATCTGGATGGAAATAAGAGCACCAAGTATCTCAATCCTAAAATAACCATAAGTTCGGCGTGGAGTCGCCTCCCATCCTGATGCCCAGATTGAAAATAAAGAGATTGCAAAAGCTGCAACATCTGATAAAAGATGAGCTGCATCAGTCAAGATCGCGAGACTGTTGGCTTTTATGCCTCCTACAATTTCAACAGCCATGAAGATAAGACAGAGCACAACTGCCCATCCAAGTTTCTTCATAGACGCCCCTCGTTCCTTTGCATCTTTAGAACTGGTTTTAGCATCTGAAAATCCACATGTTGCTCCCGCACAAATCCTACTCCCACCCAGGCTAGTCTTCACAGCTGGAACATCTACATGTATGTCAATTATACGTCCATGTTCAGAATTTCGCACTTCCATCTGAATTTAACCAGCAGCAATAACAAAATTTAGATGAATATTAATATATAAACATATTCAAGGACAAACACGTCTCTAGAGATTATAAGTTCCTGCAGCAATTAAATACAGCACTTTTATCTTGTTGCATATATGCAACCATAGCGTCACACAATACTTCGCAACCTTCAATTCTGATCCTTGAGCATTGGAAGAAAAAAAATCAAAGAAAAGAAAATTTATGCAATTGAACCCCTGAAATAAATCCCTGAAGCAACAGCTTGTGCCTTAGTATCATAACCCCATGGACAAAATTAGCGAGTCGTAAATCATTTCAGCAGTGAATACAAAAATGTCAGTTGCTTCAGCCCATTCTAATATCTTTTGGGGGCTCAATTCCATCAAGGAGTACTTTAAGGGAAACACATTGCTTATAAAATTCTAGAAAAACATTCAACATTGACTCGCAATCAGCATTCGGATTTGGAGCTAATCCGCAACATTAAACGCTGACATAGAGGCATCCATTGAACCAAACCTAATGACCAGCCAACAATAAGCTAAATGTTCGTTGATAAACATACCATACGGTAATTAGATCAATCATTGACAATGAGCAAGCTAACAACCATAGATATTCAAATTAACAAGTTTTAACCCTCAAGCAGAATCCATTCCTCAATCACCACAAATCTTGGAAATATAATCATTAATCACCCAAAGCTCCATAATAAGAACCAGCCACAACACAAACATGGAACAAAACCAGCCCTTGACAATCCAAGATAACAAACCAAACCCGCCATCAAACCCCTCATCCATGATCATTAAAAAAACAAGCTTTTTGTTCAGAGCAAAAAAAAACCATTATCCACTTTAGAACAACGAACACAAAAGGCTAAAAAATTGAATGAACAGGACAAATCCACGGGACCCATTGACTAAAACTCCACTAAATGACAAAAAGCAATAAACTTTAATCCAGAAGGTAAATAAATTTTCTTTTAAAGATCCAAGATAAAATAAAATAAAAAGCATTAGATTCCATATCCATAACTAATACCAATCAATAAACAAGAGAGAAAGACAAAGGAAGTACCTTTTGGTCTGCTTAAATTCTGAAGCTTTACGGTGTTGGCAATTCTATCTTTGCTTCAGCTTCTATTATCGCTCTCTCTGTATGACAGATGGAGAGAGCATTACAGCACTAAAGTACTAATGTTTCCTTTCCTTATGTTTATGTTGCGGGTTGTGATTTTTTTTATTTTCTTTTTCAGTATTTACAGATGGAGGAAGAGACCACATCATTGGATATTAAAAATGTATTTTATTTTTAAAAAAAATTGATATTTTTTAAGTATTTTTTATAATTTTAATATGTTGATATTAAAATAAATTTTAAAAAAATATTTTACTATATTTTTAAAAAGTATTGTAAATGGAATGGTTTTTGTTTTGTAGTTTTTATTTTCCAATTAAGGATTATTTCCTTAAGATCTTCCCCCTTTTCTTAGTCAACAGTCACTTCAAATTTTTAATCTTGTTTTGGCATAAATTCTTAATTTTGAAGTTGATACCGAATGTGTTTTGTATCGAATTTATGGATTAATCGAGATTGATTTGTTTTTAAATGTAATTTCTATATAGGTTTGGTACATTTTAGTAAATAAACTATTTACTTTCTTACCATGTTTAGACCATCCCTATATCTAAATCTGAAATCTTGTGAAATCTTTTATATTAATTTAATTATCTAGTTCGTTTCGGTTAGATTCATTCAAAATTTTGCAACAACAATACATCCGGTACACTTGGATTTTTTTCCCCCCCGATTATCACCAATGATGATAATCCCTCTTCAGTAGGGTATTCATCAACTAGCATTTGACTTCAAGAATCATTACATGGTGGACACGATGGAACCAAAAGTTGAATAGAATTCGATTCCCACTTGTGAGCTGTGACTAGAGATGGAACACACTACCATAATCCTGGAAAAGTTTGCTTTCCTTTTCAGTCTTCATCAATGCTTGGCTTTGGTCACTCCATTGAGTTTTCCCAACATATCTGTTAGCACAATGTTCAATTTGGGGTAATGGAACATGAAACAAACCTCATGCTAACTGCAAAATGTGCCTCTAAAGCCAGTTCCAGCAGAGTCTGATCATCATGCTATGAAGGATGAACTTTGGCCATGCTTAGATTCTCGAGTGCTGCTCGTGTCATTCACCAGATCATAAAATTTATCGTCGAACGGACCGGCATTGAAGTTACAGAACTATGAATATAAATCTTTCCATGAATTGCTTCTACAGATTATTCTAAATACAAACATTCCAAAATCAAGGCAAAAATAACAAAGTGAACTACAAGACAACCTTTGTTTTGGGTTCAAGAATAGGAGGATCAACATCAATCCCCATATTAGCTGCAGTGCCTGCTATGATTCTCATTGCTGATTCGATGGTTGTGCAATTCAAGTCTGGCAGCTTTTCAGTAGCTATGGCACGCAATTGGTCAATCGTGACCATACCCACTTTCTCCATCTTTGGGTCTTTAGAACCTTTCTCCACTCCTAATAAGAACCAAGATTCAACATCTATATTACAGCAATGACAATTGAATGGCAGATGATATAACATCCACAATCATCTTGCAAAACTACCAGTCCACAATAACAAACTTGTCTATGGATTAAATGCCAATTTCCTCACATCAACTGGAAAATACACACACACAAATGTGTTCATTTTCAGAGTCAGGTATTTGTTTCGCAAGTCAAAGAAAACAGAAGTGGTTTCGTAATACAAAGAACACAAGTTTTGGTAAGATTTTGACAAGGATAGGTTGCATCTAGGAAGAGTTTCAGCTAAACTCTTCTCTGAGTGAACATCCTATGATAAACATTGAAGCACAACAACGCAGCTCTGGCATCAGCGGTGGTCGAATAAAACTACACATGTTGAAGATGGAAAAGAATTGCTATGGAGCTAATGAGATACAATGTAAAGTGAAACTCCACTTATCTAATCTAAGATTGCTACAAGCATTGAGAATATTACCAAGCACTGAAGGGGGGAAACCACGGAGTCTTTGAGGTAACAATATTAGGGTTTCCCTTCCACAGCTTACTTTACTATACTACAGAATAATTAACCAAACAAATCATTGGAGCTCATAATGTGAAATGACTCTTTTCCGAAATAGCTTCCAAAATAGACTCAGGCAATTTGGTCAAATATAAGATCCCTCCTTCAAAAACCTAATACAGCATAATGAGGGGATTCCAAAACATGGGAAGAATTCAGGTCCCTGATATTTGTACAAACTTCGCATCAAGTAAAGCACTCTTTTGCTGCAAAGTTATAACATTTTTTATAACTGTAAGGAATGTAGCTCAACTGGTCAGGCTCTAGATTTGCTCTCTAAATGTCACCACTTCGAGTCTCACAAACCTCAGAGCTACTAGAAATTTACATGGTTATTAACTTCAGGACCCGTGGGATTAGTCGCAGTGCGCACAAGCTGACCCGAACACTCATGTTAATAAAAAAATTATAACATTTTTCTTGCTCTAAACTCCCGATCCCAAATTTATTAAATCTCACAAAAATATTGTAACTGGAACTCCTTTTGGTCTAAAATAATAAAAGAAAAACACAACACATTGAATATGAATGACTTCACTTAAGTGAAAAAAGAACGATTCACATCACCACAAACTCTAACATAATAACCAAGAAGCTTAAAATGAGAATATTAGCATATGTATTTTGTGCACAAGGTTACCACCAACTCTTCCTGTGTGCATGCTACAACCATACATGTGTCTCTTAAAGAAGCCTTTAAATAGTTTGATCATTTAACTATCTGCAAACAGCTTGTCCACTCTACTATTCACGTGATATATTTTGTTTGACAGGTATCATAAATGCCTCTCCCTTATAAAACTTGTATAGACATTTTAGATATTCAATAATTAGAGGGAATCATTCATAGAATTCGATGCACTAAAGTACAAACCCATTGAAACATTGACCTCCGGCTTTAGGAAAACATAACAACTTCGAAAGGTAGGAAATTAGAGCGGAAACGGAACATGGCTAGCGGATAAAAAAAAACACATCAAACAGTTGGTGAAAAAAAAAACATATGCAAGCATACCTGCAGCCTTAAGCAATAAAACGGAAGCAGGAGGTGTCTTCAAAACGAAAGTAAAGCTTTTATCCTGAATAATAACAAAAGGTCAAAACAAGAAACACCATAAAACCCCCCC
>Ga0325401_1002400_pt1 | contig 16639 bp, 8 predicted proteins | sample PopdelMetagenome_FD_205666 | JGI IMG/M metagenome (GOLD analysis project Ga0325401, IMG submission 205666) | Populus deltoides microbial communities from Bellville, Georgia, United States - Xylem-PdKOR-R2 | ecosystem: Host-associated > Plants > Phyllosphere > Stem > Wood/Secondary xylem | place...
TATATATATATATTTTAAATGATTGGCATGTGGTGTTTTTTATTTAAAAAAAAAAAAACACTAAAAAAAAGAGAAGGGGCTGGTGCGGAAACTAATGAGCAAAACATAAAAGAAACATTCTACAAGCAGAAGACGTCAATCAATCATAAAGCATGGCATGCATTTGGGAATAAAGTATTAAAGAAAGGTGGGTGGAGTTGGTAAAGTGATTGGAGAAAAGGAGACTCCTTTGATTCACATCAGTTCTTCAACAATTCTTTCCTCTTTACTGTTTTTGTTTGCTATAGAGCACCATAAAGCATGAAATCTGCTTCGACCAATTGTTCAAGTAATAAACGGCTGGTGAGGTTTTGAGCATGCCCTACATTTTGATGTGAAAGAAGAATTTAGGACTTCAACAACATAACCTAAACCATACGGTCCATACCACAAGCAACAAAAGAGAACAACCAGTCCATTTTTGTTTGGTAACACAAATTCCTGTTTTCTTTACCTGGAAAAGCAAGAACCATGAGTTGCAAATACATTAGATGTTTTTTATTTATTTATTTAAAAAAAATAGCATTTTGACAAATTAAGAGCTGAATAATTTGGATACAAGATGGTATCTACCAGCACACTTACCCAGTTTGCAGATACTCCACCGCTAGTTTTCCAATCCGACAATCAAATGAGCGATTCCGGTAAAAGGCTTAGTATCAACTCAAGTTTAATTCTCCTTGTAAATCCTACCAAACCAAACTTATGTGGGATCTTTCAGACCTGATCAATCTTCAACTGCGCTTATAGCTCACCATGTAGAAACCCATTTATCCATCTGTCAATGTGTTATAAATACATCTAAACAAAGCACTATAATATGTCTGTTGCGATCTTTTACCGGATCAGAGATATCGGAGCGAGCAAAGCCCCAAAAATAACAGCATCGATCACACGAATACAATGAATGGAGAATGTTGACAATTGAAAACCTTAAACCTCCAAAGGTACTGCTGTGTCGATCCTTAGATGATTTAGCTGGACAGGAATACGATGAATGGAGAATGTTGACAATTGAAAACCTTAAACCTCCAAAGGTACGGCTGTGTCAATCCTTAGACGATTTAGCCGGACGGTCCCGAGAATATACTCAGGCAGATCTGCCTCCTCTTTTGCCTGGGAAAACAGCTAGATTCAATATCAGGTTTGATTATCACATGCATGTACTCAGGAGTCAGGATCATGCGAGTTGGATTAAGTTAACAATTCAGAAATCATACATGAAGATTCACTTAGACTACGTCAGCACAGGATTACCATTAGTGACATTATGACTATAACATACACAACTATGCTGGACACAACTATGGTCATTTAATATTGCACATTGCATCCCTAGTACTCTTTCAAATAAATCATAAATAGAACTAAAATAACCAGCAGCAGATGAACCAAAATTACTGGCACAAGGAGAAGGAATAACAAAAGGATTATCAATATGGCTGCATAACAAAGCCCAAAGTGAGTAGTTAACATTTGAAAATAAAGGAAAAAAAACTGGGTTTACACATGTTTATCATAAATCCCCATGTTTTCAGCCATTAGATCCTTGGACTTGTCTCAAACCATGAGCTCTATAACTAGCATCGTTTCAAGTGTCCAATCAGGTGACTGATCTGTCAGTTGGCAGGGAGTACCATCATAAAGAGAAATTGGAGCCAGCCTAAGTTTTAGTTGGGCTAATCCATAAGGTACTTTAACTTAAATAAATGTATTTTCTTTTTTATCACGGAGGCCATCTAGGTTGCTAGTGCAATAATCTCTGGGTGTAAATGTAAAGGTCCACCCACAGTTGGGAACAAAATGCAATAAGTCATAGTTTATGACCTTATAACCATTTCCAACCTCAAGCGCTGTAAGTCTACAGAAGAAGTACAATAGCTAGGCAAGACTGCGCTATGAATAGAAAAGGAAGGGTGATTTAACAGCGGTCCAAACCTCTATCAAAATTGCAAGTTCAACAACTAAGCTTGTGACATATCCAAGGACAAGACCAATGACCCCTCTTGCCACAGATGATGAGCCAATATCAACAGCAATCTACAAAACAGAAGTTTTAGCATAAAAACAGCAAGTTAAAGGAACAACAGTAGAAAAGCATTATGACATGAAACAAATATGCTTATGCTTGCCTCTCCATCCAAAATAAGAAAAATGAATCGGAATGAATGCTCTAATTATCTGATTAAATGATCAAATAAGCCCAAGAAACTCACAACGGAACCATATTACTTGCTAGTAAAATCAGTATATATGCATTTTTTCCCCAAGTTCAAGAACATACATTTGTGAAACAAACCAAAATATTTTCCAAAACATGAACAAGGATACCATGTTAATTATCAACCCACAATCTGGTTACCAGAAACACAACCAAAGAAAATCTTTTTAGTTTAAAATCAGTATATATGCATTTTTCCCCCAAGTACAAGAACATACATTTGTGAAGCAAACCAAAATATTTTCCAAAACATGAACAAGGATACCGTGTCAATTATCAACCCACAATCTGGTTACCAGAAACACAACCAAAGAAAAGCATTTTAGTTTAATTCATTATACATCCTGAATGATCTCAAGTAAAGTGTCTACTGCATCTGATGCAGTAAAAGTATGAGAAAATATTACCTCTAGAAAATTATCTTGTCTGAGGTACTTGCAGGTTACTGCTTTCCCCAATAGGCAAGCTTTTGTTCCAACTGCGCGCTTGACCATCCAATATCCCTATTAATTTCAAAGAGCAATGAGCTGCCTCCACATATTAAAGGCAAAACATAGAAAAAGCCACCAACGTTAGTAACAATCTTAATGGGATGGAATACCTCAACGATGCTAGGAATTAATTTGAATCTTGAATCCCGAAACAAGTCTGTCCCATCAACAAATTTACCCAACAAAGAACTTTTGTTTATTGGCCTGTCTGCAGCATAGTAGAGAACCAAACTGTAGTTTGGTTTTGATGGAATCTGAAACAGAAAAAAGAAATGACCACATGCTTTTTTTGAAAGATGATGTACCTTCTAAAATCAGAGAATATCTTAAAATACTAAAAGTTAATTATGGTCAATGACATTCATCAAGCCTAATAAATCCAAAATCATCTTCATCCTCTAAAGTATAGAGGCTACATACGATTAGGCATATTCCAGTCTCTATTTTTCTTGATCAGCATTTCAGTCTTTTTATAATGACCTATAATAACTTGTAAAGCTATGATACCTAAAATAAAAGGCTGTGTTCTTTGCAGGCTTTGTCTCCAACTGAAAATATGGTGCAGAATGAAAATTGGGGAGAAGAATTCATATAGTCAACACAGTTCCAGATTAGGGTAAGAGTATTTTGTATAGAATGAAAATTAGCAAAATGGAGATTGGAATGCATGCATTTGGAAATTCACACCATATTTATAAACCCAGAGGCAACTATGAATTTTTATATAATATATGTAACTAATGTGAAACTTGCATATGGCAGGCATTGTAATAATGGTTTATCACAGATAAAACATTAACTTCTAACTTCCAAGTTCTTGACACTTTAAAACATATCAAATTGAACGAGATTGGAATGCATTCTTTTGCATACCTGGAGATTGATGACCAGAATGAAGGGGAGCTTTTTTCCAGCTTCAGTCTGAAATTGAAAAGGTGCAATCATTGGATAAATGGCCACTCAAATTACATAGAATTATATATCTTTTTAAGAGCAGAACCACACCTCCTTTTCATATAAAGGTGAGGTATTATTAATAGAAGAAAGTTAACACACACTGTAACAAGACAAGTCATCATCCATGGTGGAAAAAAAGAGTAGAAAACCAAGAGATTATTTGATTCCAGCAGATATCAAGCAATGAAATCTAAAAGCTTAGATATGAAGTTTCTATAACTTTTCAGAGACAGCTTGAAATTGTCCACTAAGATATGAATAATCACATAACAGAGAGAGTTGCAAGATTGTTCTAGCTAAATACTGGGCGTGATTTGAAAAAAATGTACTCTAAAATAATTTTAAAGAGTAGACTGTTCTTAGACCATGGTAAATATGAAATGTTCAAATCTACAAATACATTTTTCAAGCATTTCAACTTACTAATCAAATTTCATAGCTTCAAGGGAGGGAGCTATTAAATAGGCATATATCAGACTATCAAGCAAAACAGGGTTCCCAATCAGAATTTATAGCTATTAAGTACATATGAGTCCATGTCTAAAAGTGAGAAGGATTAGTTTCACAATTTTTCCTAACTATATCAGTTACGAGAAACCAAAAATTAACCTACGGTACCTGCACCAGACACCTGGGATGAAGTGAAATCCCATCTATGGCCTTGTCAACCTTGAACCAGTCAACTGAAATGAGCTTGAGAAGGGGATCTCCTCCCATTACCTGCAAAAAGGTTATGCATGACATTTTGATCCAGGTAAACAATAGTGTTTCTAACAAATTAGTATTTAATATTCAAAACAGAATGTGATGGTCGTCACCATCAACTCAATTACTAATCCATAAACTATCAGTCTCGTTAAATGAGACAACACAACCTCCAACATGCATTTAAATGCAAAACATGCAGCACAAATACACATAGCAAATAAGCAATCCCTTTCATTTTGACATTATAATATGATAAATAAGATATTATTAACAATGTATCGAAAGGAAAGAAGAACCCACCTTAGAGCTATCTTTTAGATAAGTCTTTCCTCTAACCATAAATCCTGTGCCGCTTGGAGAAGTCCAACAGTTTGAATCATTTTCATCCTTTCCTTTGTTGAGAGAACCATGAAATTGGCTTGGATCAATATTGATTGGAGCTATACATGGATCCAAGTTCTTACTTGCATCTGGATCTGCATTTGAAATAAAGCAATACTGAGACTATACAGCAGAAAGGGAAAAAGACATCAGTTGTCAGTTAAGACTTAGCACTTACTGAAGCACAGACAAAAGTATGATCCTAAGCACTATTTCCTTTTTCCATTTTCTCCTCATTTAAGTCAACTACACTGGAAATAAGACAATCGATATATACAATTTTATCACCAAAAGTAAAGCTTTACTTGTATACCAAGAAGGCAAAATATCTACTATTATTGGGAACGGAGATAATTTTCAAGCCACTAAAAGAGTAACACCAATGTGAAAGAAATACTGAGACTATACAGCAGAAAGGGAAAAAGACATCAGTTGTCAGTTAAGACTTAGCACTTACTGAAGCACAGACAAAAGTATGATCCTAAGCACTATTTCCTTTTTCCATTTTCTCCTCATTTAAGTCAACTACACTGGAAATAAGACAATCGATATATACAATTTTATCACCAAAAGTAAAGCTTTACTTGTATACCAAGAAGGCAAAATATCTACTATTATTGGGAACGGAGATAATTTTCAAGCCACTAAAAGAGTAACACCAATGTGAAAGAAATAGCAACCAAGGACCGGCAAGGTTATTATCATCCAGAAGAGAAAGGACCTGGAGCTCGCTTCAATGCCAAGCCTGCGATGGCCCATGAAACATTCCTCAGTTTAACTTTCACTCCCTGCCATAAGAGAGATGTCTTTCAGCTCAGGAGTTCTTTAGAATTTCGATTGCTATCTATAAGAAATTTGGGTTCAACTATAAACTATAAATGAGACATCAAAAGTACTCTAAAATAACCTTGACCTTTTCATGATCATCATCACTCTCTTCTTCTTCTGATGATGATGATGAGTCATCAGCCATTGCATCATAAAACTCATCTTGCACTTCAGAATCCTCATATTCACTGCTAGAGATGGCACCATCAGAATTTCTAGAATCGATGACTGTAGTGGAATGTTCAAATTTGAATGCTGGATTTGCTGCAATATATTCTTTCAGACCTGATTGACAATGAACCAAGAGTATTTAACCACCAGTATGATTAAGATAATGGAGAGAATTACAGCAGCCTAATTTCATAGGATTTACTTTTAATATTGTTTGGAAGAACATAACATTTCTTGAAATTTCAATGTCTCACATACCATAACTGGGTTTTCATAATAAACTTTCATCTTTGCTTATACTGAACGATAAATAATTTTATTTTATAGGAACACTTCTCCTAGCCTCAAAGGAATAATCTGTATGATGAGAACGAATTGTCACATTTGATTTTCAGCGAGAAACAGTTTGGCAGTTGTGAGTATCAACAAATCAATCCACTAATTCCAAGCAAACCCTTTCAAAATTAGACAAAAGCACACATTGCCAATCATTTCACAGCCATGAAGGCTGCTATTTTATATAATTAGGATAAAATATTACCCAGGTTCTAATAGCTATTCAATTAAACAGGCAGGATTCTGGATGCACAAAGAGCATATTTAGAAGGAGAGGAGAAAGGCTTGCAAAGAAGGATAAGATATAAACACTTAGGGAGACAAGATAACATCGCAAAAATGTTAGTTGCCACCAACAAAGTGATTCCTAAACTTGATCGATGACCAATTTATAGAAGTTATGGTCCAAACATAAATAAGTAAATAATAGACATGTGAAGATGCAACGACACTTGTTAGTTCTTGCCAAACTTGTAGTCTAGAGACCAGAGAAGTTGGTTTCTCAGTTGATCAAGAATCGTATCATGGGATGACAGAACTTCCTGAAATCTCTCACAGACCTCACTAGGCTGAGGCAATATATGTTAGATGGCCTAAAAGGAAGACTTTTTATCACAGCGTGTACCAGATAAGGAAAGGATCAAAACCAAACCTTCCACTTGAGATAATAATGCAAAAGAAATAGTCTTCTCAAACTTTGAGCCACGACTTTTCTTCCATCTGCACCATCCTGCTTCTTGTATCTCTAACATTTGCATCACAAGACATCTTGCTGTATTTGACTCCATGGGTGTATTTAAATCTCTAATCTCCCATGTAGAAGCTACAACTCATGAATAATACAGATCAACAGAAAACAGCAAATCAATGAAGGCAGTTGATAGTTTTTCATTTATTATTGCAGATGATCAGCTTGCATGTGAAACTGAAACCTAACACAAAACAATCAGAGATGACCAGAAAAAAGAAGCTTCATTATCTGCATGGATATAGAAATGCACCAAGATAATATAAAAAGCAAGCAAGGCGACTGAATTATTTGACGTTCACAACAAGGTCCGATAATGTAATCCAAAAGATTTAAATTTTGAACAGAGAGGAATAATGGAACAGTATATCCTTGCATCAACACAAATATATTTAACTGAAGCTAGAGAGATACACCTGCTTCATTTAAATTTTAAATATTTAGATCCCATCCCCTGCTGAATACATCATATTACACCCAATTGACTGTCTAGTTCCTTGATAATGGTAATATTTGCGAGCCAATAATCAGTTCCAAATGGTTCAGATATTATGAAAATGTAGCATTTTAAAAGATGAATCCACTTACGGTTGATTTTCTCCCGCTGATATCCAGATCTTGGAGGTCGCTCCTTATGCACAGCAGGAAGTTGCAAAATTGCTTCAGAAATAAACAGAAACATGTCAGCCAACAGCAGAGGTGGCAAGTGAAATTGATTTAATGAACTATAGAAGAAAGTTGAAAAAAAAAATCAAAGAAAGAATCTAACTATAGATTCTCAGAAAAGATAACGGCATGATTCACATTATATTGGACTATTGACCATTCTTGAAGCAGGTACCATAATGTTTAGTGGTAATTCAAAAAGCATATTAACTTGTGATGATGTTAAATTAATCCAACAAATATAGGCCAAGTATGACTCCTATTGTCTAAGACTTGAAAAGCAACTTGATCTATGCATGCAGCCAATGATCTAAGCATCATTATGCCTCTTCTTCTAACATGGCAGTGCAGTAGTGACAAATTTTGGCACAGAGAGAGAATGCAGGGTGCAGATCAGGAGATTTAGTTCTCCTAGATGTAAAAGGGGCAGTCCCAGATAAAGGGAGGGTTTAGTTCACCTGGTCTAAAAAATTTGGGGCATATCACATAGCATTGCACCTAATGACAAGCAACTGTAAATCAGTTAAGTATATTTGCTTACTGTATGTTCCGTCTTGTCCATGAAACCATTGCCTAGAGAAGACAAAATCTCTATTTGATTTCCACCTGTGGAGCAGGTTGTCTAACAAGTAAGTTCTGAGTGATGAAATAAGAAGCATGATGCAGTTAAAACTACTATTGTAGCAACTCTTACTTTAATTACTAGTGCCTCATGAATCATGATGTTAAATAATAATAATAAGGAAAAATCATTACGAGTGCAAGATTTAAAAGTCAATTGTGTACAAGAAGATTAAGAAAACTATGATATGCAAAGCACAGCAACGGCATGGTTGGTTGAAGTACAAATAATTACTTATAAAGGTGGCATAGTTGTTGTTTCAAAGTTTAACATGTGTCCAAGCCGGTTGCACTTTATGGTTTAAATTTGGTTTAGATCACATACGCTTAAAATATAAAACTATATACTTGTCCTGCAGCAACATGTGCAATGATGATGATAAAACAGCACACACAAGTTTCTCGGTATAACAACATGTGCAACGTGCGAGTTTTAAGTATTTAAGCCATTTAGTTTCTTTTTCCAGCTCCATTCATTTACTAGGAAGGGTTTAGTTAGCCAGTTAAATCCAGACTGCAATGGAAACAAAGACGAAAAAATAGAAATAGACCATGGTATTTAATTCTAATCATTGCAGAAAGATTACATGCACACTCGAAGAAGAAAATAATGGGAGAAAAAATATTTTCTTTCAGAGACGGGTCTTTTTAGCAGCAAACCAGCAACCAAAAAAAGAGACTTTATACATTTTGCAAAATGCATTAACAATCCAGCCTAAAGACATTACCGGGAAAGATAATTGGAATCACATGTCCCATAGACAACATCATAGTGTCCATCATAAGAATCTAACAGCTCCAAGTCGCCTGTCAACATATCCCACCTGTAATGAATTATTGGAGAGAAATTTAATGCTCATTTAACACAGCTCTCGAGGATAAATCGAGAAACTTACTCATATCTTTGATGTTGGTCAAGGTTCAAAATCACTTCAAAAACAGTATCAGCACTGGCCTCAATCACACTAACAGCTTTCACAAGAACACCTTTACCATTCTACAAACACTACCAATGCATCAGAGCAGATTAAGACTAGAGGCTTTTTATTCGGTTCATTGATAACATGAAGGGCAACAAAGATAAATTACAGACATAGACACCTAGGTCAGATACATACAAATTCAATCACCCACAACAGCAAACTTCACATCTTCCATCTTAATTTTCACTATCTAACCATGAAAGTCAATTTTTCATGTTATTACAGAAGGGAGAGAGAGAGGGATCACAACGAAGATTGTTTTCCAGGATAATTCTCCATAAGAATTCAAGAAAACATTTTCCGATCAAGGCTAACACATACAGTAAGAAACAAAAACCTTGGAATTGGACATATCCTCAAAGATTCGAACACCTGAAACCAAAGCAATAGGAAGTATTTAGAAATGAAAATCAACGTATAGTTAACAAATTTCATGTCAAACCCATAAAACCTATTCTATCATGCTCTGCTCAATATTTGAAATATACTCAAGTATCTATTTGTGTACTATATGCCAATACAATGATTCTGTTGCATGTTTTAGCAGGCCCAGTAACCATCAACTGTTGAGAGATTGCAGTCACAAGCTACATGTTTATAAGTTGTGAGAATGCCCAAAACATAAATAATTTACATTTTCTTTCCCCTGCTCATTTAGTCTATCAGTACTAGTAGCATTCTATTCTTATCAATAGTATGGATCATCCACATTGAAAATATACCTATGAGGGCAATAGTAAATTGAACACAGATCTGATCCCTGCCTTATCTTTTGTGATTCTTCTGTAGAAGCTCAGAGGTTTCAATAGAGTTATATTAGCCATTCCCAAGAGAGCAACCCATTGATATTTTTCTCCTAAGGCCAGCAAAAATGCCATGATAATTTTAAACAAACTATACAGTAAGTTGTCCATTTTTCTCCAGAATTAATCCAAAAAAGTTAAAGACAAATAAAGAATCCTAACCACATATATAAACTGTACCATCTCATCAATGGCATAAAAGAAAAATGAATCTGGGATACAAAATGAAGGATTTAGGACATCCATACACTAATAGAGATATTTATGAGTAGTAAGTTCATGAAGAATATGAAATGATATATTTAGAACAAAAAACAAGTGAATGGTCAAAGTCTCTAGAGAAAATGAGAAAGAAAGAGCTTTGGGGAGGACCATCTACAAAGCAACGACCATCGCTTGGAAACAAGAATATAAAAATTGCATAATAGAAAGGTACCATTAGCTGTACGAACACATTTCCATTGATGAAAGTCGATTGCATCTCCAACCTCACCCTCAAAGTACCTATCAGGCCTAACCTTGGCAGCCACGCTTGAGGATTGCCGAAGAAGTGTTTCTGGACCTGTCAATAACAAAAGACAGACAGAACTAGCAAATTATTATTATTTTTTTAAACTAAAGATTATTCCATACCAGTAAGTATTTCTATAGCACACATATTGATAGGTTACTTAGTATAAAATATAAAATTGGCATCAAGAGTTGAAGCAATTTGGCAAAAATTCATCAATATTTTATTTTGTAAAAATTACTCTTACAGTCAAATTTATTCAATATTTGTAAACACCAAATAGAAGGATATAAAACATTCACTTAGCATGCATAAGGGGTATACATTTCATCCAATATTAAACTTTCCCAATTTCTTATAACAAAGATAAATATTTAAATTAAGTTGTTATAGGATTTTACCAAGAAAGGATTATAACAAAAGAACACACACAACATGGCAACGACACAGACAAATCATATAATGATCGATGCAACATATGTTATAATCTTCCTGCATGTTAAGAAATGCAAGCAGACATCATCACATCCAAGAAATTGTTTTCCTGGTTTATTTTACTAACTTTTTTTTTTTAATTTTCCGTTGCTAGGATAAATGGGTCTTCACCAAAAAATAAATCCTCTAATTTTAACTTTTTTAGTGGACATGGGTAGCAATGCCTGGTTTGAGCTCATTAAGCTCACTGCAATTTTGCTCATTTCTTGCTGAAGATCATGATAAATTTATGGAAGAGTTGAAATTTCTATGATGGAACATATCTATCATGCACATGAGCACCAAAAATCCCACCATAACCTTTGAACTATAGAAAGTTCTATGTCAGATCCATACCATCACAAACACATAACATCCCAGAAGTTGCCACACTCTTGTATACAAGTCAACTCCAGATGTGGCCAAAAAAACATTACTTTGAAAATTGAAATACATTAACACTTGGAAGTCCTGCAAAGCCTATGTCATGCAGTAATCCATGACAAGATATGCACACTTTACTAAGATATGCACTCTTAACTTTGATTATTCATGTCCAGGACAAGTAAACTGTATAGCACAATTGAAAAAATCTCCAATGCCTAATGAGTTGCAACAGTTTTGCTAATGAGTAGTGAGAGTAACACCTTACCTTGCCCTATTCTTATTAACTTTTTCAATCCGTAAGCATATCTCCTCACTCTAGGTCGATGTCCTTCAAGATTGATAATCCTTGCAAAACAAAAGAGAAGATATTTCAAACAATAATAATTCATCCAGAATACCAGACAATAAAATCCTGCAGTGAACCAAGCAAAAAATACGAATAGAAATTAACAATAAAAAACAAAAGCATTGCCAATATGATTCCACAGATTTAGAGTGACACCCAAGAAAACCTATGCCTCTTTTGACTACCTGCATTAATTATAAGCTATCCTAGAGTTGTGTTATAGACCTGGCTACAAGTGATTAGTTCCCCTAGTTTTCATATAAAATCAAGCACAAAAGTTGATTGGCAAGGATTTAAACACCTGTCTTCTTTAGAAGTGAATAGACCATCAACCAGTAAAACCAACTGTTCCCACTGTTTGTACTTTATCTTCATTATATGTTTGTTGCAAAAATACAGGACACGATAACATCACACATCTACAACCAAAATAATCAAATAGGAAATGATAACTTTTTTTTAGGAATAAACATAACATTAAACTAAAGGAGAATCCAGCAGTAAAAGAGATGAAGCAGAATAGGGGACATCTTCCACCCAAATTCTCTGAGGAATACTAGCATTGGCCCACTGTCCTGGGAAATGATAACTTTACCTGGTTATATGTTTGTTGCTCTGATGATTCATGATTTCATGTGGAAATGATAACTTTACATATAAATACTAGCTAATAATAATATGTGCTTGAGCCTCTCTAAACGCTTATTTTAAGGAATAATAACTTGTCAATCTCGCATCTACAACCATTTTGGGGATTTTTGAATGGTCACCTAGACCCAAATATCAACATACAGCAAGAGTAACTGAGACCAGAAACCATTGTTGATCAAACTATGGGTATCACATTTTCTTGAGAAATCAGCAAATTAGGATTATCTGGCTGCAAAAAAAATGTCTTTTTAATTCATTATTGTGAAAAATTACTAGCTATAAGTAGAGCCAGGACTCAACTAGCTGTAAATGTGGGGAGATTACAGATGCCAATGAATGTATATATTAGCTTTTTTCCCATCAAGAAATCAGATTCCTCCATTTCTCACTTAATTTGGTTGTTAAATCCTCTATGATTATCCAAGCAAAACCAATTGGTGAAGAGACTCGTCCAAAGATAATTATTTAAACAAGATGATCCACAAGTAGGAAGCATACTCTGTCTCCATGTTCAGCTTGTTTCTGGTACTAAGTCCTCTTGCAAGTTCAAATTCAGCCTGCCAAAAGAATATTATGATGGTCCAAACAAGAGAAGAATTTGATGAATCTAACATTACTTACACAAAGTACCAATTTTTTCAAAACAAAAACAATAAGTTCCACTTTCATGACAAGGACCGAGTATTTCTTTTGAGTTGTCAGAAAGGAAACCAAACATAACAAATTGAATAAAATACCACAACACAATATAATAAATAATGCAGTTATAATTGGTTCTGCCATGATGATTTTATATGTGAAACTACCTCTGATATTCTATATAAAATTAACACAGGACCAATTATTCACCACGTTCAAGTCTAATTCCCTGTACCTGTTGCTTCCCCTGATCAAATGCTTCCATCCATTGTTTAACCTCTCCAGCTGTAGCACAAGCAATCTTGAAGCACAAACAAGCAATTAGTTGTAAGTCTTTCTGGCATATAAAGGAAAGCATAACTAAGAATTATTTGAAAATAAAACCAATTTGCTTTATTAAAAAAACCTGCAAATGAAAGGGCCCACCAGGTTAGCACAAGCCAAATGCAGATTCCAAATAACATCTCAAGAGCACATGATCTTAAAGATTACACCCTGGGATGTAACAGTAGCATTGCGTGTGACAATGAGTGCATCACACGTGCAGGCATGCATCAGGTAACATACTCGGGACAGGCATTGGTGCATATAGTTATGAAAGACATTTTCAGCTTATAAAGCTATCTTTCTGGAACTTAATAATCTTTCCTTCCAAACTCACTCAATATTTATTGCATAAAGAAGAATGTTTTGCATGTAAGTAAGAGATGAGAACTAATAAATACATGTCAGTGAACCCCTGGATTGTGTTGCCTTTCTGGAAAATTCCACATAATGCTCTTGTATGAATGCCAATTAGATAAAGGCTCAAGAAGGAATATTCTTCATAATAAATTTCCAATTCTAGTTATTTTTCAGAATTTTGCAATGATGGTTTCTTAGAGTGCGCAATCACAGGTTCTACTAATGGAAGCTATTAGAGTATACTCTATTCTTTAAGACAAATAAAATTTTGAATTGGGTTTAAGAATTATTGATGATCTCAGCCTCTAAGGAATTTCAAAGAGCAAGTTTTAGGTTATTGTCAGAACTTAAAAACTTTGAGGCTGCTTTTCTTCACAACCAGGTTGGGTAAGATGGCTTAATAGAACATAAGAGGTCTGAAGTTGAATAAAGACAAATGTCTGCTAAATAGCAATTGACAACACAGTGGATGTAGCGTTGGTGAATTGAGGTTTGATTAGTTTGCATCGCTGACAGCTTTAGAAAGTCGCTGACAGCTTTAGAAAGTCTTAACAGCCAGAAACCTGCCTTTAATGTGAAATAGGGAACACAAAGCAGTGGAGTCTACTGGGTTGTAAAACAGATGGAAGTGTTGGCTTGGAATCATTTCTTAAATTGTACAATATAATCATTATTTTAGGATCCATTTTTTAAGATCCAGACAATTAAAAAAGATACAGGTGGAAGATGGCATGCCTAAAGAGAGGCCATCCATTGTTTATTTGCTTGGCATTGAGAAAATGGAGAAAGAAACTAACATGTGAACTGGCACAAATGCCACTTTATTTGACATTTCTTTCATGCAGGCCAACTATAAATTCTGTATGGTAAATTATCACAACGAGCAGACACAAGACAATCAATCATCACAAAAAATAAAATAAAGCACATAATCGACAGATAAATGAATACGTTCAGTGCATAGTATGGATTCTAAAACGCCAACAATCTTTACCACTTCACATTGAAATATCTAATCCATCTTGAAATTGCACCAATAATTTGCAAACTATAGATGAAAACTGTAACTTACTTCTCCTTTTTTTGTCTCATCCAATCGATTGTAAAACCGTAAAACATAAATATCCTACATTCAAGGAAAAAAAAGTTAGCCTAGATTATTTTCTCATGCTTATGACTGGACATGATTCAAAGGCTATTCAAGAAAGAGGAGAACGGCTAAACCAACAGAGGAAGCGTAAAAAAAATGATGTCTTAAAGTATGAAGAAGCAAAAAGACATTTAATACTGTCTAAGTACTCATGACATATAGATTGACAAGGTTCTTACCCCATGATTGACTTTTCGACGCCCTAGCTCCTCCACCTTAAGTGTAGGCCCTATTACACCCTTCCTGATATGTTTCTGGACCAAAAAAAAAGGTTGCGTCAGAATTAAGTACGAATCAAATTGAACACTTGAAATCACATATTTAAATTGATCGTGCACTTTAAAAACTTGTTGATACACTAATCTGTTGTGTATAAAATGTGCTTGTTGTGTGCCAAAATAAACCTAGATGGGAAGCTTAAAATTACATGATCTCAGTTCTCTTTTTCTCCCCTTCGATGGAAGAAGAAGGGTCATTTACAAAAACAAGGAACAAAATAAAAACGGGAAATATAACCATAGATTAGCAGGTGAATTTTATAATTATTTTTCAGTACGAGGCTGTTACTGCAAGAAATAATACACAATGGGAAACAAATTCTCCTCCTAAAGAATCCTGGAAAAAGAAGGAAACGGTATAAAGAAAATGGAAAAAGGTTACAAAGGCCAAAAGATAACAATAACCATAGGGCTAAGCGGCTGAAGAGGCAGAACCCCACATCATTGCCTAAACTAGGTGCTGTGCAAACCGCAAGAAAGAAATTTTCAAACAAGACAACAAATTCAGACCAAATAAATCAGCTTCATTAACTACATTTCTAATGCACTTGGAAAAAGCATTTTAATTTCCTACTTCGTTCTCAATTTTTTGAGTTTCTTATCAGAAGACATAGGTAGACAGGATCCAAATATGCATCCAGCCAAGGGTCTTAGTCACCAGGTTAAACCATTTTACCTCACACTGCCAATCTAATACAGGAAAAAAAAAACAACAAAGAGAAAAATTCCCACTTCAGAACACATTTTGAGAATTTTTCACGACAAAGAAATGTGCGTTAGCACCCTAATATCACATTTTTATCAGGTTTTGCCGGTTCGGTGGGAAATTTAGACACACTTCATAAAACCTCACTGAAAGTTCTTAAAATTCCACTACCCTTCCCATTTTTCAATGCAAAACCACATCTACAACAGCAAATCTCATCGCAGGTGCAATTCCAACATCTATAAACCTCAAAGCCTCCAACAACCCCACGGCAGCACTCAGATCAACCTAGCAAAATTATCAAAACCTATATTCAACTCTCCACCCAGTAGCCACAACACTTCCCACCCTCTCTCAGTCCAATGTTCCATCAACCCATTTCAACCCTTAGTTTACCCAAAAAATCCTACAACTTGTGTTTTAACTTCATTCAAATCAACACCTGCAGATATTATCAAATAACTCTTTTCTCGCCACCTTAACTGCTCAAAATAACAAACCTTCTCCAATACACATCAGTTCCATTTTTTTTTAACTTAAATCCATAAAAAAAATATATAACATAAAAAAAGAATCAAATTAAAATCACACATAAAAAAAGCAGCGTTTACTTTCTTGATCCTTAAGCCAAAACAAAAGGCAGCAAAAAACAATAAAGAAAAAAGGCAGGCAAAGAAGAAAGCATACGATGCCAGGATGATCCTGAGGATCACGCTTGTACATCTGAACATATTTTCCTTTAATAAACAAGAATCTCAAATGACAATACTGACGCCCTATCGAGTTCGTCCCCAAATGATAAACCCAGCCAGAATACACATAAATCCCCCTCTCTTGTCCTCCGCCACCACTGCCGCCAC
>Ga0325401_1002405_pt1 | contig 16626 bp, 13 predicted proteins | sample PopdelMetagenome_FD_205666 | JGI IMG/M metagenome (GOLD analysis project Ga0325401, IMG submission 205666) | Populus deltoides microbial communities from Bellville, Georgia, United States - Xylem-PdKOR-R2 | ecosystem: Host-associated > Plants > Phyllosphere > Stem > Wood/Secondary xylem | place...
TAAAGTGGGTCTATATATAAAGTAACTAATAGAATATTATTATTTATTCTCTAAGCATTATAAATTTTTTCTAAAATGAATGTAGATCTTAGATAAAATTATAAATAGACATTGAAAAATATAGATATTTTGATTCTTTTATTAATTAAATAAGATAATCTTCACATCATAAAATATAATTAACAAATATATCTTATTTATTTTTTAAATTTTTTTATTAAATAAAAACCTTAAATTATTTTCCGGATGGCTCCTCGACTCTGGTCAGCTCTGCCTCCTCTCCTCCGTTCAAGCCTCGACAACTTATGTGAGCATAATTATTTCCTCCTTATTAGGGCATCTCTGTGTGAATTTGTTCATTAAATACAAGACACACCCCACTTCGTTTGACTATGTAGGTCCAAACTTACCTGACCATATTTTTGGATTCCCTACATTTATATATAAATTATATAAGATTTGGATTATGTTTTTTTAGGGAAATTAGCTCCGCTTGTCTTTATATTTTTGGGATTGTACCCAATCTATTCTTGTATGCTTAATTGTATCAAATGTCTCCTAAAAAACACATCATGTGACCACACTTCGTTTTTATTTGTTTTTGTGTTTTAAAAATAATTTTGAAAAAAATTATTTTTTTAATTTTTTGTTTTAAATTTTGTATAGGTACGAGATGAATAACTATTTCAATTAAACTCAGTAGGAACAATACATCTAAATATTATTATAATTATTGTGACAATATATACAAATAAGATTATGATAATATAATTAAATAGCCAAATAATTGATTATGTATGAATAATCGAATGATCAAAATTGTTTCACTCCTATATACAGCACGGAGACATACGACTAGCTGAAACGAGACTTTAGGAGGCCAAGTTTTTTGAATTTGCAATCCCTTCAGTTTCAATGTGTTTCCGTCGACCCTCCAAAAATATTATGAAAAACCTCAATTTAATCTCCAACTAATTAATTACGACTATTTTATCAATATTATCTCAATGTAATTAATATTAAACAATGCCATCACTCCGGTCATCAACTGTTATTGGTCGTTAAGAAATTTCATTTAATTTGCAGACGTAAATTTTAAGACTTTGTTTGTTTCGTAAAACTATTTTTTAAATTTTTTTGTGATATTCAGCAAATATGGTTAATAAAAAGTACTTTTCAGTTAAAGAAAAAAATAAATATTTCTAAAGAAAATACACTTTCTTTCTCTTTATATATATATATAAAAAAACCATGATAAAATAACTAAATTACATTTAAAATCAAGATTTGTTAAACTAGTGTGCAAGAGCTTTTTTGTATTCTCATCTTAATCTCTAGTGGGAAAGTCATTTCATCATTTTTCTCGGGCTCAATTTTGATCAATATTGTTAAGGTTTTTTTAGTTTTTTGAGAGATTAAAAATCAAGGAACTATAATTGACAAATGGGGAAAAACCAAGAATTAAAAGAAGAAAAAAAAGATTGTAGAATTCAAGGAAGTAAAGAGACAAAAAAAAAAAAAAAGAAAAAAAAAATTTGTCGTTGCTGTCACCACAAGGATCAAATGACACGTGTGGTTTATAATGGAAAAAGGAAGACTGGAACAGAACATGTGAAACGAAACTGAAACATTCTAGCCGAAATTTGGTTGAAAAATCCAAAACGAATCACCGAGATTTGAAATGAAATGAAAATTATTCTGTTTTGTTTTATTTTTTAAAAAATTGGTATGAAATATTTCGGTTATTTCTAACAAAAACGAAATGAAATTGACAACCTTGCATACAATTGATTGATGGAATGACACCATGGTCTAATATTGTAAATTATGTTGGGGTAAAATTTATAAAATCAAAAGATTGAGACTGAGTTGGTCATAGGATACTACAATAGAGGTTAAATTGAGGGGTTTTTTACTGTCCCGAAAATCATTTGTACGTAGTCAAATATTAAATCTTGACGAATGAATGGCTCAAGGAGAATGATGTTACAGGGTGAGACCCACTGCTACATGCACCCAATCCCCATCCTTGTGATCTCCTCAATTCTTTCATTCATGTTTGTAGTTGTGGTCAATTTACTTTTTATTGAAATTTATTTTCTTTTAAATTTATTTTTTAATATTTTTAGATTGTTATTATATAATAATGTTAAAATTAAATTTTAAAAAATAAAAAAATATTATTTTAATATTTTTTAAATTAAAAATTACTTTGAAAATCAATATTTACCACAATCCCGAACATTAATATAAATTTAAATGTAACTTTAATAGTTATAAATTTAAGTTTCTTCATGATTATATTAAAAATTTATATAATTATTAATTTTAGTACTCGCCCAAACTGATCTGGATGGATTGTGTTAATAAAAAAAAGTTTAAATATAATTAGGTGAAGCTAGGCTATTTTCAAATCAAATCATAGTATGACATGTGGCATTATAACAGGTGAAGGTTACGAGACCTTGCCACATGTCAAGATCTTACTAGACTGTAGAGTTCCATGTCACACAAGTGATGTGGTGGGCCCTACTGCTGTCAGGTCTCCAAAGACAAAAGAAGCAGAAGGACATACAATGCAGACAAATGAAGGGCTAGCTAAAGTAGTCTGTATACCTTGGATAATTGGAATCAAAATCTAAGGTGGTTATGGTTCCAAGTTGTGAGCATCTCCCCCTTTTTCTTTTTCTTTTTAAATTTGTCTGTGGGATGCAAGGCAAAGAGACAATTATGCCCAGCTGTCCCTAATCTCTGGACATATTTGTCATTTTATAGCATTAAAGTGCCATGTTCTTTTCTTCTGTTTGGTCAATTCCAGTTTTTCTTTTTGCTTGTGATATGATAGCCCTTTAGGCTGCTGGGGTCTTCGCCATTCTTACCCCTCCCATCTCTACACTGCCTAGATTATGTTGTTTGGAATCATGTTAGCTCAGTCATAAATGAGCTCAAAATCATTCCTGATTGTTTAACGTTTGATTTTGGCTAGATTAGAGCCTCAGTCCTCTTAACATAAATATTTGTTGTCTTCATCCTTTCTAGTGGTTATTGGTCTAAGCCGGAGTTCAACTTGGAACAGCCGGAGTTCAACTTGGAACAAGGCCGGATGCCGGTTTATTCCGAGTCAACAAGAATAAAACCGTGAGATTAGTCGAGTTAGTTGAGTTTTTATAGAGAGTAAGTTTTTTGTTTTTGGCTAAAACACGCTTGCAATTTGAGCCAATATGCGATTTAAAGCACATCATAGATGCTAGAATCTTTGCAGACACCTGCAATTCTTTACAATGATAACCAAATGCCATTATACATTGCTTCTTTGGTGAATGGCCTAATTCTTACACATGTGACATTGACGTTTGACTATTTTGATGCTTGTGTCCCTCTCAAATACATCATATACCCTTTTCTTACAAGGAACAATTACTACATTAATTAAGGCTTCTTCTAGGGCTGAAAATCAGCTCTCGTTTATCTAGTATGGGGATTTAATAATTTATAAGTTCGCATGATTATTGAAACATGCTCGAAGTCTGGATTCCAAGATGATCATCGTAAATCTTCAATGGCCCTACAAAAGCCTATCCACCACCACATTCCATGCCCCATTTTATAAGCATGCTGAATGCACAGACTAGCCAATGATAACCTTTCTTCTATTTGTTATTATTTTTTAAAAAACTTACTCATACCCATTTATACCGTTATGGATAAAAGGGAATTAATGATTTTTATCACTAGAAAACATAGTAAGATTTTTCTTCCTTTTCATTTTTAATCTCTGAAACAATATTGGTTTTTAATAAATTGAATTTTTAATTGATTTGATCGGAGTTAGACCCAAATTAACAAGCCACTGGATTCACCCATAGTATCGGCCGACTCTTTTAACAAAGGATAGAAAGATAAGAGTGGGATGGCAGCTTTAGCTTTTAAAAGTTTCTCTTTTTTTAGTAGATTTTGGTTTGGAATGACAGTCTGCAGAAGGAAAAAGAAGACTCTAGCTCTGCGTGTGATTGTTAGGTGATAGTGGGTGGCTGTATGGAATATACAAAAGCAACCCTCTTAACATTTTACAGCACAGTAAGTGACTGGACATACAAAATACTTGACAAGCATCGGCATGAACGTATGGTAATATGAAAATGTTTAGTGCCAACACAGATACTAATAGGTTCATGGTCCTAACATGGTGGGTGACCAAATCCACCACCACCATCAATTTTCTACCTCGACATTCTCACATTCTCACAAAATGTTAAAATTTAAAATCTTTAAAAATGGGTTTTAGGTCTCTTACTGTATGGCCAAACCTAGAGAATGTAGGATTCCTCCATGTCTCAAGCAATACCATTTGATCACACAACCTTTTACCCTCTTTCTCTTTCTGCCCTTTTTTTAAATTTTTTTTGTTGATAACCATGCATAACATAGTGAAGTACACACAGACATGACAATACTCCTCCTGTTGTTGTATTTGTTTTAGGTACAAAGTACAACAACATTTGCATAACCCATCTCTAGGTAATAAGATGACTGATGACTCACTAACCCAGAAAGAATTTTGGTTTCACTATGCCTACAAACATTAAAAAATGTTTGAGGTTTTGTAATAATTATAATTCCACTCATGCGTTGTTCCCTTTTAATTTGCTTGTTACAATTGTGGTGAGGAATATAAAATTCAATAGTATATATGCTTTCCAGGCCAATGCATGATTATCTCAGAAATTGGAATTTCCATTTCTCTCCTTCCCTTAAGAATATTGCCTAGATTTAATTACGTTTGGTGCGTTTAATATATATAGATATATTGATTTCCTTAACCTATACTGACTCAATGACAAGCATGCTAATGCTAGTGCCCTTTATACAACCAAAAAACTGGTTCTTTTCTTGGTTCTGACACAAGCAAGATTTTGGTGAATGGATTTCTGGCTTGTAAAGCAGGGAGTGGGTTCTAATCTAAGGATTACCTTGAGCAAAAGTAATCCGATTTGAAAGTTGCTTTTACTAGTAGCTAAAACAGTTGCTATTAGCTGAAAAATTTAGCATTTCTTTTTTGGTTTGTGGTTCTTGCGCCCTTCATGACTTCAATGGCAATGAGGACAAGAGAAGTTGGTCTCCATTTTGTGGTTTTCTTGTGGTTTTCGACCACTGCAAATGGATTGTTGTCTCCTAAAGGAGTAAATTATGAAGGTAACTTCAAGATTCTTTCTTTTTTTCTTCAGCTTCAAATATGAAGAAAAATGGAAGGTTTTTTTTATTTATTTTGACGATGGTGTCTATATTTCAGTTCAAGCTTTAATCGGAATAAAAGCTTCTTTACATGATCCTCATGGGGTTCTTGATAATTGGGATGGAGATGCTGTTGATCCATGTAGCTGGACCATGGTAACTTGCTCTGCTGAGAGTCTTGTCATTGGCCTGTAAGTCCTCTACAATCTTGTATTTTCATAGCACAAAAATTTCAAGAAATAGCATGAATGTTAAGAAACCAATATGAGTTAGCTGTAAGGAAACAACAAACGATCATTTATTGAGGTTGCTGAAATTGTCTTGTTGCAGGGGAACTCCTAGCCAGAATTTATTTGGAACTCTTTCTCCAACTATTGGCAACTTGACAAATCTTCAGACAGTGTGAGTAATCAGAAACAAATGGACATTTCTAAAGTTTGAAGAGTGTTCCTTATATGTCACTGGTCTTTAACTTTTGGGATGTTATATGTATTTTCAGGCTCCTGCAAAGCAATAATATTACAGGACCAATTCCTGCAGAAATAGCACGGCTCTCAAAGCTTCACACACTTGATCTTTCTGATAATTTCTTTACTGGGAAAATTCCTTCCTCTTTAGGCCATCTGAGGAGTCTAGAATACATGTGAGTTTGAAATTTTGCAATCACAATATCAAGCTCAAGTACTTTGCTGTTGCATCTTGAAGAATCTCTGTCCTTTGGATCTAATTTTAATTCGGGTTGTTTGAACTGGATTAGGAGGCTAAATAATAACAGTCTCTCTGGAGAATTCCCATTGTCATTGGCTAACATGACCCAGCTTGTGTTGCTGTATGTATCTTGACCCTATTCTTGTAAACCAGAGTTTATAACCTGATTAAAATGTGTTCTCAAAAGTGTTTTTGTCTGTGGATTTCAGTGACTTGTCATTCAATAACCTGAGTGGCCCTGTACCAAGATTTCCTACCAAAACATTCAGGTAAATCTCGCCCCCTCTTCCTCTCGCTTTCTCAGAATAGTGAATTTGAAGGCCAACTTTGAATGTATCTTCTGTTGCATTTCTTTTTCTCGCAGCATTGCTGGAAACCCTCTAATCTGCCCAACAGGTTCTGAACCAGAATGCTTTGGGACAACACTAATGCCAATGTCCATGAACCTGAATAGCACACAAAGTAAGGAAACTGGAATTTTCTATCCTGATTCAGTGATGCTCGATTCATAACTTGCTACTTGCTTTGGATTGCTCCTCATAGTAATCTCATCACATCTTAAGCAGCTCTACCTTCAAACAAACCAAAGAGTCACAAAATAGCTGTTGCATTTGGCTCAAGCGTTGGTTCTGCCTCAATTATCATTCTTGTGTTTGGATTATTTTTGTGGTGGAGGCGAAGGCACAATCAACCGACGTTTTTCGATGTCAAAGGTGTGTAACATATATAACCCTTCAATTCACTAATTACTTGCTATGGTAATTAGTCCTTATAGTAATCAATGATGCAACTCCGTGGCTCATCAGATCGCCAGCATGAGGAAGTTTCTCTTGGAAACTTGAGGAGGTTCCAGTTTAGGGAACTTCAGATTTCGACAAACAATTTTAGCAATAAGAACATACTTGGAAAGGGAGGTTTTGGCATTGTGTACAAAGGGATTCTCCATGATGGGACTGTTGTAGCTGTCAAGAGGCTTAAAGATGGCAATGCCATTGGAGGAGAGATTCAGTTCCAAACTGAAGTTGAGATGATCAGCTTAGCAGTGCACCGGAACCTCCTTAGGCTCTATGGATTTTGTATGACACCAACAGAAAGACTTCTAGTTTATCCATACATGTCCAATGGCAGCGTAGCTTTGCGTCTCAAAGGTAGTATAATTTGATTTCTGTTGCTAAGATTGTCAATACCACTAACCTAAATTGGTAAAGTGAATATTTTGAGTAGCTAAAGTGATGATCCTTATTATTTGTGGCAGGCAAACCAGTCTTGGATTGGGGCACCAGGAAGAGAATTGCTCTAGGAGCTGCGAGGGGACTATTGTACCTCCATGAGCAGTGTGATCCAAAGATAATCCACAGGGATGTTAAGGCTGCAAATATATTGCTTGATGATTATTGTGAGGCTGTAGTAGGTGATTTTGGGTTGGCAAAGCTTTTAGATCACCAAGATTCACATGTCACGACTGCTGTCAGAGGCACCGTCGGGCATATAGCACCTGAATATCTTTCAACTGGTCAATCCTCAGAGAAAACTGATGTTTTTGGATTCGGAATTCTGCTTCTTGAATTAATCACAGGCCAAAGAGCAATAGAATTTGGCAAGGCAGCGAACCAGAAAGGAGCCATGCTAGACTGGGTGAGTACAATCTACTTATAATCATGCTGCCTCTGGGTGCTTTAGAAACCTTTGTTCTACCGTCTGGAATTCAGTTCTCTGACAATTGTTGATTATGATTGCAGGTAAAGAAAATTCATCAGGAGAAAAAGCTTGAAATGCTTGTAGACAAGGATATAAAGGGAAATTATGATAGAATTGAGCTTGAAGAAATGGTACAAGTTGCCCTCTTGAGCACCCAATACCTTCCTAGCCATAGACCCAAAATGTCTGAAGTAGTCAGAATGCTTGAAGGAGATGGTCTTGCAGAGAGATGGGAAGCTTCTCAAAGAGCAGAAGCAACTAAGTCCAAACCCCACGAGTTCTCCTCGTCGGATCGATATTCTGATCTCACTGATGACTCTTCATTACTAGTCCAGGCAATGGAGCTCTCTGGTCCAAGGTGAATTCCTTACAAATTTTTTTTAATATATATATATTTCCCTTTCTTTTCTTTTTCTATTTTGAAGAGACTTAGAATGGAAGATCAAGTTATAGGAGAAGCTGGTTTGTGATAGTATTTTAATGATTGAGGGTTCTTTTGTTGTATTATAGTAGTATAATCGAAGCTCCAAAGGGCTTTGATGTTTTCATCAAATTGTACAGATCCTGTATTGAGAAACTGACACTACTGAAAAATCCTTGTATTTGTATCGCCACCGAGTGACAATTCTATGAGGATCCAATTTAGTTTGCGAGTTAATTTTGTTCATTATATATATATGAATGAAATGGATGTAGAACAGTGTTATCAAAAGGTAATTTAAATGTTTCAAAAGAAGCCTTTAATGAGGCAAGGCTCCCTCCCTTTCCTACAAGATCAAAAGTACTTTCTGCATCGCCGCCAACAATTTCTGCTTCACTCTCTGTTTCTGAATCATAAGACACATCCAATTCCTCATTAAAATCTTGCAATCTTCATCATTAGAGTCAAAACTGTCAGTTTTGCTGGTTACTGTAATTTCCCTGAATCTCACATGCCTCATTGATGCCCTGAATCTCACATGCCTCATTGATTCAAACATTGTGGTGACCTCTTCCCAACGTTCTGTTTGCCATTACGAGGGATCAACCTCCTTGAAGCTTACGTAACTTCTGGCACAAGAACTCTACTTCTCTCTGCCCTATGACAAAAAACAAGTATGCCTCCTGTTGTTGTTCGGTTATTTTAAATTGTCTGGCACTCACTTCGATGACAGGAGGACGAGTTTTTGCATCTTGAGAAAGCAATTCAGTATGTGAGGAATCGGCAGGCAGCTCGGCTTAATTCATGCTGATACATGATAGAAGAATTATTAAGAAGATCAAATTTCCAAGAACAAATACCAGAAACATAATTCTGCAGAAAAGAAGAAGTAGAGCCCAAGAGTTCCATTCAGGAACTAAACTAGCAGTTCTTCTCTAAAAATCCATCCTAGCCTTCTTTTTTTATACTCTCATATGCTCCTTTTGGTCAGAATCTGTAGAGCCCAACTATACATTTCAACGATAGATTCAGACAACTGAGCAAGACATTGACATGAAAACATCCTAGAAGCCCAAACATATAATAGAAATCTCTTAATTCTTGACGGCAACCTAGTAAAGGAACTGGGAACATAATGTCATAACTAGAAAACCTTAAGAATTTGATGGGGAAAAAAAGGTGGGCAGACTAAGGCTCCTTTTTTTGGTGCCTGGGTTAAACATAGGCTTTTCACAAAATTACTATACAGGAGACAATATAAACCCTAACAAGTTGAGAAAAAAAAGAAAGTATTTTTCTAGTTGTTATAAAACACAGAAGTATTTGAAATATGGGAAGAATAAAACTATAATGCAAGCTTGTGCAAAGGCTTAATAGATTATCCGAGAAGCAACCCATTCTTGTTTTTTAACTGGGATACTAAAATCATAGACTACTGGCATTGATTCTACAAAACAAAAAGAAGATGGCATACGGTAGTCTTTGTCGGTTGTACAAGAATGTCCATGTGTGACAAGCAGTAGCATACATGTATAACTATACGATGGGCCCACACCAAGCCATGGACGGATCGATCATTTTTCAGGCATATCTTTTATAATCAAGTTTTGTATCCTTTCAGAAACGAATCAGTGAAATTAAAAAATATTTATTTATTTAAGAAAAACGATATTAGAGCGAGTAATTCGGTCACATTAAAATAAAAATATTAGCTATATGCATTAAAGCTCTTTGTTTAAGGGACAGCTATAATTTTAGCCATGCATATTGTAGTAGCTAAAAATAGATCTTTAAAATATCTCCCTTGTATCTATATATTTTATAATTTGGTCCGAAGGAAATATTAAATTCAAAAATAAAATTTTACTAAGTTTGACATAATATCAGAGTAATGATTTTGGGATTTCTATGACATAACCAAGAAAGGAAACCAAACAACCCAAACTCCATGACTAATTCCACAATTTGATACAATTACCAAACACTTCCACATATTTCATTCTTGACAACCTCATGACCAAGATGATAGAGGTTTTGACAAAAGCCCAGGCTACATTACAATCACCTATCATTGATTCATCTACAACACTGGTCAACATTAACTTGGATTGATCCAACTATGCCCTATGGTCCTAGGTGGCTGAGATGTATATCTCATGCAAGGACCAACTAAGATCTATTGATGGAGAATTACCTCAGCCACTTGAAATAGACTCGACATTCTGTAAATGGCGCATTGAGAATTCCATAGTGAAAGGATGATTGATCAATTCAATTGATCAATCACTTGTCACAATTTTCATTCACTTTCCAAAAGCCAAACATGTTTGGAACTTCATTGCTACTATATATTTTAATGGAACTAATATTTCACAAGTTTATGACCTTTGACGTAGGGTAACTTGGATGCGGTAGAAGGGAGGATCAATTGAAAAATACTATAAAGATTTACAAGGGTTGTGGCATGACTTGGATGCGGTAGAAGGGAGGATCAATTGAAAAATACTATAAAGATTTACAAGGGTTGTGGCATGAGATAGATTTTCGATGCCCTAACCACGTAGATTGTGCAACAAATATATAAAAAAATATAACTCTTTACTACAAGAGAAAAAAATTATATTTTCTTGGATAGATTGGATGACCGACTCAATAATAGTCAGAGTGATATATTCCAACTAAATCCATTTACCATAATTAAATAAGCTTATGCTTATGTTTAGAGGGAAGACACTCGTCAGGGTGTAATGACATCAAAGACAAAAATTATAACCATTGGTGTTATTATGGCTACCAAAGGCTAGAAACTTGTCAAATTACCAACACTAGTGATAAGGAAACACAAGTTATCCTCCAAATCAAAGGGTCCATCTGATGGAGGAAAGTGCACACATTGTGGAAACACTAAACACACTCGTAAAACATGCTTCAAGTTGAATAGGTATCTTGAATGGTGGCATGAATTATAAGCTAGGAAGAAAAGAGACACCACAACACTTGAGAAAGGCATTATTAAAGCTATATTAGTAAAAAAAAAGCCTCAACTCTCATTTATCCCTTTGACCGATTTCTCAACCTCTGTGGAACAATGTTACTTAGGATAAGGTTTCTGTATTTTTAATTCTCAGGATGCAAGTGTATAGATTATTTACCTTTGGAGCTACATACCATATGGCTTTTAATCCTAAGAACTTCTCATATACAACTCAACCACGAAGGACTTGTATTGTGAATGCAAATAGAGTTGCTTATCTAATCATATGAGATGGAACAATGTTATAATCACCCTCACTTTTTTTATCCTATATTCCTTTATTGTCAAACAAATTAATGTCTATTAGTCATGAAATTAAAGAACTCAATTGTGTGGTATTGATCTATTCTAGTTTTTGTTTCCTTCAAGATGTTCTCAATAAGGAAATTATTAGGCGTGGTACTAAAATGGGAGGTTATACTACTTAGATGATTTCAACAGAGGGATAACACATCACGTACATCACCATATCAGTAGCAAATAAAGGGAAATATGGTTATGGCATCGTCACTTGGGGCATCCATCATTTAAATATTCAAGACATTTATTTCTAAATTTATTCTTACAATTAACAAATGTTAAGTTTAATTATAATACATAAAACCTATTATTATGCAAGTTTGAATAAAAGTATTATTCCTTTTACTCTAATACATTCTGTTGTATGGGGACCTTTCCTATGAACTACTATATCTAGTTATTATTGGTTTATAATATTTGTCAATGATTACACTCGAATGACATGGCTTTACCTGATGAAGACAAAAGATAAGGTGTTTCCAATTTTTCAGGCTTTTCATGCCATGATTCAAAATCAATTTTCAACCAAGATTTAAGTTCTTTCGTCAATTAATGGAGGGAAGTTTATAAACCATCATTTCAATGCATATTTTCAGCAACAAAGTCTCCTCCATAAAACCTCATGTGCTCAAACCCCATAGTAAAACAACGTCGCCAAACAAAAAAATCATCATATCTTGGAGATAACCCATGCTCTTCTTCATGGTACAAATGTTCTAACTTGCTATTGGGATGACACTGTAAGTAGAGTTGTATACTTGCTCAACTGAATTCCCTCTAAAGTCTTGCACTTTAAAACTTCTTTGTAAGTGCTCTTTTCTCATGTTTCTTTACCTATTATGTTAATGCTCCAACCTTGGGTGTTTGGGTGTGTGGTTTTTATTCACTTTCATAAAAATTAACATTCCAAACTTGATCTATATGCTGTTAAATGTTTGTTCCTGGCTTATGGATTACATAAAAAGGCTATAAATGCTTCGATCCTACTACTAATAGACTTTATACTACCATGGATGCCTCTTTTATTGAATTTGAGCATTTTTATTCTCCTATGGTATCTAATTCAGTCCTTTAATGAGAGTCTATGAATAAAGAGTGGAATTGGTACATGATGGCTCCAATTATAACCATGACTCCTCTACTACTGTTGACAATCTAGAAGCTCCAACCATTGATGATAATCTAGCCCTTGGTCCAAGCATGGCTTTAACTATAACCACAACTCCACCTACTATTGACAATTTAGTAGCTTCAGCCACTAGACAAATTATAGAGCATGGAACCAAAGTTGATGGAATACATCATAGTGAAGAGGTCTTGATTAATAGAGAGCTTATAAATTAAAAAGCTCAAGAATCCCCTCTCTTTATAATACTTGAATCTCAACTAAGAACAATCCTAAGGGAAGCTCTCCTTTCACTCATCAATTTACTACTAACTTGAATGCTCTAGTGGAATATGTGTTGCCTTTTAGACACAACCAAGGAAAGCCACATAATAGGTACTTTCCTGGTATAGAAAAAAAAAGGTTCAAATACCCTATTAATAATTATGTGTCTACTCAACATTTATCTAATCCTATTAGGACCTTCATAGAAACATTATCTTCCTGTCACATTCCAAATAATATAAAGGAAGCCTTAATCAATTCTAAATGGGCACAAGATATATAAGAGGAGATGAAAGCTTTACAGAAAAATACTCATAGAGGTTGATACCACAACTTGAAGGGAAGAAGACAATGAGGTGCAAATGAGTGTTCTTAATTAAATACAAAGCTAATGGATCCATTGACTGATACAAGACAAGGTTGTTGGCAAAGAGATTGACTCAGACATATGATATTTGATTATATGAAGACTTTCTCACTAGTTGCTAAACTAAATATTGTTAGAGTTTTATTATCTCTTGTAGTGAATTTAAATTGGCCACTACTCCAGCTCAACATAAAGAATGCCTTTCTCCATGATGATCTTCAATCCTACTAAAGTTATTGGTGTTCGTATATTAAATCAAAACTTTTATTATAGAATCAAAGATACTACACACACAATATTATATAAACTCTTAAAAAGGTTTAAAACTGTTTAACACTTATTATGACCATGTGTTAAAATCTTATTTTCATAAATATTTATAAGAGAAAACCCTAACTCTTGTAAAAAACAACATCACTTCTATATTTATATAGGTGGAATCATACATGTATTTATTAGATTAAACACAAACTTTAAATTTCATTAATAGCCATCACTCATCCTCTTTTTTGTAATAGAATGCACTAAATATTATCATAATAGGGTCCAAAAATAATTATCAGTATCCAACAGATACTAAACAGTAACTTGCTATTACCTATTAAACTTAGAGATAGGCTTTTTTCTAATCCAAAGTTGGGTTCCTATTATCAGTATCTTTAATAATGGGTTTTAATCCCATTCCACTAGTTTTTTTCCTTATCATGTTTCTAAATAGTCTTTTTATGAGCAGATCCACTAAATTATTCACAGACTTCACATAGACAATGGTGATTACCTCATTTGTAATCAACTTTCGAACATATCCATGTCGAATACTTATATGACTTGATTTACCATTATAAATATTTCTTTAAGCTCGAGACATAGTTGCTTTACTATCGTATTGTAAAGATATAACTGACATAGGTTGTGGTCATAACTTTATATCTAACAATAGATTTCTTATCCATTATGCTTTTTACCTGCAGCAGTCATATCAATAAATTTTGATTCCATAGTAGAATGAGAGATGCACGTTTGTTTCTTTTATGCCTAAGATATTGCACCTCATCCAAGTGAAAAAAATCCATCATAATGTGGATTTATTATCACTTGAATTAGTTAACCAACCTACATCACAATATCCTACCAATTCAGCTAAAAAAATAGAATAAAACAAGCCCAAATTAATCATTCTTTTGAGATAATCAAAGACTCTTGCAATAACCTTTCAATTATTTGTATTCGACTTGCTTGTATGTCTTGATAACTTGCATATAGCAAAAGAATATATTCAATTTTGTACAATGCATAGCACATATAATATTTTTAATGACACCAACATATTCTAGTTGTGCTATTATTTTATCACAATTATCGTTTAAATTCATATTAGATTCAAATATTGGTATTTGCCTCTTATATAATAAGATGCTTAAACTTATCAAGCATTTTCTCAATATAATGTGACTGATTAAGTGCATAGTCACTGCTATATTTTTTAACTTTGATACTTCAAATTGTATCCACTTCACTAAGATCTTTCATTTTAAAAATAGAAGTAAGATACCTTTTGGTTTCAACTATTCCAATCATATCGGTGCTAAAGATTAGTATGTCATCTACGTAGAGAAAAATAATCACACTAAAGTTTTTTGTAAATTTGGAATAAATACATTTATCGATATCTTTGTGATGAAAACCATTTAACAAAATTTCACTATCAAACTTCTCATGTCATTGTTTTGGAGTTTGGTTTAAACCATATAAAGACTTTACCAATTTATAAAATTTTCTCATTTTCAGGAAGTATAAAACCCTCGAGTGGCTCCATATACACTTTCTTATTTAAATCTTCATTTAAAAAAGTCGACTTAACATCCATTTAATGAACATATAATTTATAAATTGATGCTAAAGCAAATAAAACTTAGAGGCGTGAAAATACTGTCTTTAAAGTGTTTATTTGTCCCACACAGAAACAACATATCTAAGATACAACTAAGCCCTCTAAACCTCTAAAAGAACAAGAAGAAAAGACAAAGGAAATAAAATATGTTTTTTGTATGTTTTTTTCTTTATGTAGTAACAGATTTATATATACTTGAAAATAGGTATGGATTAATTAACCCATTACAAGTATGAATTAATTACGCTAAAAATAGCTAAGAATTAACACTTTGTTGACAAATCTACCAAAACAGTAACAACAATTTCAGCTAATTTAAATAATATGTAACTGAACTCTGATTGATCTACAATTATAACACAATATAATCACATCTATTTAGTATCTTCATGTAAATTTTCAACTCAATTTGATATACGATTTCAGAGAGATATTTGGTCTCGCAAAACTAATCAGTAGGCATTTTATAGCAAAATTCAGATCTAATTTAGTTCGTATTATATTTTTTAGGGTTGTCATGGATGAAAACTACATCGACAGTAACCCTCTTTCTCCCTCCTTGTTTTTTTCTAACTTTTTCAAAAAATCTAGATGATAATTATGGAGTATTTTTGTATGATCTAACATTCATGGTTTTATTCAGTTTTTTATGTTTGAGATTTTTTTTAATTTGTATATATAGATTTATTCAAGGATACATGATAAATCAAAGAACACATTACTATTATGTTGGGGTTAAAAGTTACAAAATTATTAGACCTCTTTATGAAAAAAGGATCTCAATCTTGATTCTTTTATTAATAATGCTTGTTAGTGCTGCCATTTCTTTTATTAATAAATGGTGACAAAAAGTTTCTAGAATTGAAATAGATGTGAAAAAGTTTAATTATGGACAACTTAAAACAAGAAGTTTTTAAAAAACTCATTGAAAAATTCCTAATTTAAAGAGGATGAGATGCTATTAAATCTTAATAAATTACTATTTAATTGTTGACTATGTTCACATTTCCATTAAATTCAAGTTTCAAGATATCTTTATTTGAGTCTTATAAAAATGCAATGATGATGATGTGTGTGTGTGTATATAAACCTTCACCACAAATAAATTCTCATCATTAATAATGTATAAAATTCATTTTAAAACGTTGATTATTTAGGATTAGGAAAATAAATACCAAATTGAAGCATCATCAAGAACAAGAAAAACCTTTAGGATTCAATCTCTATGAGCTTATTGAGCAAAATTCTTGCAAGTAAATTTTGCCTTGAAAACCTATCCTTCATTTTCAAGTAGACATATTTCTTTTTTCCTCTCCATTTCCATGTTATTAATAACATCAATATCAGAAGATCACAACGATGTGATCACTCTCTTATGGCTATACATACATTTTTCTAGTGAAGTGTTGAGCCTTTGAAAAACTTCAGTGCTTATCCCCTACCACTGCATATTGATAATTACATGCTAAAAGTTAAGTTTTCATTCCAATACCTCAACTCTTGTCATGTGGTGTTCACTTTCAATATGTATATTATTTTCCACATGTTTACCTGACGCATCACTCAATTACCGAGAACTAAATTC
>Ga0325401_1002408_pt1 | contig 16614 bp, 21 predicted proteins | sample PopdelMetagenome_FD_205666 | JGI IMG/M metagenome (GOLD analysis project Ga0325401, IMG submission 205666) | Populus deltoides microbial communities from Bellville, Georgia, United States - Xylem-PdKOR-R2 | ecosystem: Host-associated > Plants > Phyllosphere > Stem > Wood/Secondary xylem | place...
TCAACAAGAGCCTCAAGCAGCACGGCTTCCGCTCGGGCGAGATCCATGGCGACATGGAACAGCCCCAGCGTCTCGCCGAACTCGACCTGTTCAAGTCGGGGCACATCAACATCCTGGTCGCCTCCGACGTCGCGGCGCGCGGGCTGGACATCAAGGGCGTATCCCACGTCTTCAACTTCGACGCGCCCTGGCACCCGGACGACTACGTCCACCGCATCGGCCGCACCGGCCGCGCGGGGGCGACCGGCACCGCCTACACCTTTGTCGCCCCCGATGACGCCGAGAACGTCCAGAACATCGAGAAGCTGACCGGCCAGACCATCGCCCGGCTGGAGGCACCCGCCCAGTCCGAACCCGCCGTGGAGGATGCCGTGGAGGACAGGGCTCCCCGCCGCCCCCGCCGCGAACGCGACCGCCCGGAGCGCGAAGCCCGGCCCGAGCGGTCCGAACGCCCCGAGCGCGAACCCCGCTCCGAACGCGACTCGCGCCCCGAGCGCCCCCGCCGCGGCGACGACCGCCGCCGGCCCGAGGCCGAAGCCCCCGATGACGGCGGCTGGAACGGCCCGATCCCCGATTTCCTTCAGGTCGCGCTCACCATCCCGGCATGATCGAACTCGTCACGCCCGAGCCCGCCGACGCCCAAGAGTCCTGGGCGAGCCCGTGCGTCGGTATCTGCGTCATCCGCACCGATGGGCTGTGCGACGGCTGCCTGCGCACGCTCGACGAGATCGCCCGCTGGAGCACCGCCTCCCCCGCCGAGCGCCGGGCGATCAACGCCGCGCTGCCGGGGCGGACTACCGCCTGACCCCCGTCACCCCGGCCTCGAGCCGAAGCCCCGCTTCTTCGACCGCCGGACGTGCGACGCGTGATCGGGGATAACGCCGGCGCAAGCAGCCCACCCGCCCGACCCACACGACCAGCCGCCTTGACTCGCTCCGCGCCCTATCGTAATGAGAGGCATTCGCATTAGCGAAGGGAGTGTCCGTGTACGCCCTGATCGACCGACCCGTCGCCACCCTCGATCCTGACACCCGCCTGCTGCTGGGCGCGATGCGCGCCTGGGTCCATGCGCTGACGCTGGCCGGCGATCCGACAGGCGCGATGGCGCGCGGCACCGGCCTGGACGCCCGCCAGGCCGCGTTCGACCGGGCAATGCGCGCGCTGGATCAGGGCTCCACCGACACGCTGACCTTTCAGCGCCCCTGCCATCCCAATGTCGAGGAGGACGAGGCGGTGGTGCTCGGCCTGTGGGCGCTGGTCGCCGACGACCGGATCGGCGCCGCCACCGCCGCCGCCCGCACGCTGCTGTCGCCGGCCGCCGCGACCGCAATGGTCCGCGCGATGACCGGGTACTGCGTCCTCGGTTGACGCGAACGGCCCGGCCCGCCTTATAAGGGCGATGCCGGTCCGCGAACTCTTCCCCACCCTGCTCTACCAGGAGCCACTCGGCGACGACGGGCTCCTCGCCGAGCTCGAACACTCGGTCCATGCGTTGGCGCGGGACGACACCGCCGGCCGCCGCTGGAGCCGCGAGCACGGCTATCGCGGCTATACCAGCTACGCCTCTCTGGGCGACCTGCCGCAGCGCGACCCCGCCTTCGCCGACCTCAAGCGCCGCCTCGACCGCCACGTCGCCCGCTTCGCGCAGGCGTGCCTGTTCGACCTGAACGGCCGCAAGCTCCGCCTCGACAGCCTCTGGGTCAACCTGCTCCGCCCCGGCGGGCACCACGGCGCGCACATCCACCCGCACAGCGCCGTGTCGGGGACGCTCTATCTCGCGATGCCGCCGGGCGCAGGCGGGCTCAAGCTGGAGGATCCGCGCCTGCCGATGATGATGGCCGCCCCGCCCCGCACCCCCGACGCGCCCGAGCAACGCCGCACCTTTGTCACCGTCCGGCCCCAACCCGGCGACGTGCTGCTCTGGGAAAGCTGGTTACGCCACGAAGTCGTCGCCAATGCAGCAAAAGGCGAACGGATCAGCGTCAGCTTCAACTATCGCTGACCCGCCCCGCCGCCAGCACCGCGCCTGCGCCGACCACGACCCCGGCGATCACGTCGACCAGGTAATGCCCGCCGATCGGCACCGCCGCCACCAGCATGCCTGCGTTCAGCGACGTCAACGGCCAGCGCATCCGCCCCGCCTGCCATCCCGCGCACCCCAGCACCACCGCGCCCGCCGCATGGAAGCTCGGCATGGTGACGATCCCGTCCATCGTCGCATGGCCCAGCACCGCGATCGACCCGTCGCGCAAACCCTCCAACAGCGCCGACGCGCTCCACGCCACCGGCACCCCCACGCCCGGCATCTCCCCCGCCCCGATCCCGAAGAACGAGTACGCGCCCCGCCCCGGTACCCACGGAAACACCGCGAGACACACCAGCAGCGCCCCCGACCACCCCGCCAGCAGCCGCCAGCCGCGCGCGTCGCGCCCGGTCGCGCAGAACAGCACCAGCAGCACCAGCGGCTCCCACTGCAACGCGCCATAAGCATGGGTCAGCGCCAGCATCGCCCCGCCATGCCGCCCCAGCGCCAGCATCGTCGCGGGCCAGTCGAACCCCGGTGCCAGCGCGCGGTCCATCCCCGCCAGCCAGGCATCGGCATAGGGCCGCGCACTCGTCGCGAACAACGCCGCGACCAGCGCCGCCAGGATCGCGAGGGCGAAGAACGCAGCAAACATCTGCACCCCCGCCCCGACCCGCTCGACCGCGCGCGCGCTCGCGAAGCGGCGCAACGCGGTGCCCATGCCCCAGAAGGCGGCGAGCCCGACCACGCTTCCGTCCAGCTCGCGGTCCCACCCGATCGCGCCGCCGCCCACCCCGCCCGCGAGCAGCAGCGCCAGCACCGCGATCGTCGCCAGCGCCGGCCCCGCCCCCGCCGGCGGTCGCGAGCGACGGTCGACGCCGGCGGCGGTCATGGGGAGCACGAGGGTCACTGCCATCCCATCGTCCGATCGTGGTTGCCGGCCGGTTAAGGCCCGCTCCTCACCACCTCTGGCATCCGGGCTCGCGCGCCTCTATGGCCGCCTGCATCCTCCATCCCACGAAAGCATCCCCATGGGTTTCCGCTGCGGCATCGTGGGCCTGCCCAATGTCGGCAAGTCCACCCTCTTCAACGCGCTGACGCAGACCGCGGCGGCGCAGGCGGCGAACTATCCGTTCTGCACGATCGAGCCCAATGTCGGCAACGTCGCGGTCCCCGACGAGCGGCTGGACAGGCTCGCCGCGATCGCCGGCTCGGCCAAGATCATCGAAACCCAGCTCGCCTTCGTCGACATCGCCGGCCTCGTCCGCGGCGCGTCGAAGGGCGAGGGGCTCGGCAACCAGTTCCTCGGCAACATCCGGGAAGTCGATGCGATCGTCCACGTCCTGCGCTGTTTCGAGGACGGCGACGTGACGCACGTCGAGGGCAAGGTCGATCCGATCGCCGACGCCGAGACGGTCGAAACCGAACTGATGCTCTCCGACCTCGAAAGCCTCGAAAAGCGCGTCCCCAACCTCGTCAAGAAGGGGCAGCAGGGCGACAAGGAGGCAAAGGCCGCCGCCGCCGTCCTGCGGCAAGCGCTCGACCTGCTTCGCGACGGCAAGCCCGCCCGCCTCGCGACCCCCAAGGACCCCGAGGAAGCCCGGCTGTTCGCGCAGGCGCAGCTCCTCACCGCCAAGCCCGTGCTCTACGTCTGCAACGTCGAGGAGGCCAACGCGGCCGAGGGCAACGCCCACTCCGCCCGGGTTTTCGCCAAGGCGCAGGCCGAGGGCGCGCAGGCGGTGGTCGTCTCCGCCGCGATCGAGGCCGAGATCGCGACCATGCCTCCGCAAGACCGCGGCGAGTTCCTCGCCGAACTCGGCCTGTCCGAAACCGGCCTCGCCCGCGTCATCCGCGCCGGCTACACGCTGCTCAGCCTCCTGACCTTCTTCACCGTCGGCCCCAAGGAAGCCCGCGCCTGGACCGTCCACCGCGGTGCCAAGGCCCCGCAGGCGGCGGGCGAGATCCACACCGACTTCGAACGCGGCTTCATCCGCGCCGAAACGATCGCGTACGACGACTACATCGCCTGCAACGGCGAAACCGGCGCCCGCGACGCCGGCAAGCTCCGTCAGGAGGGCAAGGAATACCTCGTCCACGACGGCGACGTCATGCTCTTCCGCTTTAACGTGTAGGGGCGGGCCCGCGGCGCCCTTCCCTGAATGAGTGGCCACCCCTACCCGTACGAAGGGGGGCCACTGTTCCCTCCTTGAGGGAGAGGGGCCACTACTCCCCTCCCTACCAGGGAGGGGCGGGGGGTGGGTCCAGTCCGGGCAACACGCTCCCACCCGCACCCGCCTCGCCACACCACGCCAATGCCCCCGTCGCACCGGTCTCAAGCCGGGGTGACGCTGCTTCCGCTTACATTCGCTCGCGGCCATTTGTCGGGCAGCCCGCTATACCGAGAGCTGCCGTCCCTTTTGCCCGGACCTCCCCGTCTCCGTATCCACCGCCCGATGTCGTCATTGCGTCGGGAAGCGGTAAATTTCCTTCTCTCGCCGCACCATTGAGATGGACGGCCCGTCTTCATCGATGGCGACGTCGACCCGGTCCTTGGTATCGGCGTTGAACAGGCGCAGCGTCGTTGCTCCTGTCGGCTCGGCGATGAACATCGCGTGCTGCCTGTTCTTGTCGTCCAACGTCAGCATCACGTTCGAATAGCCGTGATCCACCGTTGCATATCCGCTCCGCTCAACGCCTTCGACGTCGAACAGCAGGATGCCCGAGATCGTATCCTCGGGACGACCCCCTCGCGACCTGTTCTGCTGACCGTTGACGATCGCATGAGCCACCGGCGCGCCGATCTTGACGCGAGTGACGCCATTCCCATCGACGACATTCAACTCTCGGACGCGCAGCACATCCGCGATCTTGCTGTCGGACTGCGTCGTCGTCGCGGCGACAGCACGGCTACCCGCCGCTCCCACGATCGCGAGAATGCCACAGGCCGAGGTGATGACGGCGGCGATCAAAGCCATGCGATACTTGCGTTAGAGGCAGGCAACCAGGTGGGCCAGGTCGGCGTCGGTGGCAGACATGCTCATGTATCCTCTCACTGTACTATTCACATGCTACGCATCGCGGAGTCGGGTGCAATGCCGAACCAGCCATCGCAATACCCGTCGTGAACCAAGGCTCCGACTTTGGCGGGGATGGCGGGAGTGCGGCGCAGGGCCGGCTACGACCATCCGCCGTCCGGAAGCCGCCGGTCCCCTCATCAGCACCGGTCGCCTCTCACCCCAAATACAGCGCCCTGTAAGAGCCTGAAAACCGCTGTCCTACACTCGCCGTTTCTGCTTCACCCTGCCGAATGAACCCCGCGTCTTCGCGCACCCACCCTCACCGGTCGCCCGGCGCGTCGGCGTCGCGCATCCGGCGCGTCGTGTGGCGTCGGTGTCGCGTGCGCGTGGCGCCCCGGCGCGTGAGCGGCGCGCATCGGGGCGTGAGTGGCGCATGTGAGTCGCGCATGGGGTGCGTAGCCGCCGCTTCGGCGTCGCTCCCCCGGCGCTTCCCCGCGAAACTGCGCTATCGCCTGCACTTCCTCCACTTGACTCACTTCGTTGCCCTCGCATCGGGCTGGCAGCGCAGCCGGGGCGTGCTAGGGCGCGGCCGGTCCACGTCAGGGCCGGTCCAAGCAAGGGGCGTCCGCCCATGAAGCTCCCGATTTTCGCCGCCGCCCTCGCGCTCGCCGGCTGCGCCTATCCGTCCCGCCCGCCCGCGCTCAAATCCGTCTCGCGCCCCGCCGGCCCCGCCACCGGCGCGCTCCCCGCTCTGCCCGAACAGCGCGCACCCGTGACGATCCTCGTCTCGATCGACGGTTTCCGCCCCGATTATCTCGGGCGCGGCGACACCCCCGCGCTCGACGCCGCCGCAACGGAGGGCGTGTCAGCGGCGATGCGCCCCTCCTTCCCGACCCTCACCTTCCCCAACCACGAGACGCTGGTCACCGGCCTCCGCCCCGACCGCCACGGCATCGTCTCGAACACCTTCGAGGACGCGGCCAGGCCCGGTGTCCAGTTCCAGATCAGCGATGCCAAGGTCAGCCACGACCCGTTCTGGTGGGACGGCGCCGAGCCGCTCTGGGTCACCGCCGAGCACGCCGGCATCCCCACCGCCACCATGTTCTGGCCGGGCAGTGACGCCGCGATCCGGGGTGTCCGCCCCTCGATCTGGGTGCCCTACGACGCCGCGGTCACCAGCCCCCAGCGGGTCCGCTTCGTGCTCGACTGGCTCCGTCGCCCCGCGCCCGAGCGCCCGCGCTTCCTCACCCTCTATTTCGACGTGGTCGACAAGCGCTCGCACAACCAGGGCTTCTTCTCGGCCGAAAAGGTCGCCGCGATCCGCGAGGTCGACGCCGCGATCCTCCAGCTGCGCCAGGGCCTCGCCGCGCTGGGCCAGCCCGCCAACCTCGTGATCGTCTCCGACCACGGCATGGCGCCGGTCCCGCCCGCGAACCGCATCCCGCTGTCAACCGCGATCGATCCCGCCCGGATGCGCGCCATCCTTGAAGGTCCGCTGCTCTACGTCTTCCCGCTCCCCGGCCAGCCCGCTCCCGCCGCGATCGCCGGCCGCCACCCGCACTACCAGTGCTGGACCCGCGAGACGCTGCCCCGTCGCTTCGCCTATGGCCGCAACCCGCGCGTCTCGCCGGTGGTGTGCCTCGCCGAGACCGGCTGGCGCTTCGCCCGCGACGACGCGCAGCCCGACACCTATGTCCGCGGCGACCACGGCTACGACCCCGCCGACCCGGCGATGCTCGCGGCGTTTGTCGCGACCGGCCCCGCCTTCGCGCGTGGACGCCGGCTGTCGACCTTCGACAATGTCGACGTCGCGCCGTTGCTCCGCGACCTGATCGGCCTGCCCGGCGATCCCGCACTCGACGGCACCGACCGGCCCTTCCGCCAGGTGCTGGTGCGATGACCGGGTTCGCGGACAGGACCGTCGGCGAGGTCCGTCGCTTCGGCCGCTACGAGGTCACCCGCGAAGAGGTGCTCGCCTTCGCCCGCGCCTATGACCCGCAGCCCTTCCACCTCTCCGACGAGGGCGCCGCAGGCACCCATTTCGGGCGGCTCGCGGCATCGGGCTGGCACAGTTGCGCGATCACCATGGCGATGCTCGTCGCCGACCTGTCCGACCGCGGCGAGGCGTCGCTCGGCTCGCCGGGCGTCGACGAACTGCGCTGGCTGAAGCCCGTCCACCCGGGCGACGTGCTACGTTGCGAAAGCGAACTGCTCGACAAGCGCCTGTCGCAAAGCCGCCCCGATCTGGGCATCCTGCGCAGCCGCACGACCGTCTTCAACCAGGACGACGCATCCGTACTCCGCTTCGTCAGCACGGTCTTCGTCGCGGTCGGTCCGGACGACGCGGGATAGCACGACCACCGGACATCGCCGGCACAGCCACTGACAGCGGTCGAGCGATCAGCCCCGCGGGCGACCGCCGATCCGTCCACCCCGCCCGCCAAAGCGCGCGCCACCGCCACCCGGAGCCGTCCGCACCGTCCCACCCGGCGTCTCCGCCCCGAACCCGCGCGCGGCGCGGTTGTCGCGCCGCAGGTCGCGATAGTCCTGCCGCACGTCGTTGCGAAACTCGCGCCGGGCATCGCGGCGGCCCTGCCGGAACTGGTCGCGATCGATCGTGCCGCCCTGATACGCCTGCCGGTTGGCGCGCAAGTCGCCGCGATAGTCGCGCCGTTCGTTGCGGTAGTCGCGGCGGAAGTCGTTCCAGTTGCTGCGCACCTGCGCATTGCCATAGGTGCCGCGGCGTCCCTGCCAGTACCGCTGCTGCGCCCCGTTCCAGCGATAGGGCCTGCGATAGCGGTCGTACACGTACACGCCCGTACCCGGATAATAGTAATCGTCGTACCAGCCGAAATAGGACGGCGCATACCCATAGCCGCCGTACCCGCCATAGCCGACTGCGCCATAGCCGTCATAATAGGGATCGGCATAGCCGGCCGAGCCATAGCCGACCGACACGCCGCTATACCCATAGCCGTCGTTGCACGCCGCGGTGGTGAGCCCCGCGGCAAGGGCCAGGCCGATCAGGCCGATACGCTTCAACATGGCTGTTCTCCAGATACGCGGAGTATGGTGGCACTTACGACGACGACCATCGTCAACGACGCTCCACCGACCACGGTTCCTCCCGACGAAAAAGGGGCGGCACCTCGCCGGCACCGCCCCCTGTCACGCGTCGATCCGGCGGACCGATCTCAATGCTTCACGTCGCGCCAGACGTTCTGGTACGCACCCCACGCCAGGAAGCAGAAGATCGCGATGAAGATCACCGCCGCCAGCCCCGCACCGTGCCGCGCCTCCAGGTTCGGCTCCGCGGTCCAGGTCAGGAATGCGGACACATCCTTAGCCATCTGGTTGCGGGTCGCGCGCGTTCCGTCGGCATAGGTCACCTGCCCGTCCGAGGTCAGCGGCGGCGGCATCGCGATGTTGAGGTTGGCGAAATACTGGTTGTAGTGGAGCCCCGGCGGGGTCTTCGATCCCGGGAACTCGCGCACCAGCGCTGCCGGCTGGGGGACATAGGCGTCCGGCCCGACCAGCGAGTAGATATAGTTCGAGCCATCATGCCGAGCCTTGGCCATCAGCGACAGGTCGGGCGGCAGCGCGTTGTTGTTCGCGGCGCGCGCGGCGACCTCGTTGGCGAAGGGCGAGGGGAAGTGGTCGGACGGCAGGTTCTTGCGCGTCGCGGCCTCGCCGGTCTCGGCGTTCACCGAAGGCTGCTCGATCGCCCACTGGTTGGCGATCGCCTTCACCTCGGCCTCCGAATAGCCGATGTGCTCGAGGTCGCGGAACGCCACGTACTTCAGGCTGTGGCAGGCCGAACAGACCTCCTTGTACACCTGAAAGCCGCGCTGGACCTGACGCCGGTCGAACTTGCCGAAATAGCCGGCCGAGGACAGCTCGGCATCCTTGGGGTGGTGGAGGAATTCGTGCTCGGCGGACGGCAGCGGCGGATCGGTGATCCAGGTCGCCACCGTGCCCCACAGCGCGAGCCCGAGCACGAAGGTGAAGGCCGCGCCGACCAGAATTGCGATGAAGCGAACCATGATGTTGCTCTCGTGTCCTTCTCAGTTCGCCATCGCGCTCTTGGTGGGGCCGAGTCCGGCATGCTTGTCGAGCACCGCCTCCGTGATCGAGGTCGGCAGCGGGCGCGGCCGCTCCGAGCGCGACACCAGCGGCAGGATCACCAGGAAGTGGAGGAAGTAATAGGCCGACGCGATCTGCCCCATCAGCACCGTCTGCGGCTTCGCCTCCGCGCCGCCGACATAGCCCAGAATCAACACGTCGACGAGCAGCACGACCAGGAACGCACGGTACTTCGGCCGGAAATTGGCCGAGCGCACCGGCGAGGTGTCGAGCCAGGGTAGGAAGAACAGCAGCAGGATCGACCCGAACATCGCCAGCACGCCCCACAGCTTCGCCGGCAGGATGAAGTCGGCGGTGAAGCTCTTGAGGATCGCGTAGAAGGGCAGGAAATACCATTCGGGGACGATGTGCGCCGGGGTCGAGAGCGGGTTCGCCTCGACATAATTGTCCGGGTGGCCGAGCATGTTGGGGGAAAAGAAGATCAGCGCCGCGAACACCAGCAGGAACACGCCTACGCCCACCCCATCCTTGGCGGTGTAGTAGGGGTGGAACGGCACCGTGTCGGCCTCGGACTTCACATCGACCCCGGTCGGGTTGTTCGAGCCGGGGATGTGCAGCGCCCATATGTGGAGGATGATGACCCCCGCGGTCACGAACGGCAGCAGGTAGTGGAGCGAGAAGAAGCGGTTCAGCGCGGCATTGTCGGGCGCATAGCCGCCGAGCAGCCAGATGCGCACCGTCTCGCCCACCACCGGGATCGCCGAGAAGAAGCCGGTGATGACCTGCGCGCCCCAGAAGCTCATCTGCCCCCAGGGGAGCACATAGCCCATGAACGCGGTCGCCATCATGAGGAGGAAGATGACGACACCAAGCAGCCACACCATCTCGCGCGGCGCCTTGTACGACCCGTAGTACAGCCCCCGGCCGATATGGATGTAGACCACCAGCAGGAACATCGACGCGCCGTTGGCATGGGCGTAGCGAAGGAACCAGCCCGCGTTGACGTCGCGCATGATCTGCTCGACCGATTGGAACGCGACCGCGCCGTTGGCGGCGTAATGCATCGCCAGCGTCACGCCCGTGACGATCTGCAACGTCAGCGCGAGCCCCGCGAGGACGCCGAAGTTCCAGAAATAGTTCAGGTTGCGCGGCACCGGATAGCCCGCGCCGACCGCGTTGTAGACGAGGCGCGGCAGCGGCAGCTTCTCGTCGAGCCACCGCATCAGCGGCTGCTTCGGCTCGTAGTGCTTGGCCCAGGGAAAGCTCATGATCGGCTACCTCAACCCACCGTCACGACGGTGTCGGAATTGAATTCGTACGGCGGCACTTCCAGGTTGCGCGGCGCCGGCCCCTGCCGGATGCGCCCGGCTGTGTCGTAGGCCGACCCGTGGCACGGGCAGAAATAGCCCCCGAACGGCCCACGGTTCTCGCCCTCGCCCGCTCCCAGCGGCACGCAGCCCAGGTGCGTGCAGACCCCCAGCGTGATGAGCCAGTTGCTCTTGCCCGCCTTGGTCCGCTCGGCGAGCGACTGGGGATCGCGCAAGGAGCCAACCGGCACCGCGTTCGCCTGGGCGATCTCGGCGGGGGTCAGGTTGCGCACGAACAGCGGCTGCTTGCGGAACGACGCCTTGATCGCCTGCCCCGGCTCGATCTTGGACACGTCGAGCTCGGTGGTGGACAGCGCCAGCACGTCGGCGGACGGGCTCATCTGATTGACCAGCGGCAGCACGATCGCGACCGCGCCGACGCCCGCGAACGACACGGCGGCGACGTTGATGAAATCGCGGCGGCGCGGATCGTGGACCTCTTCCTGGAGCAGCGCCGGGTCTTCACCCGGGGGAAGCTGGTCTGCGACAGTCGTCATTCACCTCAACCCTTGTTCATGCGGGGATCGCCGGAACCGGCACACGCGCACCCCTCCCCATGGGGGCTCCCGCGTGCTGATAGCCGGGGTGCGCGCGTTTAGGCAATCCGTGAATCCTCGGGCGTTTGCGTGATGGGCGCGGCAGGTTACAGCGCAGGCTCATGCGGATCGCGCTTTTCCAGCCCGACATCGCCGGCAATGTCGGCACGATCCTGCGCCTCGCCGCGTGCATGGGGGTCGCGGTCGACCTGATCGAGCCGATGGGCTTCCCCTGGGGCGAGCGGGCGCTGCGGCGCGCGCACATGGACTATGCGGGCGAGGTGGTGCGCCACCCCGACTGGGCGGCGTTCGAGGCCGCGGCCGTCGGCCGCCTCGTGCTCGCCACCACCACCGGCGCGGTGCCGCTCCCCGCCGCCCGCTTCGATCCCGCCGACGTGCTGCTGTTCGGATCGGAGGGCGCGGGCGTCTCCGAGGCCGTCCATACCCGCGCGGACCTGCGGGTGGCGATCCCGATGCGCACCGGCCGCTCGCTCAACGTCGCGGTCGCCGCCGGCATGGTGCTGGGCGAGGCGCTGCGGCAGACCGACGGCTGGCGCAGCTGACCTCAGCCCGGCCAGCCGACCCGCACCAGCGTCCCGCTCGGGTCCGACACCGCGAACTCGCCCAGCCCCCACGGCCTAGTCTCCGGCGCGACGCCCAGCCGCGCGGCGAGCGCCGCCACGTCGGCCGAATAGAGATAGATGCCATAGGCCGTCGTCGCCGGGTCGATCCCCTCCGCCGCAACCCGGGTCAGGTGGACGCCCGCCCCGCCCGCATCGGCTAGAATGCGGTAATCGTGCAGCGGAAAGTCGGACTGCCGCTCGAACCCGAGGCGGGCATAGAAGCGCTCGCTCTCATCGAGGTCGACGCTGGGCACGATCGCCACGGCGGCATGGGTCGGCTCGGCATTCGGCATGGCAGGCAATCCCGTCGGGACCCGCAGCCTAGCACGCCGCATGGGTAGGGCAATCTGACCGGTTGACCCCACGCCCGCTGCCGATGAAGGCGCATCCATGCACCTCGACCCGCAACAGACCGCCGCCCGCACCTGGTTCGAAACCCTGCGCACCCGCATCTGCGCCGCGTTCGAGGCGATCGAGCGCGAGGCCGGCTCCGACGCCGCCTTCGTCTATACTCCCTGGGACCGTACCGACCCCTCCGGCGAGCCCGGCGGCGGCGGCGTCCGCGGCGTGATGACCGGCCGCGTCTTCGAAAAGGTCGGGGTCAACGTCTCGACGGTCTGCGGCACCTTCGAGGGTGAATTCGGCCGCACGGTCCATGGCGCCGGCGAGGACCCCCGCTTCTTCGCCACCGGCATCAGCCTGGTCGCGCACATGGCCAACCCGCACGTCCCCGCGGTGCACATGAACACGCGTTTCCTGCGCACCACCAAGCAGTGGTTCGGTGGCGGCGCCGATCTCAACCCGCCGCTGCCGATCGCGGAGGACACCGCCGACTTCCACGCCCGGCTGCAAGCGGCGTGCGACGCGCACGACCCCGCCTACTATCCCCGCTTCAAGCAATGGGCCGACGATTACTTCTACATCCCCCATCGCCAGGTCCATCGCGGCGTCGGCGGCATCTTCTACGACCATCTGGAGGGCGACTTCGACGCCGATTTCGCCTTCACCCGCGAAGTCGGCGAGGCGTTCCTCGACATCTATCCGGCGCTCGTCCGCCGCCGCATGAACACCCTCTTCACCGACGCCGAGATCGCCCGGCGCAACGCGTGGCGCGGCCGCTATGCCGAATTCAACCTCGTCTACGACCGCGGCACGCTGTTCGGGCTCAAGACCGGGGGCAACATCGACGCGATCCTGATGAGCCTGCCCCCGGTCGCGACATGGTCCTGATCCCGGTCGCCCCGCACGAGGTCGCGACCGTGGTCACCACGCTGGAGATGCACGAGCGACCCCGCCCCCGCCCCTTCCCGCCCTCGACTCTGCAACTCCAGCGCTGGGAACAGCCCGCCCCCGCCGCCTATCGCGCGCTGTTCCGGCGGGTGGGGACGCCGTGGCTGTGGTATTCGCGCCTCCTGCCCGACGACGCCACGCTGGCCGCGATCATCCATCATCCCGGCGTCGCGGTGTTCGCGGCGGTCGACCGTGCCGGGGTGGAGGTCGGACTGCTCGAACTCGACGCCCGCGCGCCCGACGTGACCGAGCTCCAGTATCTCGCGCTCGTCCCCGAACTGGTCGGGCGAGGGGCTGGCGGCTGGTTGATGGCGCACGCGCTCGCCCATGCGTGGCGGCCGGGCGTCGGTTGCGTCCGGGTCCGCACCTGCACCCTCGACCACCCCCGCGCGCTGGGCTTCTACCGGGCGCAGGGGTTCCGGCCGGTGTCGCGGACGCTGGAGACCTTTCCCGACCCCCGCGTCACCGGGTTGCTACCGGCCGACGCCGCCCCGCACGTGCCGATGCTGGTTCAGCCCCCGGCCGCCTCCGCCGCCGCGACGTAAAGCCGCCCGGTGAAGACGCAGAACAGCGCCACTAGCACCGTCGACACCAGGCTTCCCGCCAGCGCCGCCACGAACAGCGCGACCGGCGCCGATACCGCCAGCCTCAGCGGGATCGCGACCGCCGCCTGCGCCACCAGCATCGTCACCACCAGCACCACCGCATACAGGACGAGCACCCCGACCAGCCGCGCCGTCGCCCCGCGGGTCAGCGCGATCGACCGCCCGATCGCGCCGAGGCCGCGCCGCTCGTTGAGCGCCACCGCGTTGAGCAGCATGATCCGCGCACTCAGCCAGATCGAGAACACCGCCAGACCCAGGATGTAGAGCGACGCGAACAGCCGCGCCCCGCCGCTGCCCGCCGTCATCGTCATCCGCGTCCCTCCCGCGGCATCGCCGATGGTCGCGAACGTCGCCCCCGAGAGGACCAGCGCGATCAGGAAGGGCACCAGCACCAGCACCGCCCCTAGCGCCAGCACCGCCGTGTTCGCCAGCGCCGGCCCGATCCGCCGGTTGGCCTGCCGCACCGCGTCGGCCCGCGTCGTCGCGGGATCGCTGACCACCGCGACGATCGCGATCTGCCCCCACAGGGTCAGCACCAGCACGCCCAGCGCCAGCGCCACGGCGATCGGGGTCGCGGCCATCGGCAACATCGGCGCGGACGGGCGGACGAACGCACCCAAGCCGTTCTGCACCACCGCCGGAACGAAGAACGCCCCCAGCGCGATCGGCGCGATCACCCCCGCCCGGCCGCGCGCGGCGTCCAGCGTGCTGTCCCACACCTCCGCGATCCTGATCCGGCCTGCGCTCATCATGCTTCCCCAAAAACCCGGACCCTCTGGCTCGCCCGCCGCGATAGCCGAGCGGCCCGCCCCGCGCCACCGCTTGCGCCGCCCCCGCCCACGACGCACATCGGCGGCATGTCTCCCGTCCCCGACATCGAATGGCGCATCGACCCTGCGCCCGTCCCCTACCCGCAAGCACTCGCCGACATGGAGGCGCGCACCGCGGCGATCCTGGCGGGCGCCGCGCGCGAGCGGATCTGGCTGCTCGAACACCCGCCGCTCTACACCGGCGGCACCAGCGCCGATCCGACCGAGCTGCGCGATCCCGCGTTTCCGGTGATCCCCACCGGCCGCGGCGGGCGCTACACCTATCACGGGCCGGGGCAGCGGGTCGGCTATCTGTCGCTCGACCTGTCGCGGCGCGGGCGCGACGTCCGCTGCTTCGTCCATGGGCTGGAAGGCTGGGTGATCGCCGCGCTTGGGCAGCTGGGGGTGGAGGCGTTCCGCGCGGACGGGCGCGTCGGCATATGGACGCTCGACGGCCAGGGGCGCGAGGCCAAGATCGGCGCGATCGGGGTCCGGGTGAAACGCTGGGTTACGCTGCACGGCTTTTCGGTCAACGTGTCGCCCGACCTCGCGCATTTCGCCGGGATCGTGCCGTGCGGGCTGCCCAATCCGGTCACCAGCCTTGCCGCGCTCGGATGCGACGGAACGCTCGCAACCTTCGACGAGGCGTTGGCGTTGACAGCGTCGGCCTTTCTTGAAAGGCTTTCTTGCCCCCTGGAAAACGAGGCTTGAGGGGCAGCCGTTATGCAGGTAATGTCCACCACGATTTGGGTGTTAAAGGGCAGCCAAGCCGTCCAAATCCGCTATCTAGGGAGCTTCCGATGCGTGCACTTTCCAAGGTTCTGACCGGTTCGATGATCGCAGCCGCCGCGCTGTCGGTCGCTGCCTGCGGCGGCAACTCGACCAACACCACCGTCGACAACACCATGGTCACCGACATGAACTCGACCGAGGGCATGGACACCATGACCGACAACATGACCGCCGTCGACGGCAGCATGAACGGTGGCATGATGGCCAACGACACCATGATGGCCAACGACACGATGATGGCGAACGACACCATGATGTCGAACGGCACCTCGGGCAACATGATGTAATTCCCTCACGGGATCACATCGACGAAGGGGCCGTCCGGGATGCCGGGCGGCCCCTTTCGTTTGTGGGGAGCTTGGCGCCAGGGGCTCCGCTTGCGCCCGCGCGATCGTTACGCCCGCGACCGGCGGTTCGCCGCAGCTGCCATGATTTTGCCGCGACATTTGGTTAATTACCCCTCGCATCCGACGCGATTCACTATAGAATCCCGGACAAGCCGAGGAATCGGGGGGAGTGTCTGCAATGTCCGTTCTGCGTTTCGCCTGCGCGCTGTCCGTGGCGGTGGCGGGGCTCGCCGCCGCGCCGGCGTCGGCCCAGTTCTTTCTGCAATCGCGCATCCTGAAGGGCGAGCCGGTCAACGGCGACGAGCCCGGGATCGGCCAGCCGCTGCCCGGCGCGACGCCCGAGGAGCTCAAGGCGGGTCTGGTGTGGAACATGCGCGCCGCGCTCAACGTCGCCGCGCTGCAATGCCAGTTCGAACCGACGCTGCTGACGGTCGACAACTACAACGCGATGCTGCGCGACCACAAGGACGAGCTCAAGACCTCGTTCGACACGCTGACCAAGTATTTCACGCGCACCAACAAGACGCCCAAGGCCGGGCAGACCGCGCTCGACCAGTTCGGCACCCGCGTCTATTCCAGCTACGCGACGGTGGCGGCGCAGTTCGGCTTCTGCCAGACCGCCTCGTCGATCGGCCGGGACGTGATCTTCACTCCGCGCGGCGCGTTCGGCGACCTCGCGCAGGCGCGTACCCGCGAACTGCGCAACAGCCTGGTGCCATTCGGGGAGCAGCGCTTCTCCTATTATCTGGGCCGCGACCGTGGGGCCAGCATGCCGCGTCTCGAAGCGCTGTGCTGGAACAAGAAGGCCGAATGGGTGATCAAGAAGTGCGGCGTCCAGGCCTGGCCTCCCGCCGCCCCCGCCACGGCCACCCCGGCGGCGCTCGCGGCGAACTGACCCTGTGTCCCCGCGAAGGCGGGGACCCAGGCTGGGCTCCCGCCACCGCGGGAGCACAAGCAACAGCGCAATTGGGGCTATCGCAATCCCAGCAGCTTGTGCGTCTGGAGCGACAGCCGCCAGCGCGGCCGTGCCATCACCAGCGCCATGGCCGCTTCCTGATTGGCCGCGCCCGCCGCATCGTCCATCGGCTGGACCAGATGGTGCGGGCGCGGCCAATCAGGAAG
>Ga0325401_1002412_pt1 | contig 16603 bp, 8 predicted proteins | sample PopdelMetagenome_FD_205666 | JGI IMG/M metagenome (GOLD analysis project Ga0325401, IMG submission 205666) | Populus deltoides microbial communities from Bellville, Georgia, United States - Xylem-PdKOR-R2 | ecosystem: Host-associated > Plants > Phyllosphere > Stem > Wood/Secondary xylem | place...
TCGACATCATCTATCCACTTGGAATTTCTTCCCTTTAAGCACTCTCTAATGAATGCAATCAAAGAGCTAAAATCTTGAATGAATTTTCTGTAGAATGATGCAAGTTTATGAAAACTCTAAACTTTATCGAACATTTTTTTAGCGTTGGCCATTCTACAATCATCGTGACTTTGAAAGATCAACCTGAAATCCATCCATTAATATAACAAAATCTAGAAAAAGTAACATTACTAGTGAACAACTTACACTTCTTGTAGTTGATAAATAACTTCTTATTCTGTAAAGTGTTAGAGACAACTAGTAGATGCTCTAAATAAGACTTTGGAGTGAGACTGTAAATCAGGATGTCTTTAAAATAAACCATAATGAATATGTCTATGAATGATCTCAATACCTGATGCATGAACCTTATAAAAGTGTTGTGAGCATTGGACTTTCCAAACTACATAACCATCAATTTATACAACCCATCCTGTGTTTTAAAGGTTGTTTTCCACTCATCCATCAATTTTATTCTAATATGATCATAACCACTCTTGAGATCAATATTGAAAAATACCTCAGAACCTGCTAATTGATCCAGCATGTCATCTAGTCACGGAATTGAATACATGTACTTCATCGTTATTTGGTTCATGAATCGACTGTCTATACAAATCTACTAGAAACTAACATTTTCTAAGACTAAAAAGGATGAAACTACAAACTAATGTTTTCTCAAATATACCTATTTTCCAGTAATTCCACCACCTACCTTTGCAACTCTTTAGCTTTTATTGGGATAAACCTATGTGTTGGTTTGTTTGGTAAACTATAATTAGAACCAAATTAATCCAGTGTTGTATCTCTCTTATAAAAGGCAATCCTTGGGGCAACTCTTCTAATATCAAATATGTACTTTCTATTAGCTTATCTTTTATTTTTTTAGTACTTTCATCAACATCATCCTCTTCTTGAATTTTACTACTACCAAGTATTAGGGTATAAACTACTCATTCACTCATTTTCTCTATAAACTACGATAAAGACAATAAATTCTTCATCTTTTTAGTTTTTAGCTCCACTTTCTTCCTTATAGATGCCAATACTATACATTTCATCTTAATACTGACGGTATACATATTCCTCCTCTTATCATGAATAAAACTTATATTAAACTACCATGACCTCCCCAACAGAACATGGCATGCATCCATCAATACCACATCACATTACACACTATCAATAATTACCTTAATGTCTTTATTCATCCATGTTAGTTTGTAGGGCTTAGGATGACTTTCAGTTGCTAGCTGGAGTTTTTTTACTACCCTCGTTGACTCTACATTCTAAAATTTACCATTGTCCATTATCAAGCTACATACCTTATATTTTCTGGTCCATATAGAATATAAAATAATAATGCACTATCAATCTTTTTTTGAATCACATTGGGCATCAACAAATTCTTTATAATGACAAAGGTAGTACCATTATCTCCATGCAAAATCTCTTCACTACTATTTAAGTCATTATAAATAATATCAGCCACATCCACAAATTCCTCTATCAACATATTCTTACTCGGATAACTCTAAGATTTGTTACACTCGTTAGCTTGATGCTCTATTCTTTATATCTATAAAAACAAATTTTGAAATAAAAAACAAAACCTTGACTTATTATCTGTGAAGTCTATTGAGTTCAGTTGGCTTGGGTAGGATGGTCATCATCCTCTGGTTATTGTTGTGTTCTCTTATATTATTCATTTCCCCCCAGAAATTTATGTTAATAGCCCTATTAACTTGCTACTTATCCATTGTCAAGGTCCTTTGATACGCCTCCAAAACTATTCACAAATATTATCGGCACAACACGTCCTGTATAGATTATCATAACCCACTTAATTACCCCACCACCAGTTACTCTTTGGTTTCTGCCAAATTATTCCTAGCTACTAATTGGTAAGATTCATCAGTATATTTGTTAACTGATTTACCTTCTTGTTTTAACGCATAGAGCCTTTGGTATAGGGTTTGTGTGTAGCCAATAGTCAGACCCAACCACGGTTGGGATTGACAATATATCAAGCCTAGAGTGCGCTAAGTCCTAATTTTAAAATGAAATCACATTCATAGTTATATTAGAAATCGAATATCCTAATACATGAATGAGGTTTTTAGGAATTTAGATTTCATTAACTCAACATACATAAAAATGCATGGTATCGATGAATCAAAATTTTATTAGTATATCTTTATATGTCTTAAACAAAGCAATACTAAAAAAAGAAAAACATACGGGTATAATTTTTCTAAATACAAACATGCCTTAGTGGAGGGGCGCTGTGTTCAGAGCTAGCCGGACCCAGCCATGGTTGGGCTTGACAATGTGCCAAGCCCCGGGTATGCTGGGTCCTAATTTTAAATTGAAATCACATCGATAGTTATATTGAAAATCAAATATCCCAAGACATAAAGAGGTTTTAAAGAATTTAGATTTCATTAACTCAACAAACATAAAAATGCTTGGTATCTAATGAACCAAAATTTTATCACTATATCTTTATATGTCTTTACCAAAAAATACTAAATCAAGAAAAACATACGGATATAATTTTTCTGAATACAAACACGCCATAGTAAAGGGGCGTTGTGTCCAAAGCTAGCCAGACCTAGCCATGGTTAGGCTTGGCATATATTGCCAAGCCTCGGGTGCACTAGGTTGTAATTTTAAAATGAAATCACATTCATAGTTATATTGGAAATAAAATATCCCAAGATATGAAGAGGTTTTTAGTTATCCCGAGTGCAATGTGCCAAGCATGAAACAAATAGTTGACCAGTTTGATCAAAAGGATTTAGATAGTAGCCAACTTCATTATTGTTCCTATCAACCGAATGACCATATCGTTTGGTAATCCTAAACCGTAAATCATTTTATACAATTCATGAGATGTTAGTTCAATTTTTAGTTTTTTTTTTTTCAATTCATACAATACCCAAAGCTTTTTCATACTTACTAATCTCATTCTATCATAAAAACATCTATTTAATTCTTTATTTATTAAAACATAATTTACATATCATTCTCATATATAAAACACACTAATTTTCCTTAATAATTCAAAACTGGCTCAAACCAATATATGTACATATATTGGTGGTGGTGATATATATAATTTTCATATATATATATATATATATGAAAATTATATATATCACCACCACCAATATATGTACGTCTCAAGAACATTAGGATGAGTTGTACTTCATATTTATAACTACAGAAAACCAGGTGTCTAGTCTTCTGTTGAACCACAACAGGATACTGAAAAATGTTGAATTTGAGCCTCATGAATACAAGATCGCTGAAGTTTTTACGATTGCCTGCACCAGCCTCTCGTTGATTCTTGCTCTTCACTTAATCAACGCTCACTTTCTGATCATTCTCACAAGAAAGCTCACACGCGCGGTGCTTGAAAAGAGACTGCTTGCTTCGCCAGTTTAAAAGCACATAATCTTGAATAATATATAGTGTTGAAAAGGAAATTAAACAGATACGAACAATAGATCGAAGTGGTCTGAAATAAAATTTATCTTTCAGTATTGATGGAGCTTGCAAGAATTAGTGAAGTCGGATGCAAAACCAATTAAATTTCTATAATTAGTGTGTTTTTTATTAAAAAAAATTTACTTAAAGAGAATATTTAATTGATAAGTAAATGAATAGAATAATATTTCAGCTGGGTTTATATGGCGCACCCAACCAGACATAAGCTATATGCAAAAGAAATTAAAATAACATAATCCTTATAATAAAATAAAAATAGTAAAATTAATACAAAAATAAAAATAAAAATACCTCTTCTAATAGACAATTAAAAACAGACAAGTGATACAATTCATACAAAAACATCATTTAAGTTTATAATCATTTGTTTTTTCCATTTAAATAAAAACACATTGAAATGGAGTCATAGTTTATGCATGGACTAATTAATTTGAGGTCTTCCTATCCCTATTCCGTTCTGAGATATCGCTGATCAGAATAAACAATAATGAATGGAGGATTTTAATTTAGCTGTCGATATTTGGTAAAACTCAGCTGGCATTGAAAAATCCAAAAGCGGTATAGATATGTGGGATTATATCTGCAATCTGCAATTAAAGATTCTTTTTCTCCTGCATGGACCAAAACATGTCTGTAGGGACAATTACTCCAACAACTACTATTCAGAATGGTAAGAAATTATACATGGAAATCATAGCTCTGGCAGATCAAAATAAATCAATAAAAAATCAACAACTATCTCAAAGAAACCAACGAATACTTTTCATAAATGAAAACTACAGCTATAGCAGATCAAAAACAAATCAATCTATATAAATAAGGAATCATGTAATCATGAAAAGAAAATAAAGTTACAGAAAGGCAATAATTAATTACTATTCTATATATATATATATATATATATAGAGAGAGAGAATCCTGTACAAATTTAATTAGTGCTCATGTCTGTATTTTATTATAATAACAACAAATCAAATTTTTTCATATACTATCTACTCTTCTTCTTTCTCTGAGATAACTTTATATAAAACAAATTGAAATAAATTATAAAACATAATTTATAATCAGCTCAATATTAAAAAATAAAATTAAAAAAATCAATTTAAAAAAAAAACTAAAAAATTGACTAGAGTTAACTCGGTTAACCTGTTAAATTCATAATTTAAATTATACAATTAAATTAATTTTATAAAAAAAATTGAAATAAATCATAAAATTAAAATTTTTAACAACTAAATATTAAAATAATTAAAAATAAAAAAAATAGCTTTGTGAGGTGAGGTGAGCACCCACCCTTTCAGCGTTTTGTTAATAAAATTGTCGTTTCTTCGCAAGACGGTCTAGAATAAAACGTGAAAGTACTGAATTATAGAGGATAACCATCAACCACAGTCACGGGAGTATACCGGCTAATAGCAACGGATGTGGTGACCGCTGACCAGTCTGTTTAGAGCGTGTTTGCCAGTGTGGTTGCGGGTGCTTTTTAAATAACTTTTCATGCCAAAATACATGTCAATGATGTTTTTTTATTTTTTAAAAATTATTTTTGACATCAGCACATCAAAACGATCCAAAACATATAAACCATATTAAATTTTAGTAAAAAAAAAAAAAATTCAAAATTTTTGGGAACGCCGCCGCAGCCGTGTTCCCAAACGTAGCCTTAGTATGTTTCACGTTAGATAAATAACTTGTGGTCCGCGGGGTGTCATGTCAGATTTTTTTTCAATATAAAAAAATATTTAGATATTGTTTGTATTGTTTTAGTGAAAAAAATAATCTGCTAGGGTTAATTCCAAGTGACTCGATTGTTTTTTGCAGGTCTAAAAGCAACTTAGATAACCTGTAAAAATATAATTTAACTTAATTTTTTTTCAAGATAACATCTTTTTTTAATATTAAAATAATAATATATTAGATTGACTTGAGTCAACTTGGGTTAATATGCCAAATCCATGACTTAAGTTATGAGACTATGATAACCCGTAGAAAACACATTATAAAACCTAATTTATAATCGACCCAATATTTAAGGATGCAATTGAGAAAAAAATCAATTAAAAAAAGGATCTAAAAAAACGAACTGAATCAACCTTTCAAACCCGCGATTTAGATCATAAAACCAAGATAACCCTATAAAAATACTAAAATAAATTACGAAATTTAATTTCCAATCAATTCAATTTCAACTTGTATAATAAACTAGATATATAACTTTGGTGTTCGTATAAATCATGAAACAAGGATCATATAGTAGGAAAGCTCTGCAATGATCTTTTAGGTAGGTTTCCAAGACAATCCACCCTTGGGAGATTTTTTAAATATTTTGTTAATGAAAATCTTTGGTGTTCGTATCACATAACTGCAAGCAAAATCTTCAAAACTGAAAAGAAACGGACAGGAAGGGAAATAACATCAAGCTTCTTCAATGCAACTCAAAAGACATTTACCGTGTTTGAAGTTAATTCGAGAGAGATTAATTGGATTGATTCTTAAAATTTGAGTTAATATCAATTGTAAATCTATCAGACTAGAACTTTGTATATTATTTAGGACATATCATAAGTTACATGAGGAATTTTGCTTTTATTATAGTTGGACTGAAAATTAGACATTGTAATCCTTCCATCCATATATGTTGCACCCAATAATTTATTCAGACTAGATAGAACAACGTGTTTGAAGTTAGGTCATAAGTTAATGTATGATTTTTGTTTTTTATTTCCTTATGATTTGTAGACTTCTTATTTAACAAGGATTTATCTTCTACAGGGAAAGCATAGGTGACAACAATTATGATTATTCTGGCAAGGGTTTTCATGTTGTCAACTTGTGTTTCCTTTTGTTTAATGTATTTTCTTATTGGTTTCCTTATCATTTAAGGACATTATAGACAATTTTGGACTCATTTTTCTAATGTACAATTTGACGCTAATAACTATAACTTTTAATTTAATCATTGGATTGAACTGAAATTTTACTAGAAGTTTTCAGAGGTCTTGTTTTATATTGGGTTAAAATTTCAAGTTAATTAGACATTTAAAAAGCCTTTCAATAAGGTCTAGAAGCTACTATGCGAGAATTGTATTAATTTTCTAAATGATTTAGGATCCTTTTTTCTAATTTTATTTAGAACTCTTTTATTATTTTTTTCAGCATTATTTAGCATGTTCTTACCTATTTTTTAAAAATATTATTTAACTTATATTAGGTTTCAAAAATTAGCAAGATATAGATTAATTATTCAAAAATAAAACTTGTGTGTAAGAGTATTCTTTTACCACTCTGACTTATCAAAAAATTAACCAAGCTTCATGACATCTTTCATACTTATCGTTCCCATGTTTTAATAGGTGTTGGGTAGAGTTTTGGTTTTTATAATCTTGGTATCTTGGTACATTTTATCATTGTGTTAAATTCAATCACAAGCTTGAATTTAGCTTTCTTAGAAAATATCAATTTGATTGTTGGTTTCTGGATCTTTATACCTATAGGTTTTGTCGCATGTCACCGGTGCGGCATCTTTTTGGCGATTTTTTGTTTGTTTGTTTGCTTGATTGGATTCGTTGGAGTCGCCACCTAGTATTTAATTGAGGGCTACTAGGAAACCTGGGTATACTGGTCTTGTCAGAGATTCACAGGTACGGGACTGGTTGTGGTTAGGGAAAGTATTAGCACCCCTAACGCACCCTACCTGAGGTAAGCTACTTCGTGGCTTTGATGTGTTAAAGAAGTTTTAAAATTTTTATCTTTTCATCGGATATTAGAAATACGACTTACGTGTAAATTCTAATTTTTGACCATAAGCAAATCAAAATATTAAATTCTTCTTTATTCCTTGCAATTTTATCATAAAAAAACATTCATAAAAAATTCAAAACAACACATTCACTTTCACTATATATTTTTTCTCTTCCTTTTTTTACATCCACATTTGCAAAATACAAATTATAAAAAAATTTAAAACTAAACAACAAATACATTAAATTTTTTTAAAATTACAATAATAGCCCCAAAATAGAATCAGGAATAGTGCAGCCACGGGAACAGGGCTGGAAAACCTTCTGGACCTGTATGAACAGTGCTGGAACAGTGGCGACGCGTCTTCTCCACACGTCGTCGCCGATGAAGGCAACAAAACAGTGGATCGGAAACCTTCTTTTCTTCTCTGTCCTCCTACGCCATCTATAAAGGTCACCGCCACCTGCAACAAGGAGAAAAATGCATAAACAGTCGATTTTAGGCTTTTATTTCTTTGTTTTTCAGATTTGTTTTTTTTCTCTTCTTCTCCGTTTCAGATCTGCTTCTCTTTATAGATCGATTCTTTTCTTTTTCTTTCCCATTCTTCTCTGTTTCAGGTGGCGGCAAGACCAAGGGGGCCGTCGGCTGCTAGGCTTTTGTCGGGTTTGGCCGGCGGAGATGGAGAAGAGATCTGTTGTCGCCTGCGGCCGCTAGAGCTGCTGTAGAGATGGGAGAGGTTGCTAGCGGTGTTGAGGCGGAGATATCACCGGGGAAGGCTGGTCTATGGTTGTTTGGGTGAGAGAAGGAAACGACTGGGATGGAGAGGAAATGATGTTGTGGCTGTGAGGGAGGAGCTGTGTTTGGGCTGATACCGAAGAGAGGGGGAGCCTCCGGTTGAAGGTTGAAGATGAGAGGAAAAGAGGGGGGGGCGCTCCTTTGGTTTTTGGTTGGTTCAGGTGGCGGCTGGCTTTGAAAGTGATGGGTTTAGGGTTAGGGTTTTTCCTTTTGTGTTTTTTTTAATGTTTTAAAATTGCCCCCCTCTTATGTGTGTTGTGGAGACCAATATTTATAGGTAAAAATATTGTTAGGTTTCCAACTTGGTCCCTTAACTTCTTTTTTTTGTAAATTTTGATTTTTTGTATTTTTTTTATATTTTTTAAACACAAGCAATATCAACATCGATTCAATGAGGAAAATCAATTATTTTAAAAATGACACGTTAAAAGTCGAACGCGTTTTAAAAACCCTTGAAAATTTAAATTCTTTTGAGACGATGCTAAGAACGACGCAAAAATATTAAAAACATATTTTTTTTGGATTTTCGTTGTTTTTCTCTATTTTTTATATTTTTTGAAATTTTATCAAAACATGGGTAAAAATGAGGTAGCAACAGATGCCCCCTCTTTACAGTGCTTACGAAGCAAAACTCCTCAATGTTTTGCATAGTAAGCTTTGTAAAGAAAACTTGTCTTCTTATCATCCTAACTTGCTCAATATCCACTCATCTAAAGACCTTACTTCTTTTTCTGTTTCCTTTTCTTTTCTTTCTCTTGTTTCTTTCTCTTTTTTTTCGTTAACCTGAGATCCCATCTGGCGACCTCTTTTAACCAAAACCAAAGAATATGTGTACCTCGGTTAACCTGAAATCCCATCTGACGATTCCCTTTAACCAAAGCCACCTAAGATCCCATCTGGCTACCTCATTCAACTGGAACTAAAAAATGTGTGTAGCTCGATCAACCTGAAATCCCATCTGGCAATTCCCTTTAACCAAAGCGACTTGAGATCCCATTTGGTGACCTCATTTAATTGGAACTAAAAAATGTGTGAAGCTCGATCAACTTGAAATCTCATCTGGCGATTCTCTTTAATCAAAGCTACATGAGATCCCATTTGGCGACCTCCTTTAACCAAAACCAAAGAAAATGTGTAAAAATTGGTCTCGTTGTAATGGGTGACCTACCCAGGTGAAAAGAATGTGAAAAACGCTCTCTTTGTAATGGGTGACCTAACCAGATGGAAAGAATATGAAGTGCGGTCTCATTGTAATGGGTGACCTACCTATATGAAAAGAATGTGAAGTGACAAGTGTGAAAAGAATAGGACTTACCTGGCGAAGTCCTGAAGGGATGATAGGAGAAGGACTGAAAAACTTGGTGCTTCTTGATAATTCCCGATCGTAGGGTTTGAAAACTCGGGGCTTCCCGATTGCAAGGTTGATATTTTCATTTCTTTGAGATTTTCCTAATGGTAGGGTTCATCTCATCTTCTTCTTATTCCATGATTAAAACCGATTCTTGGTTATCATCAACGCAATCCTTCTTTCTTTTTCCACAATCTTGCTGGACCTCATTGAGGATTTTTCCTATAACAATTCAAAAAAATTTATGTAATGTTTTGAGGTTAGATGACATGCATGCATTCTTACCTGATTTGGAATATAGGTCCCCTTACTTTGATGTCCCATCGTCATAAGGTGCCTTTGTTTGCATTCCAAAGCCTTCTTTGTCCTTCTGACTTACCAGCTTATCTGTATGCTAGCCCTCCACTCAACTATAAGTGTTGTGCCTATCCTGGGCTATCCACGATGATTACTCCTCTCGTTGTTTATCAAGGATGAATGTGCCCCCAAGTGTGGTGTTGCTTGATTCATCATGAATGACCTTAACCGATCATTTATCTTCTGGATTATCTTGAGAATTGTTCTTTTATTGATTGTGCACATCGTGCCAATAACCATCAAGATTGTCAATTAGTCATAAACTTGCCTTAAGCTGAAACAATACTATTCAAGTATATGTTATCATCAATCTTCATGGAACTGCCAAGTCATCCAGACATGCATCTCATAGCTTGTAGTACAAGGTTCATCATTGTAAGCTCAATGTTCTTCTCCAGGGATTCCCCTCAGCTCGTCTAATCAGATTGTGAAAGGAAGTGCATTAGCTTCATCGATGATGTTCAATTTATCACCCATATTCATGTAGTGAAGTGTGCCTTTGAGCTTCAAAACAGATGGTTCCACAGTCAGTCTTGGTGGTGTGCACTTTTTCTGACATTCATTCAAATGCAACTATGCGATAACATCTATTATAGCCATGTTTCAAAGGATAACCCCAAGATGACGATATGAAAATGTCCTTCAAGTGCAGCGTTGTTTCAATTGCTGATGGAGTTCACTAGATCATGGAATATTTTTGAACAATATTGCCCCCGATGTGATCTGAATGTGTTCGTTCATTGATTATCTTTCTTTGAACCACATTGTCCACCGTTCACTGATTTTTCATTTAATCATCTTTCTTTGCCCCCAAGTTGATTTGAATACTGCTTGTTTTTCTTCTCAAGGTCCATTGTATTGCTCCACGGTGTCTCAACTTTTCAAGGAATATTGAGAAGAGTTGATGTCATTTCATGTCAAGGATTCCGCAGACTTAATCAATGTTCTTCTTTGGTCGACAATCTTTCTTGTTCTGGAATCAAATCTCATACTTCAAAGGTCATGTATATTCAAGTCTAATTGTTGAAATGAAATCAGAGAGATATCAGTTTTGGAAAAGATCTTTTGAAAATCAAGCTTTTTTGGTCAAAGACCCAACGCACGTCATTCAATGTAATCCTTTAATTGTCTTATATTTTGAAAACAGAAATCGACCCGTTGTAAGATTAAAATGGCATTTCCCATGGTTTTTTGTGTCCATTTTAAACTTTGATTTTGGGTATATCCTTTTGATGGTCTGTGATGAGGTGACATTTTTTTTTTAATTTAAAAAACAAGATGCTCAGGCTTTATCAAGAAAGGTTGTTTCTTTTCTTAGCATTTATTTTATCAATATGCATAATAACCAGTAGCTTAATTCATGAAGTCATGACCCTTATAGAAAAGCTCTTCCAGTTTTAAGAGCGCCATTTATCGGTTCAGATTGCTTACTTAATCGAAAAGGGCTTTTAAAAGCATGTAATGCATGCTATGGTTCATGACTATGAAACAAAGGGAAATTCACAAGCTCAAAAAGGTGTTTGAGGGTTTCAAAGACTTAGGATCAACATCAACTATTCATTAATTCTTTTTATTTTGTTGTCATTGTAGAGAAAATAACATATAACCTTGTTAACCTCAAAGATCAGAATTCCCTTAACATAGGTCAGAAAGCAAATCTAACTTCTTCCTTGATGAATAATCATTCTAATCATTAGAGGCTTTATCATTGATACGAAAAGACAATGTTTGTAACTCGGTATTTGTTTTTTCTGGTATTGACTTTTGGCATATGCTGTGTCTTTTCTTAATTGAAACCACTTTTGCCCTTCCTAGGCTTGATAGACTTTCTCCTTCCTTAATCTTTGACTTGCCTTTAATTGTTGGCAATTTCCACTCTTTTTTTTTTATATAGCCTTCCTCTAAGTTTTTATATGAGAGAGGGCTAAAAGAAAAAAACCATAGACTGGGAAAGTGTTGGGTTTAGGGTTAGGGTTTTTCTTTTTGTGTTTTTTCTAATGTTTTAAAATTGCCCCCTTCTTGTGTGTGTTGTGGAGACCAGTATTTATAGGTAAAAATATTGCTAGGTTTCCAACTTGGTCCCTCAACTTTTTTTTTTTATAAATTTTGATTTTTCTTATTTTTTTGTATTTTTTGAACACGAGCAATATCAATATCGACTGAATGAGGAAAATCAATTATTTTAAAAATGACACGTTAAAAGTCGAATGCATTCTAAAAACCCTTGAAAATTTAAATTCTTTTGAGACGATGCTAAAAACGATGCAAATGTATTAAAAACATATTTTTTTTTGGATTTTCGTTGTTTTTCTCTATTTTTTGGATTTTTCTGAAAATTTATCAAAACATGGGTCAAAAATTAAGTAGTAACAGGTTTCGTATTAGTTGGTATCAAATCAAGGCTCTAAAATCATGTTATACCCATTTAGTTTTTAGTTTTTGTATTATTTCATCATTGTCATCATATAAAAACCTAGTTGCGACAAAAGTTGAAAAAATATAGATTATTTATGATGTAGTTGTTTACAATTTAAAAAAAGAAGAAGAAGGAAAAAGAAGATCAAAATCACAAAATCAAGTTAATGTGTTTTTCAAAAGCAAGCCAACATCAAAACAAGGTGATGATTTGAGGTCAAATCATTTTCAGGAGAGGGGGAATGAAATGAATCAACGAGCATCAAAAAATGATCCATTATAGATACCAATTAGGCCTATTACAAGGTCTAAAACTTAGAGGATCCAAGAGGAATTAATTGGGTTGATTCAAGATATTTGGGTTAACAAATTGTAAATATGCTTGACTAGACTTTTGTGCATTATTTGAGATATATCTGAAGCTACAGAAGAAATTTTGCTTCGATTCTAGTAGGGATGAAAACTAGACATTGTAATTTTTCCATCCATATATGATAGATCCATTAATTAATCTAGAAGAGATAGGACAATGTGTTTAAAGTCATGCCAAAAGTTATTCTATGGGTTTTGCAATTTGTTTTCTTTATAATTTATGGACTTCTTATTTAATAAGTATTTTATTTCTACGAGGAAAGCATATGCGACAACAATTATGATTATTCTATTAAGGATTTCCATGATAGAAACTCATGTTTATGTTTATTTTATGGATTTTACCATTGACAAGGTTTTCTTATCATTCAATGACATTAAAGGCAGCTTGGGGTTTATTTTTCCTAATGCACATGTTTATGCTAACAAGTATAACTTTCAATCCGACCATTAGATTTACCTAAAAGTTTATCAAAACTTTTTAGAGATCTTGTTTTATATTGAATTATAATTTCATGTCAATCCTGCATTGGAAAAGCCTTCCACAAACAACTCTATGGGAATTGTATTAATTTCCTAGTTGATTTATTATTCTTTTTCTATTTTATTTAGAACTCTTCATTATTTTTCCAATATTTTTTTAGGATGTTCTTACCTATTATAAGTAGAGTTATTTAGCTTGTATTTAGGTTTTAAATTTGATAAGAGATTGATTGATTATTCAGAAATAAAACTTGTATGTGAGAGTTTGCTCTTACTCTTTGTTCCTCATGAAACTACTCTGACTTATCAAAGAATTAACTAAGTTTTGTGGCATAAACCATACTTCTTGTTCACATCTCTTAATAGGTATTGGGTAGGGGTTTGGATTTTATAATCTTGGTGTCTCGGTACATGTTATTGTTATGTCAAGTTATATTATAAACTTGAATTTAACTTTTTTATAACGTGTAGATTGATTGTAGATTTTTGAATCTCTAAGGTTTGCATAAAAAAAGAAAGCTTAGAATGTCATATGCTTGCATGGAATACCCAGACATTAGGATGGATATTTTAACACCCGTCCAGTGAGAGCAGCATTTAGAATACAAATAAGCTAGCTTTTCACCCAAGTAGATCGCCCTATCCATTAATGAGCTTTCTCTCAAGTGGACTTCCTATTTACTAAGTTAAGGGCTTTTTCCCAATAACAAACCTACCTTGGGCCAAATCCAAATCTTGCGTAAATTTCCAAAGAGCCCATCATTGGCACACACCATAATAAATTGTTGCAACCTCTCAGAAGTCAATGTGGCACCTAGCTTTCTCGATAATAACCAAGTAAGTATAGGGCATACCTTGTTAGCAAGATGCATATCTTGTGAGTATGATGCCAACCTTTCTCACTAACCATGTGCCAACCTTTCTCACCAATAGTTATGACGCCTAACCTTCTTGTATTTCTACAACTTCAAGTTCTATGATGTGATTTTATGCAATGAGGGTGTATAAATAGCTCAAGTCACAAGTAATAAGATACATGACTGAACAAGGCAACACAAGTCCATACAAGATTACATAACTATTAGAAAATAATATAAATTATATCTTGAAACCTTATCTGACAGCTTAAGTTATTAAGTTGAGATGGTTCTTCGACACGGTATCAGAGCCTTGATGACCAAGTGGTCATGAGTTCGAATCTCACCATCCCCATTTATTTGTTAAAAATTAAGCACAAGGTAATGTGGGTCTATGCAAGTTTCAAGCCTAAAGGGCTTTCACTTAAGGGGGTGTAATTAAAAAATAATATTAATTATATCTTGTGATCTCACCTAACAACTTAAACTATTAGGTTAAGATGATTCTTTGACAATAACAACACACATGACTATAACATACACTCTCCTACATTCTTGTTCTTGTTATTATACTTTCCTTCCCTTTTACAATTTATTGACTTAAGCATTGAAGGAGCTCTTATCCTGATAAGGAACTTGTTTTTGTAAGAAAGTATGAAGCAATAAAGCCTAGACAACTCAGCCTAAAACAGAGTTGTGGGAGGCACAAATCCAATTTGAAATCTTTATGACTTCATCAAAAACAGATTCTTGATGAACAACAACATTTATGATTTAGTGATGAACAATTAAAAAAAATAATCAGCTGCCATTACTTTAATTGTAGATTGTTAAATAAAAAAGTACAGAGTTGAATTACACGTGCATGATATTAAGCAGCAAGGCACCCAGACAAACACTAAAAGACCTACATCGATCTCCTGAAGGAAAAGCAAAAACGAGATGTCCTCGGTAATCATCACTCTTTAACAAACTCAATCTTAACGCCAGAGATGACAACAGGATCACTAACACTATTAGACCTGGGCACCAAAGCCACCACAATGCTATCATCACCATCAGTTTCTAAGTCTTCCAACAATTCTGTAATCCCCAATATCAATCTTGTCTTGGACTTCTTCGCATGCTTATGAGAAACATTAACAAAGCTCCCAGCAAACTCTGTATTTTCTGGTTTAGAAGGCATCTCAACGTCATCATTTATGAACACGTCAAACTTCACGAATTTGCCTTTGTCGTATTCTATCCCTTCTATCACTAAAACTTCATCTTCCTCTTCTTTCTCTTTCCTGCTTCTTGATTTCTTTGGTCTTGAAACTACAGTGACTATGGTTTTGTCTAAGACTAAAGGGAATGCAGTGATCGGTGTTAATGCAGTTTTTGTTTCAGCTGCTTTCTTTCCCAACCTTCTCGCAATTGGTTTTGATTGTAGCCAAGGAATTTCGACATTTTGATAAGTATACCTTAGCCTTCTATTGTCAAGACAATCTCTAACCTTACAACGAACAAGCTCTGCATTCTCATTATAGAAAAGAAATTCTGAATTAAGCCAATCAGGATCACGGATATCCCTCCTAGTTCCTCCAGGTATAGTCTTCCATATCGTCCACATTCGGTCAACATTTGAGTGATGACAAAAAAATATTGGATCTCTCGCAGCTGAGTAAAAATTGCCCAAGTCTTCGTTATTTTCTTGAGTTGGATCACCGGTCCATCTGTGAATATTATTGTGAGGGGTGGTCTCAATCGTCCCAGCTCCAGGACTAGTATCTTCACCAGCACGGTATGATTTTCCAAAAAAGAGTGTTGGTTTTGCTGCTCCAGACACCATTTGCTTGTACATTACTCTAAGATTACTAGAGTATAATTGATTTGCGTTTGTGGGGTTGGGGTCTCCCGCTCCATAATCAAGATCTAGCAATGTAGGAGGTTGGTGATTCTGGTCGCGGAACTGGTCATAGAGTGGAGATTTAGGGTCGGTAAAGATGTAAGGCATTTGCATACCACTGGGGGAATCCCAGTTCCAGAAAGGCAGAGCAAAAGTTGGGTCATTAATAAGTTTGCCCAAGATTCTTTCATAGAAGTAAAGATAGTATCTGTGCCAAGGAAAGAAGAACCAACAGGAATGAACATCAATTTTTAATTTTGGAAACCCCACTTGTTCGTAGGCACCATTGCAATAGGCACAATGTACGTTGGCTTGTTGGTAGAAGTTACGTGGATCATCTTCGGGGAGACTTTTCATTAAGGAAATGGCTTCAGCATATTTGGCCACGTAGTCTTCGTCAACTAAATGGGCCGCACGTCTTGTGCGTCGCTGAGAGAATAGAGAAGGAGGTCTGAAGTCTATGATCTTTTTGGGTAATGGAGTGCAACAGTTTGATGGATTTTCGGGGTTTGGTAAGTCCACCAACTGACAATTGGTCAAGTCTGGAGGGGTGATTGGCTTAGCAAAGGCAGTTCGGTCAGCAAGATTTGTAGCGCTATATAGGCCTCCTAGACCGATGAGGACGTCTCTTCTCGTGGCAGGGTTTTGTGTATCATCTGTGGCTTTGCATGAAACTCTAGGGACGTATGGGTGATTCAGCCTTTTGGTTTTGGTAACATGCTGTGGTTTTGGAAAGAAAGGACTGAAAGATAAGGTGGACATTACGGTGAGGCTGAAAGTAGGAGAGAAATGAGA